>Ga0194122_10000010_pt1 | contig 311012 bp, 350 predicted proteins | sample TA2MahCa10mmetaG_FD_155487 | JGI IMG/M metagenome (GOLD analysis project Ga0194122, IMG submission 155487) | Freshwater microbial communities from Lake Tanganyika, Tanzania - TA2015021 Mahale Deep Cast 10m | ecosystem: Environmental > Aquatic > Freshwater > Lake | place: Tanzania: Lake... | reverse complement strand
TAAACCTAATTGGAGCTACAAAGTTCATCGTAAAATCTGGCGTGAGTGGCGTCTTTGTTGCAATGCACAATTCTGAAAACGATAACGACATTGCGTGTCATCTTGGAACACGCGTACGAAAAAACCATACTAGTAGGAGAAGTGCCTTTGAGACGGTCGGTGCCAAGCCTGCTTTTGTTGTATCTAGTGATTCGGTAATTCAGAACTTTACTGGACAGTACTACACCCAAAAAAACTATACTCCAAAAATAGGACTAGACTCCAAAGTGGCGCTGGTAAAGTATCATCCAGGATACGATCCAAAACTAGTTGAGAATTTACTAGACCAGGGATACAAAGCAATAATTTTTGAGGGGACTGGTCTTGGGCATGTTGGCAGAACAATGTACGATGTGATTAAAAAAGCAAAACAAAAAGACATCTTTGTGGGAATGGTATCGCAGTGCTTGGACGGTCAAGTAAACATGGCAATCTATGAGAGTGGAAGAGATTTGATGCATTTTGGCGTGATACCTTTGTCTGATACGATTTCTGAGATTGCACTTGTAAAAGCAATGTGGGTATTAGGCACAGATGCTAAAAACATCAAAAATATTATGTTAAAAAATATTGCATCTGAATTTAGAGAATAAGATTTAAGGCAATCAGAGGTAGGTTTTGCGTGGAGCCTCAAATAGACAAAATTGGCTTAAAGGTAGGCCTTGAGATACATCAGCAGTTAGCCACCAATAAAAAGTTGTTTTGTGGCTGCAAACAGCTAGAACTAGATGAATATCCAGTCCAGTTTACAAGAAAATTGAGGCTGGCAAAAAGCGAGCTCGGTAAATACGACCCAGCGGCGCTCTTTGAATCATCAAAATCAAAACAAATCCAATATTTTGCAAATCCACAGAGTAGTTGTCTTGTGGAATATGACGACGAGCCACCTCACAAGCCGGACCAGGACGCAAAAGACACTGCGTTGATCATTGCCTCTGCACTAGGTTCGGATATTTTTGATGAAAGTTATGTTATGAGAAAAATAGTAATCGATGGTTCTAATACGTCAGGATTTCAGAGAACCATGCTGGTATCACAGGGAGGACACATTAGGGTAGACGGTCAAGATGTTGGTGTCCAGACAATTTGCCTTGAAGAGGATGCTGCAAAACTGCTCAAAGATACAGATAGCACACGAGAATATGCAGTTGACAGACTTGGAGTACCACTTTTAGAAATTGCACTAGAGCCAGTCGAAGGTAATCCGGCATTTGTAAAAAAAATCGCACTGACGCTTGGAAGACTGCTCAGAGTGACTCGCAGAGTGAATCGTGGAATAGGATCAATCAGGCAGGACGTAAATGTCTCAGTTTCTGGTGGTGGAATTGTAGAGGTGAAGGGAGTCCAACAGCTAGACCAGCTTGAAAAAGTGATTTTGTATGAGGCAAGTCGACAGCATGGATTACAGCTAATAGCACACAAACTGGAAAAAATCGATCATGGCTCCATATCAAGGGAACAGAGTGTTGATGTTACGGCATTTTTTGCAGATTGTAAATCAAAGATAATTCAGAAATCAATCAAGGATGGTTACACCATCAAATCACTAGGAATCAAAAATTTTGCTGGCATGTTTGGATATGAACCATATGCGGGAGTACGACTAGGAAAAGAGCTTGGGCAACAGGTACGGTTTTTTGGAATTGGTGGTATTTTTCATTCTGATGAGCTGCCAAATTATGGCATAGAACAAGACTATGTTGACAAATTGCGTGCACTACTAAAGTTAGAAAAAAATGATGGATTTTTCATAGTTGCAGGTCCAAAAGACAAGCTAGAGTTTGCGCTAGATGCAGTGATTAACAGAATTAAAGCTGCAAAAAATGGGGTTCCTGCAGAAACCCGTGCTGCAACAAATACTGGTGAGACGGTATTTTTGAGGCCGAGGCCTGGTTCATCACGAATGTATCCGGAAACAGACATTCCTCCAATACTAGTAAGCAAACAAGAACTTGAATTTGCGCAAAAAAATATTCCAAAATCTTGGGATGAAACAATAATAGAACTACAAAAAAAATACAGACTAAACTTGCAGTTAGCAGAACAAATCTTTGATTCTGATTATTTGGAGTTGTTCGAGTCAGTTTGCACAAAATATCAGAATCCAAATTTCGTTGCATCAGCCTTGTGCTCTACTATAACTAATCTGCAAAGACAAGGACTAGACGAGATGCTTCTCAAGCCAGAACACATTGCAAGAACATTTGAGTTATTGTCAGATGACAAAATTGCAAAAGAGTCAGTCGAGATTATCTTTGAGAATATAATGTCGGACAAAATAAAGTCGCCGGATGAATTTGTACAGGACCAATCTTCCTTTGACGAAATGAAACTAGAAAAATTCCTCGACGAGTTGGTTCAGAATAATATCAGCATAATACAAAAACAAGGCACTCGTTCTGCAGGCATGCTAATGGGAATTGCAATGAAATCGCTTCGCGGTAAAGTTTCAGGCGAAAAAATAAGCATATCCCTAGAGTCAAAAATTACGAAAATATTAGAAAAATAGGAAAATTAGTTTATTCTAATTTTTTTCTTCCTGTTCCTCTACCCGTTGAAACATAGCGACCCTTTGTAGAAGGTTTAGCATTTTCTGGAGTATCACCGAGTTTTCTTTTGCCTGTACCACGGCCAGACACAACATATTCGTCCGCTGCTTTTTCTTTCATTTTTTTCTGGTATTCTCTGAACTTTTCGCCAGCCCATTTTTCATCGTCAGCTTCTGCAACTCTACGTGATGTTCCCCTGCCGCCGACTTTAACGATTTTTCCCATTGGTAAACATTAGAACTAACTATGGTTTAAAGTTGTTCATAATTTTGGTTTTTTATTGTAATTTATGCGGGAGGTGGGATTTGAACCCACGAACTCCTAGGAGATAAGGATCTGAACCTTACGCCTTTGACCGGGCTTGGCGACTCCCGCAAACAGTGGTTTTTGCTTCCAAAATAAAAGTCATTTATTAGTAGTACAGCAGGATATGTACAATTGGAATTCAAGGAAATATACTGCAATAACTGCAAAAAAATACTAGGGCGCTATAACATCAGGTATTTTTCTGATGCTAAGATTGCCGAGTTGCTAAAATCAACTCACACATCACACTTTAGAAATGGCCACCAAATATCAATAAAAAAGATCAGTAAGTAGATTATTCGAAGGTTTTACCGAGTTTTTCCAGCAATTCCTTTTGCTGCTTGTTCAGTTTTGTCGGTATGTCTATGACCAGTCTTACATACTGATCACCTCTTCCCCTAGAATTCATGTATGGGAGGCCTTTGCCCTTTAGTTTTGTAATTGTGTTTGGCTGTGTTCCTTCATCTACTTTGACTTTTTCTGGCTTTTCTAGTGTAGGTACTTCGATTGTTCTGCCTAGACATGCATCGACTATAGAGATCTTGGCATCATAGAAGATTTCTGCGCCATCCCTTTTGAAATGCGGATGTGGTTGAACTCTGACTCGAATTACAAGGTCGCCATTTTGGCCATGTGGTATTGATTCGCCCTCGCCGGATATTACATAATCACCGTTGTCAATTCCTGGTGGAAGTTCAAATGAAAGATGTTTGGTGCCGCGGATTTTTCCAGATCCCTTGCATCCAGAGCAAGGTTTTGAGATGAATTTTCCTTCGCCATAACACTTTGAGCACGGCTGAACAGTAACAAACGTGGAAAATCCCATGTTGCGTGTAATTCTGACTTGGCCTTGCCCCTTGCAAGTAGGGCATGTCTCAGGACTAGTACCTGGTGCACAACCAGAGCCGTTACAGTCCTTACAGTCAATATTTTTTTTGATGTCGATTTCTAGCTTTTTGCCCCTAAATACATCATCAAGAGATACTGATACTTCGTGCAAAAGGTCTTGGCCTCGCTGTCTTGAAAATCCTCCAAATCCCCCACTTCTTCCAAATAACGACTCAAAGATAGAATCAAAGCCGCCTGAACCAAAATTAGAAAATACTTCGTCAAAGTTTCCTCGTGCCCCAGAGAAAATATCCTCTGTAGAGTATTTGCCGTCGACTCCAGCATGCCCATATTGGTCATAGAGTTTTTTCTTTTCAGAATCAGAAAGTACTGCATAGGCTTCCGAGATTTCCTTAAAGTGTTCTGCCGCCTCAGGAGACTTGTTTCTGTCAGGATGAAATTTTAGCGCCATCTTACGATATTGCGATTTTATTGTATCTGTGGAATCAGATTTGGATACTCCCAATACCTCATAATAGTCTCGTTTTGCAGACATTTCTTATTGTAATGGATTGATTAGTAATTAGTTTGTAGAGCCTGGATTCTGCGTGTTTTGTTCAGATGGGCCTGACTGTTGTTCTGGTTGTGGTGGTTGCTGGACATTTTTGTATAATTCGGTTGTGATTTGATTTACCAGAGTTTTTAGTGCCTCAAGCTTTGGTTTGATTTCATCTGGGGTTTTGTCCAAGACTTCTTTGAGTTCTTTGACAGACTCGGAGATTTTTATTCCTTGTTCTTGCGTCAGTTTGTCTTTGAGGTCTTGGGTAAGAAGCTTTTCAGTAGTATAAACAAAGCTTTCTGCCTCATTTTTGATGTCTACTGATTCTTTTTTCTTTTTGTCCTCTTCGGCAAACTTTTCTGCATCTTGTTTTAGTTTATCAATTTCCTCCTTGGACAGTTTTGTCCCCGCCTGAATCGTTATTTTTGCTTCTTTTGACGTGCCAAGATCTTTTGCTGTGACATTTATGATTCCATTCGCATCAATGTCGAACTTAACCTCGATTTGAGGGATTCCTCTTGGTGCTGGCGGAATTCCGGCGAGATTGAAGCTACCAAGTGATACATTGTCAGCTGCCATCGGTCGCTCGCCTTGAACTACATGAATCGTGACTGCCGTTTGATTGTCTGCTGCCGTTGTAAAGACCTTGGTTTTTGAGGTCGGAATTGTTGTGTTTCTTTCAATTAGTGGTTCTCGTAGACCGCCTAGTGTTTCAACTCCTAGGGTTAACGGAGTTACATCCAACAATACAATGTCACTGGTAACATCACCTGCGATTATTCCTGCCTGTATTGCAGCACCCATTGCAACTGCCTCCATTGGATCAACACCAGATTCTGGGGTTTTGCCAATGACGTCGCCTACAAATTTTTTAACCATTGGAATTCGTGTAGGACCACCAACCAGTACGATCTTTGAGACATCTCCAGTAGAAAGTTTTGCATCACGTAATGCGTTATCAATTGAGGTTCTGCATCGCTCTACAATTGGTCTGATTAGTTCCTCGATCTTTGCCCTAGTTAGTTTTAGCTCTAGATTTTTTGGGCCTGATGATTGATCATATGAGATAAATGGCAAGTTAATGTCAGTCTCCATTACTGTGGAAAGCTCTATCTTTGCTTTTTCTGATGCCTCTCGAATTCTTGTCATTGCGGTACTATCTTTGGTCAGATCAATTCCAGTTGTTTTGCGGAATTCATTTACAACATGATCAATTAGGATTTTGTCCATATCCGTGCCTCCCAACTGTGTGTCTCCTGATGTGCTCAGTACTTCAAAGACGCCACCTCCCATCTCCATTATTGTGACATCTAATGTTCCGCCTCCAAGATCAAAAACTAGGATCTTCATTTCTTGGCCTGCCTTGTCTAGGCCAAATGCCAATGATGCTGCTGTTGGTTCATTGATAATTCTTACAACATCAAGGCCTGCAATTGTTCCTGCGTCCTTTGTTGCCTGTCTTTGGTTGTCATCAAAATAGGCAGGAACCGTGATTACTGCTTTGGTTACTGGTTCACCCAAGAACGCTTCGGAGTCTTTTTTGATTTTTTGCAAAATAAATGCAGAGATTTGTTGTGGTTTGTAGTCTTTGCCCTGTACTTTGAAGATATGATCAGAACCCATCTTTCTTTTTGCTGCGATTATGGTATTATCGGGATTTGTGACTGCCTGTCTTCGTGCTGGCTCGCCTACAAGTAATTGACCTTCTTTTGTAAAGGCAACTACAGAAGGAAATGCTTTTCCACCAATTGAGGTGCCCTCGGCGGCCGGAATCAAGGTTGGCTTGCCTCCCATCATTACAGATGCCGCAGAGTTACTTGTTCCAAGATCTATTCCAATTATTTTTGCCATTTTTTCACCATTTGATTATTTTATTGCGATTTTTTTGATATTTCGACTAGTGTCGGTCTAAGTGTCTTACTATGAGAAATATATCCTTTCCTTAATTCCTTTGTAATTGTGTTATCATCAAGAGAATCATCATTTATGATAGCAATTGCCTCATGCAAATTCGGGTTAAATATCTCACCTAGTGCACTAATTGGTCTAACGCCATAGCTTTCCAAGAGGGAATCAATGTTTTTTAGAATTCCATCGAGGCCTTGCGCTTCCGGGTTTTCCTTTTTTAGAACTTCTTTTGCACGCATTAGATCATCATATATTGTTAGAAATTGTATCATGAATTTGTCTAGTTTTTCTGCAACACCGTTTTGTATGTCAGATTTGGTCTTACGCTCCAGATTGATGTAATCAGCAAGAGATCGCTTGAGTTTGTCTTCACAGTTAGTCAGGCTTTGTTTTAGCTCCTCAATTTCATTGTTTAGTGGTTGCTCTTCAGAAGAAGTGATTTGATCTTCATTTTGTTCTGACATGATAAATGAATTTTTCTATTCTAGTTTTATTCTTTGTGTGATATTTCACATAGTGGATTTGCTTTTATTATTATGAGATCATCGTCTTTCCTTTTGCGCATATTTTCATAGTCTGCTTTTGAACATATGACAAGAATTGTTGTTTTATCATTATGGAATAGATCCAGATTTGGATCCTCGTATGCTTCCACATCTCCAATATAGTCACGCAGTTTAGTGATGAGGTTTTGTAGCATCTCTATTTTGTCTCCTCGCATTTCATATTGGTCCAATGACCATGATAGTGCAATCTTTGTTCTGCTTGCCTTTAGATCGTTTTTCTTTAGAGTTGCACGAATTTCATCTATCAGTCTTTTTATGTAACCATCTATTCCCTTGAGGCTTCCATTAATTAGATACATCAATGTGTTTGCACCTTCAAATGAAGTACCAAGTGAGCGAAGATCATAGAGTCCATTTACCATATCATCTAGGAACAGATTCTGAAAATCGTCTGACTGAAGGTCTGTTTTTGTAGTGTCGTCATGTGCAAACTTGCATACTTCAAGAACACTGCATAAAGTGGAGAATCTTGAGAGGACGTTTATTGCATGGAAATGTTCTGATGAAGAGATTCCCACAAGCGATAGTTCTTTTTTAGAATTCGTAAGAAGATTTGTAAGAACAGGATCTGATTTGTTGTTAAACGAGCCTATTACCTTGGGTGGTTGATTTCCCCCTCCAAGTGGATAATAATAATACGAAATTGATTTTCCTACTTCAAGCCCAGTCACGTGTTCTAGTAACGAAATGTTTTCGCCATTGCCGCCAATTCCAGTAGGTAGAGTATAGACGACAGAGCTGCCCTTTTTGAGTGATGATGTAGCATCTTTGAATTTGGAGTGAACTTCGGTTTTTGTTTCCTGGCCAGTCTTTCTTATTCTTGGTGCAAAAAATAGGTATTGCGCCTTTGATATTGCAACGTCGATTGGCTCCATTGCAAGTAATGGTTCGTCTTCTTTTAGCGCAGAAACATTAGGATAGGTCTTTGCGATCTCTGCTTTGAGTGAGATTGCGGACTGAGAAGACTCATCGATGATAAATACATTAGCTCCATTTATTGCCATTTGACATGCAATAGAGTAGCCTTCAGTACTCAGACCATAAACTACTACTCTATCAGATGCCAATTCAATAGGGCTAGGCACAAGACTAAGAAAAACTTATTGTATCAAAACTTAGCAGATTTGATGTCTTGAAGATTTGGTTTGATATTTTGACACCAAAGCAAATCTTGTTTTTCGATCCAATGATCAAACGGTTGAGGAAGAACAATTCTATCTTGTGTACAACTCGAAACTACCGCGAAGTAAACGAGCTTTCAAAACTAAAGAAAATGAAGTTGATAGTAATAGGCAAACATGGCGGAACCACCAAACCCGGCAAACTAGATGCCTCACTAAAAAGAAGCACAGATCTTGGTACAATCATAGAAAGATTCAAGCCAGATCTTGCCATAAGCTTTTGTTCCCCAGAAGCCTCACGAGTGGCATTTGGCCTTGGAATCAGACATGTTGCATTTTGTGATTCACCGCATGCAGAAGCAGTAATGAAACTATCAATACCGCTTGTCGATAAGCTGTTAATTCCATGGGTCATACCAAAAAAAGAATTTGCAAAATATGGGATTGCTCAAAAGGACATCATACCATACAAGGCAATTGATGCGGCAATTATTGTTAAGAATGCAGCAAGATCAAAGATAAGAAAAAACAAGGAAAAAACAATTCTAATCAGAGTAGAGGAAGAACAAGCTGCATACGTACAAAAAAATAATCACACAATACAGATGATTCAAAAGATCTCCAGTGATCTCCCACAGTACAAGATATTGATACTTCCAAGATATAGATCTCAAATTGTTAAACTCAAAAAAACACTAGGAACTAGAGTTCGAATTCTAGGTAGAACTATAGTTGGTAGTGAATTATTACAAAATGTGGATGTCTTCGTGGGATCTGGAGGAACGATGACTGCGGAATCTGCTTTGCTTGGAATTCCAACAATATCGTACAATGCAGCACCAAACTTGGTTCAAGATTATCTTGTGAGAAAAAAACTCGTCATACTTGAATCAAATCCAAATAAAATAATTTTACAGATTGAAAAGTTCTTGTCCTCGGATAACCGTTCCTTACAAAAAAATGCACAAAAAACTTTGGCATCAATGAAAGATCCTTACAAAAAACTGATCCAAACAATCAGAAAGTAATAGAAAATATCATAATAGGGGTTTTTGAGGAGTCATTATAGGAAGCCCGGTAGTGTAGCGGTCAAGCATAGGGGCCTTTGGAGCCCTTGACCCCAGTTCGAGTCTGGGCCGGGCTACTTTGTTTTACAAATCTAATTTTGTGAGAAGTTTTATTGCAATTATAAACAAAATTGTTGCAACGCTGACTAGTACTACCATCTCAAGTATGACAAATTCATTAAATGTCCCAAAGATTCCCGCACGAATAATGTCAACTAGATACGTTAATGGATTTAGGTAAAAACCGGTTGCCAGAGGCTCTGGTGCTCCTTGTGCGGGATAAAATGCAGTGCTTACAAAGGCAAAAAATAGAAAAACCGTGTTGATTATTACGTTGAATCCCTCACTGGATCGAAGCCTAGTTGAAATTATTGATGCAATAGAGCCAAACAGAATAGAGCCAACAATGGAAGCAAAAACAAGAAACGGAATAGTAAGCAAGTTGAATTGGACTGATTTGAAAAATAATGGAAAACCAATCAATGTGATCAATGCAGCACTAATCAACCCAACAATAGCTATTGTGTAGATATTACTCAAAATGTAATGGCTGCGCTTAAATGGCCCAACCAAAATTTGCTCAAACATTCCATGTTTTCTGTCGTTCCAGATTATGATTCCAGAAACCAACGTACTGTTCATAATGTTAAAACCAATCATGCCAGATGCGATAAACGCTGGATAATCCAGTGATATTTCGCCGAATTGGACTGAATCGATTAATGTAGTATAAGCAAATCCCGCCACAAAAATATACACAATAGGAAATAATACCTGCCACACTAGGAATCCAGGATTCAGGGATATTGTCAGGTTTCTGTTTACTAGCCTAATTGTTGGATTCATTTGTATCCCTGACCATTTTAAGAAAGATCTCCTCAAGCGTAGTCGGCATTGCAGATAGATCCTCTATTGCAATATTGTTTTCAATTAGGATCGACAGTACCTGTGATAGTACAATTTCCGCCTTGTTTGACTGTATTATGATGTCCGTTCCAGTGTTAAAGTCAATGGTGCACCCAGATATTCCCGATAATAGATGTGATAACCTCTCGTGTCTGTCCAGAAGATGGATTTTGATTGTTTTTTCCTGTCCAAATTTTATTTTGAGCTGATCTGGAGTGTCTACTGCCAGAATTTTGCCCTTGTTAATTACTGCAATTTCATCACAGAGATATTCAGCCTCTGTTAAAACGTGCGTGGTATAGAATATGGTCAAGCCTGCATTTGCTTTTTCTTTTAGATAGTTCAATAGCCTACGCCTCGCGCTTGGGTCCAAGCCTACTGTTGGCTCGTCCAAAAACAAAAGTTCCATTTCGTGCATGAATTCACGAGCTACCTGTACACGCCTACGCTGTCCAATTGAGAGATCTTCGTTCTTTTTCTTTCTTATTTCTCCTAAATCAAACACATCGATTAGCTCCTCTGTTCTTTGTTTTCGGGTTTTTTTGTCCACGTCCCACATCATTCCATATTTTTCTAGAGATTTTTCCACAGATAAGTTTGGCTCATAGCTTGGTTGTTGCAGTACAACTCCTATCTTTTTTCTTACCTCTAGAGGGTTTTTGATCGCGTTTACTCCCAAAATTTCAATCGTTCCACTTGTTGGTGGAATCAAAGTTGTGAGCATTTTGATCGTAGTTGATTTTCCTGCGCCGTTTGGTCCCAAAAATCCAAAAACTGTACCTGGCTTGATGTCAAGATCTATTCCATCCACTGCCATTAGGTTCCCATATGATTTGAAAAGCGATCTGGTTGTAACTGACACTAATCTGCTGTAATCCCATCTCTTAATTTACATTAGTGAAATTCTTATTAGTAATCAAACTATGGATAGATCAAATTGTCTGAATTTGATGCACTGCTTTCCAAATTGCTGGAGCAAAAACCAGATCTCTCAAAAACTGATGTTGAGGCTCTGATCGCAAAGAAAAAGGAAAAGATCGGTGCTGGCTATCTTACAGACCAAGGTGCATTATTTTTGGTAGCATCCGATTTTGGCATTACAATCTCAGAGCCACCAAAAAGCGAGATTGCAATCAAGGACCTGCATGCAGGAGCAAAAGAAGTGACATTACAGACACGTGTACTCAACGTATCACCAAAGAAACAATTCTCAAGAAAGGACGGATCTCAGTTTTACCTTCGAAACATGACTGTATATGACAAGGACTCGGCAGTAGTAGTGAAGCTCTGGGATGAAAAGGCAAACTTACCAGAGATGACAAATCTAAGCCCAGGCGACTTAATCAAGATAATCAAGGCATATGTCAAGTCCGACCTCAATGGTCAACTAACAGTCAACATTGGCTCCGGTTCTAGTATAGAAAGAACAGAGACAGAAAGCGTAATTCCTTCCATTGATTCCATCACTAAGGATGTTTCTGAGCTAAAAGAGGGAGATAACAATGTGGTAGTATCTGGAGTGCTAGATGGTCCAATTACATTTTCAGAATTTACAAACTTTAAAGGAATGCCTGGAACTGCCTTGCGCCTCAGACTAAAGGGAAAAGACGATCGCTCCATGCGGGCAGTGTTGTGGAGCAAAACAGATTCAGAGATGCCAAAAGTCATTCCATCTGGAACCAAGGCAAGGCTCATTGGTGTCAAGGCAAAGATAAACCAACAGGAACTTGAGATTCATGGAAACGAATCAACCATACTGGATATTCAGGCAGAAAAACAAGTAGAACCACTGGTAATCAGAATTCTTTCTTCGAATAAAAATGAAAATGGGCAGAAAATGATTTTGGGTGTAGATAAACAAAGACAACTCTATAACATTGTCGACACTGCAAACATCACAGAGCAATTTTCGCAAGAAGAAGTACTAGAATGCATGCCATCTAAGCTTTATGGAAATAATGTCACAATAGACTCTGAATCATTTGTTAGAAAAATTGACGAGGACTTGCCAAAACTTGTGGATCTTCGAACCAAGATTACTGATATCAAGGCGGACAACAACACATATTGCATTGAGGCAATTATTCTAAAGGCGCCAGAGAGAAGAAACGTCCAAACAAAGACAGGAGAAACAATAACTCTTTCTGAAATGTATGTGGAGGACGACACTGCCCAAATTTGGCTCAAAGGGTGGAGAAACCAAGCACGATTATTAGATGAGTGCACCATAGGCGAGATTATCTCAGTTACCGGAGTCACTGCAAAGCAGGGTTTGGAGGGAAGAACTGAGCTGTTCTTGACTCCGTACTCAAGCATAAAGAAGAAAAACTAATCCCAGAATCCCCGCGTAGTCACGTACTGGCGCTCGGCCTCATAGATTTGCCGATACAAGGTTTCCTCATCAACCATATTTCTCAGGATTCTTGATGCAGTGTCAACTCCTACTCCATATCCAGACAGAACTATGAGTGCAGTTTTTCCAAAATTTTCTAAAAGTGACGCCGCCTTCCATGCACGGGAAAACTTGTGATTCTCATCTGGGGTGATCATTTTTCCTGCAGCCTTTTTTTGTACGATTTTTGTCAAATCATAGTCAGAATAAAATGTTACAGCGATCTGCCTTGCTTTGCAATAAGGGCAGATTGGGATGTTCTCTATTTCGTTTGTTTTCATTATTCTCTCCCATTTCCCACATCTAGCACAGATGAACCTGTGCGAGGTTTTGAGGAGACGTGCTTTTACCAAATCAAGTATACCTTTGTCAATGCTACTAGGTGATGAGTAATATTTTGTAGTATGATCCAAGATTGGATCGGCAAGCTTGGAGAATTTGTTTTGCTCAAGCCAATGGATTTGAATATTTTGGGATTTAATGTCATCTAGGATCTGTGTTGTCTTTTCCAGATCATACTTGTCATGGAATAATTCTCTCAAGGCTTCTTTTACAAGAGGGGTTTTGATGTATCTCTCAAAGAGAAATCTCGCTGACTTTTTTTCATATACTGCACCTCGTCCAACGACCCCAAATTTTTTTGCCACATTCCAGGTTCGCCAGCTTACATTATGTGTTCCACCTAATGACGCAGTGACTATTTCGTATAGATCGTATGTATCAACAAGAATTTGCTTTACATGATTTTCTAGGATTCGGCCCTTAGAGGATAAAACAATTCTATACGCATCTGATCGCGCATCTACCTGTAGTCCTGTCTTGGAAGAAAGCATTGATGAGAGTAGTGTGGCCAAAGTGGAGTTTATCTTTGTGCCAAAACAGCTATGAATCACTATCATCCCCTGTCCGCGCACGGATTCTACTACAATTGTTTTGTCATCAGGAATTATCGGCAAATCAAGTTGAGTGATAACGTTGTCAGGTAGAACTAGTGAGCCTGCACGTATCTTGCTTCGAAACTTGCCCACCTTTGATGTGGTTTTGTAGTCTACTGGAATATTTTCTCCCTCCCAATACGGTACCGTGATTCCACCTGAACGAATTGGTTCCACGTTTACTTTTAGTGAGGATTCATCGACGTTGATGATTCTCCACTGTGAGCCGCGCAAGACAAATACATTTCCAGGATCGCCAAAATCCCCTACAAATCTCTGATCAAGGCTTCCGATTATCTTTTTTGACACAGTGTCGATAACCTTGAATTTTAAAATGTCAGGTATGGTGGACAAATTTTCAAAATAATACCTATAGCACTTAGAGGTTTTCTTAAAGATCATCTTTTCCTTGTCAAAAAATATCAAATAGTTGGATTCTAGCAGCTCAACGACGCCAACCAGATCATCTATCGTAAGATTTCTAAAGAGAAATGAATTTCTGAGCAGTTCCAATGTATCGATGACTGACATGGAACCAAGCTGCATTGATAGTCCTACCAAGTGATGTGCGAGGACATCAAGGGATCCGTCATGGATCAGTTGATCTTCGATAGAACCTTCATGAATTCTCTCCAAGATTGCTTTTGTTTCTAGCTCATCGTCTACATTGTTCGTTACAATTAGACCTTTGGCGGAAGAATGCTTGTTGTGTTTGCTTCGACCTATTCTTTGCATGAATTTGGAGACCTGCCTTGGGGAGCCATAGTGTATCACAAGCTCAACTGAGCCAATGTCCAGTCCGAGCTCAAGAGATGACGTGCATACGACTAGTCGCGATTTGCCAGATTTGAGGTTGTCTTCTGTCTCTTCACGTACTTGTTGTGACAAAGAACCATGGTGTAATTCAACTGAGACGGGTGATTTTTCACGTAAAATTGATGCTAAAAATTCCGCTTCACCGCGCGTGTTTGTAAAAAGCAACACGGGGGAATCCAGATTTAGTTTGGCAAGATATTCTACTATAAAATCAGCCACATCGCTAATGGTTCCATTTACGTGTTTGATCTCTACATCATATTTTCGAATGGTGTTGTCACGAATTATTTGGTATTTTCTCTTGGTTCCAACCAAGAATTTCGCAGCATCATCTGTATTGCCAACTGTTGCGGAGAGGCCTATCCTTGTGATTGTGTGATTTGTGTTTATTTGTAGTCTTTCAAGACTAAGCGACAGTTGAGAGCCCCTTTCATTGGATAACAAATCATGAATTTCGTCAATTATGACCCATTCCAGCTCCGATAGTGCATTTAGCATTTTTTCCTGTGTCAGTAAAATCACCAGTGTTTCTGGCGTAGTAATCAAAATGTCTGGCGGCAGAGCGGTTATTCTTTTTCTGTCTGCCTGTGATGTGTCACCATGACGAATCTCTATTGTCAGGTTTTCTGATTCCGCATACTTGATTATTCTTTTGAATACGTCTCGATTTAATGCCCTTAGTGGGGTAATGTACAATGCCTTTATCTTGCCTGTCTGCCTGCTTGAAGATAGAAACGAAAATACTGGAATCACCGAACACTCGGTTTTTCCAGAACCGGTTGGCGCTATGATTAACGAGTCTTTTTTCTGAATTATTAGTGGTACTGCTTTTTTTTGGATCTCTGTTAGATTCGTAAAACCTAGGCTGTGAAACTTTTCTAAAACAGAGTCAAGTAGTTTGTTGTGCGTCTTTTTTTGACTTTGCTCGCTCATAGATCATTATTCCGACAACTCCAATTACAAACAAGACCACAGAAATCATAGGTATGGAGTCGAAAATTCCTGCCATGGCTTGTAGATGTATGCTAGAGTTAAATAGCTTAAGGCAGATCAGATAGGCCTTGTTTTGTTATTGTGTATAGAAAGCGATTTTTTTTCATTGGGTTAATTACTTGGCCTTCATAGTTTGCTTGCATTCTAGCAAGCTTGATCTTGATGTGCGTATATATCGAGATGATGGAATCCATGTTTTCTTGTTCAAGCTCGTCAACTTTTCGCATCATGTTTGTAATTACAATTGGAATCTTTGTTTGTGATGTGATTTGAGATAGTTTTTTCATGTACGTGGAAAATTGTATTGTCTTTTCAAGAATTTGTTCCTCTTTTGGATATTCAAACGAGAAAAGATCAGTGACATTATCAATTATTATTAGAGAAAAATCAGATTCCTGAATTTTATCAAGACTTTTTTGTTGTTCCATTACGTTTGTTATTCTTCCAACAGTGATTTTATCAAGAAAGTCTGCATTCATTTCTTTAAATTTTGCCATCTCCACTAATCGTTCGGGCCTAAAGTTTCCCGTTGTGTCCTGATAGAAGACTTTATTGTTCTCTGACATAGAATTCAATATAATTTGTAGTGCAAGCTGGGTTTTGCCTGTACCACTTGCACCAAAAATATCAGTGATTGTGGAGCTTTTCAATCCGCCGCCAAGAATTTGATCCACTTTTTCAAGTCCCGTTCTGATCATGCCAATGAAATCTACAAAAATACAAAAAATAAACGAATCCAGTATTTTTGCTATAAAATAGGTAAGGCTTTTATTCTGGTTACCAAGCTAGCAACTCAAGAGAACAACCATTGTCACAAGTAAGCGCAAAAAGACCTTTAACGACACTACAAAAAAGTACTAAAAAGAAAGTCACCGTACGACTAAAGAACGAGGTAGAGTACAAAGGTAAAATGGACAATGTCGATTCATACATGAACCTGATTATGACTGATGCTGAAGAAATGCACGGTGGCAAAATTATTGCAAATTATGGTAGGGTCATAGTTAGAGGAAACAACGTATTATTCATCAAACTAGAAAACGACCTGTAGGTAATCTTAATGGCACGAAGTTTCCTTTTTACTTCTGAATCAGTAACAGAAGGACATCCTGACAAGATTTGTGATAAGGTTTCAGATGCTCTGCTTGACGAATTTTTGCGACAGGATCCAAACTCACGAGTCGCAGTAGAAACAATGACTACAACTGGAATTGTCGTAGTTGCAGGCGAGGTAACAACCAAAGCAAAATTTGACATCCAAGATGTGGTCAGAAGAACAATTAAAGAAATCGGATACGACAAGCCGGAATATGGTTTTGATGCAGACACATGTAGTGTCATGGTTTCAATCCATGCGCAAAGCCCAGATATTTCACAAGGAGTAACTGCAACTGAAAACAAGGATCAAGGCGCCGGAGATCAGGGATTGATGTTTGGTTATGCAGTAAACGAATCAGATGAACTAATGCCATTGCCAATACTGATTGCACATCAACTTACACGAAGACTATCTGAGCTGAGAAAAAGCAAGGGATTACCATGGGTAAGACCAGATGGCAAGTCCCAAGTCACAGTAGAATATGAGGACGGCAAGCCAAAAAGAATAGAGGCCATAGTGATTTCAACTCAGCATGCCCCAGAAGTCACCAATGATGAGATAAGAAAGCAGATCATCGAAAAGATCATCAAGCCAGTTTGCGGTAAATGGTGGAATGACAAGATCAAAATTCACATAAATCCAACAGGACGATTCGTAATCGGAGGCCCACCAGGAGATTCCGGCCTAACAGGAAGAAAGATCATAGTAGACACATATGGTGGTGCTGGCAGGCATGGTGGCGGAGCATTTTCTGGTAAAGACCCATCAAAAGTAGACAGATCAGCATGTTACATGTGCAGGTACATTGCAAAAAACATCGTTGCCGCGGGTTTGGCAGAAAAATGTGAAGTCCAAGTTGCATATGCAATCGGTGTTGCAGAGCCAGTTTCCCTAATGGTAAATACCTTTGGTACAAGCAAAATCCCAGAGGAAGAAATCGAAAATCTCGTGCGAAAGCACTTTGACATGAGACCGGCAGTAATCATTTCCCAATTAGATCTAAAGCGACCAATTTACAAGGACACTGCAGCATTTGGTCATTTTGGAAGAACCGATGTTGCCTTACCATGGGAAAAAACAGACAAGGCGGATACTCTCAAAAAGGCAGCGGGTCTATAGTACAGGAAATCCTAGTTTTATTCCAGAGAGTTTTTCTAGTTTTTTGTGACTAGACGTAAAATCACCAATCATAATATTGAGATCATCAATTCCATATGGGATCTTTTTTGGGTTATTAAGTGCGGTAAAATAGGCCTCTTCCAGAGGAATTTTTTTAATTTTTACTTTTTTACCTTTGATGAATTTTTTTACATAGCTTTCAAAGCTAATTGTCCTTGGGCCAACCAGATCAACTATTTGGCATGAGAGTTTTTTGTTCATAACACAATTCAAAATTACTTTACAGACATCATGGATTGCTATAGGTTGTAGCCTATACAGCCCAGAGCCAGGTATTCGTATTGTCCCTTGCTTGATTTGCTTTGAGAGATTTTTTGATAGAGAATCATCTGTCCCAATAATATACGACGATCTAAGAATTGTATAGTCAAGACCTGACTTGATGATTAATTGTTCTGCCTTTAGCTTTGATATGAAATACCCAAATGTTGTAGTGTCACTAACTCCTAGACCACTTATATAAACAATTTTTTTTATGTGTGATCTTTTGCACAATCGAATGATTTTTTGTATTTGCTTGACATTGATCAGTTCATAATCGGCATCCTTGGTTTGAGCACCAATACCAATCAAGTGAATTAGTGCATCACATTTCATTTTAGGGATATCATCCAAATCTGAAAAAATAATGTTTTTTTCAGATTTGAAATGCATGTGTTGTTTTCTTGACAAGGAAATTACTGGAATGTTTTGATCTGCGAGAAATTGTCTAAGATTTTTCCCTACAAATCCGGTAGAGCCAGAGATCGCAATTGTGAGTTGTTTTGCCACAAACTAGGAAAATCAACTATAATTTTAAATGTTAAACCAGACTAGAATCATCATTGAATGTAGCTCAGTGCTATGAAATTTTCGAACTACAAAAAGATGCATCACATAAGGAGATAAAACAGGCTTACAGAAAACTGTCACTTAGGTATCATCCAGATAGAAACAAAAACAGCGATGCTGAGAAGAAATTCAAAGAAATAACGCAAGCATATCAAATCCTAAAGCTGGAGCGAAAAAAGAACAACTCTACACACAGAGACGTAGAAACAGCACAGACCGAGTTTTGGAAGTATTATGATAAGAAGACCTCTGAAGTGCATTTTGGTTATGAGGCATATAGAGAAGGACTCAAACGCAATTTTGGAGTCAATGTAGACGAGTTAAGAGAGTCAGAAGAGAGGCCGGTATCACATAAGATGACACATTTGTTGTTATATGGAGGTCTTGGCGCAATAGCAATGTGGATAATCATTTCAGAGATACTCAAATAATCCAATAAGAGTTATTATCCAAAAATAGAATTAGTCATTGTGACTGAAACTGAAAAACCTCGCCAAAAACTGCGAACAGGTTTTACTACAGGCACATGTGCAACAGCGGCTGCAAGAGCAGCTCTGATATCAATAATTACAAAAAAGAAGATCAATTCGATCAAGGTTTCACTACCAAAAGAAAAAGAAATAACAATCAACATTGAAAGCTGTGAATTTAGCGATATCACATCAAAATGCTCCGTGATTAAGGATGGAGGAGACGATCCAGATGTTACACATGGTGCAGAAATATTTGTCGACTTGGAAATAACAGACAACACAGGTCAGATCGAAATTGATGGTGGGGATGGAGTCGGGCGGGTAACAAAGCTTGGTTTAGGCCTCGAAGTTGGCTCTGCCGCAATAAACTCCACACCAAAGAAAATGATAATTCAAAATTTGACAGAAGTGGGAAAGGAAGTATTGCAAAAAAATGGAATAAGAGTTGTGATTTCTGTTCCAAAGGGAAAAGAGATCGCACCAAAGACAGACAACCCAAGGCTCGGAATTATAAATGGAATATCGATTCTTGGTACCACCGGTATAGTAATTCCATATTCTACAGCATCATTTGCTGCATCAATACGTCAAAGCCTTGATGTCAACGTTGCAATGGGAGACAACACGGTAGTTCTGACAACAGGTGGAAGATCTGAAGATTTTGCTAAAAAAGAGATCAAGCTGCCAGACCATTGTTTTGTTCAGATGGGTGATTTTTCTGGATATACAATTCAGCAGTGTGCCAAAAAATCAATCAAAAAGGCACATGTTGCCGGATTCATAGGTAAGCTAACTAAGATTGCAATGGGCGTAAAGCAGACTCATGTAAAGGGCTCCAAAGTAGACATGGATTTTTTGGCAAAAATGGCGCAGAAATACTATGCCGGTCAAGAAGTCATACAAGATATAAAAAAAGCAAACACCGCAAGACATGTCCAAGAAATCATAATCAAAAACAAGATAGGTGGATTTTTTACCGGTGTTTGCAAGGAAGCCTATGAGCAGATGCGCGCTCACTCTGAGAATAAAGTTGAGATTGACGTAATTCTCTTTGATTTTGATGGTCATACATTAGGTAGATATCCCTAACAAGAAAATTTATCTAGCAACAAAAAACGGCAAGACATGGATAAAGTTGCAATTTTGGCAATTACAAAAAATGGTATCAGGATTGCATCTACAATCAAACAATTTTTCCCAGGGTGGGAAATCTTTGCGCCATCAAAATTTCAGAATAATGCCATTTCTGCAACATGGTACAACGAGCAAACTTCGGTCAAAGTGGCAGAACTTTTTGGAAGATTCGATGGCCTGGTTTGTCTATTTTCCCTTGGTGCGGCAATAAGGCTTGTCTCACCATTTCTTAAGGATAAAAAAGTAGACCCGGCGGTAATAGTAATTGACGATAAGGCAAGTTTTGTAATTTCAGCCTTGTCTGGCCACATAGGAGGAGCAAACGAGCTAACAGAAGAGATTGCCAAAAAGATTGGCGCAACACCAGTAGTAACTACGGCAGCAGACGTAAACAAAACCATACCAGTGGACTTGGTTGGCCAAGAGTTTGGCTGGGAAATAGAGGACGATTCTAGTGTCACTAGAATCAGTGCCTTCATGGTAAATGAGGAAAAAATTGGGATATACCAAGAGGTTGGAGAAAAGAACTGGTGGAAATCAGAGTTGCCAAAAAACGTCACAATCTACCAAACAATCGATCAACTCATGCAATCAGATTCGAAGGCATATTTGATCATATCAGACAAGATAATTAGTGACATAATTGCAAAAAATTCTGTGATATACAGACCTAAGACACTTGTTGTCGGTATTGGGTTACATGGGGACACCTCAAAAGAAAAGATCAAAGAATGCCTCAACCTTACTCTGGCAAAACACGATCTCAGCGCAAAATGCATAGCAAGATTTGTTTCAATCAAAAAACCTAAAGACGTTCAAGGATTAGTCGATGCTGGAAAAGACATGCAAATACCACTAGAATATTTTGATAGGGAGGAGCTTGCCAGAGTTACCATCCCAAATCCCTCACAGATGGTGGAGGCCTATGAGGGAACCCCAAGCGTATCAGAAGCTGCCGCAATCAAGAGCTCAGGTGGAATACTAGTCGTTGAAAAGCAGAAATTCCCGCCAGATCTTACAATTGCAATAGCAAGGATTGAAAAATGAAGCGTGGACTATTACTAATCGATAGGGGAAGTAGAGAGCAAGAGGCAAAGAATGAGCTGGAATACATTTGTAAAAAGATCCAGCAAAAGAGAGACTATGCCTATGTGAATTACTGTTTTTTGGAAGTGGTTCCGCCGTATATTGAGGAAGGAATTACAAATTGCCATAAAGAGGAAATTGATGCACTGACCATAGTTCCATATTTTCTATATCCAGGAAAAAAAGTCAAAAATGCAGTAACAGAGGCCGCAAAACTTCAGGCAAAAACCAAGGTCAAGTTCGTGGTGACAAAGCCAATGTCCATGCACAAGAGCATGGTAGAGATTGTAAACTCCAAAATAGAATTGGCCTTGAAGAAAAACAGTATTGCACTATCAAATAACAAAGTGGATGTTTTGGTGATAGGTCATGGAAGCAAGGACCCAAACGCCCAGATTTCAATGAAATACGTAATTGATAATCTCAGACCAAGCTACAGAAATGTCGAACATTGTTTTTTGGAAATAGAAGAGCCAAACATTGCTCAGGGAATACAAAAATGCGACAAGAACAATCCCGAAGTCCTAGTAATTGTGTTTTATTTTCTGCATGAGGGGGCACATGTAAAAAGAGACATTCACCAAGATCTCAATCCAGCACTAGAAAAATCCACATTAAAAAAAACCATCATAACAGAACATATTGGAACAGATGATAAGATGATCGATTTTGTTTTAGAGCGAGTACGTGAGGCAGAGAATGCAAACTAGTAAAGGCCAATCAATAGAAGACGAAAGCATGGAGATAATAGAGCGTGAGATCGGCCCACACCCATACAAAGGACATGAATGGAAAATAGTGCGAAGAGTGATTCATTCTACTGCCGACTTTGACTTTGCAGGCAAAAATGGATTAGTTTTTCACAAAGATGCTGTATCGTCAGGCCTTGACGCCCTAAGATCATGTAAGAATATCATAGTTGATGTAAACGGAATAATCGGCCTTCTCAACAAGCAAAACTTGGCTGACTTTAAGACAAGCGTCATTTGCGACATTTCAAATCCAGTTGTTGTAAAAGAAGCAACAAGACTAGGTAAAACCCGTGCCCAAACGGCAATGAGAATTAGGGCAAAAGAGATGAACGATGCAGTGATAGCGATTGGCAATGCTCCTACTGCCCTCCTAGAAGTAATTCAGATGGTGAAAGAAGGAATAACAAAACCGGGCCTAATAATTGGCGTACCAGTTGGATTTGTCTGTGCAGCAGAATCCAAGGAAGATCTGCAAAAGATGGACATTCCGTTTATTACAAACAAGGGTAGAAAGGGTGGAACTCCTTGTGCCTCTGCAATTGTCAATGCTCTCTTTAAGATAATTCGAGAAGGTTAGGTTTTAGAAAATTTCATGCAATTATTTACAAAATTTTTAGCATGGGCTGCCCTATCAAAATAAAGATGCATGTATGACGCTAAAGCATTATCTTGGATCAGTCCGTCTTTTTTGTTTTTGATTCCAACTCCAATTGAAAGATCGTATGCAAATTTTGCATCCTTGGGTATTGAGCTTAGCTCGGAGTAATGGAATTCATGGCCAAACAATCTTGTTGAGCTTTTTGCAATTATGCAGTTTGAGACCACATTTGCTCTAGTATAGTTTAGTGTCATTTTCTTTTCCATGCTTGTTACGGCGTCAAATAATCCCACCATTGAATATTTTTTAGAATCATATTCAATTGATTTTGTAAGGTACATCAGTCCTCCACATTCGCCGTATATAGGCATGTTTTGCTCTGCTAGTTTCTTTATCGATTTTTTCATTGATTGGTTTTTTGCAAGTGGCTGTCCTAGCACCTCTGGAAATCCTCCTCCAATGTAAATTCCAGAGCATTCAGGCGGAGAATCATCAGAAATTGGACTGAAAAACTCTATTTTTGCGCCATTTCTACGCAGCGAATCAAAGTTATCATAATAATAGAAATTAAATGACTTATCAAGGGCAACGGCTACTGTTACCTTTGGCTTTTGCGGTTTTTGCCCAGATGGATTTGGTATTGTGCCGGCGCGATTTGCAATTGAGATTATCTTTTCAATGTCCAGATTCACAGAGATTGTCTTTGCAATTTTTTTGATTTTCTCCTTGAGATACACCTGCTCTACTGCAGGAATTAGTCCTAGATGGCGTGATTCTAACAAAAGTTCGGAATTTTTTGGAATGCAACCAAGAACAGGAATTTTTAGTGGCGCAAGCGCTGACCTGCACATTTCTTCGTGTTTTTTGCTTCCAAGCTTGTTAAGAATTAGGCCAATAATTCTGGAATTTCTATGGAATTTTACATAGCCTAATGCAGTTGCTGCAATAGAGCGTGCGGTTTTGCTTGCATCCAAGACCAAGATGACTGGCGACTCTAGAATTGTTGCAATATGATGTGTACTGGACTGGTTTGTTGCCCCGGAAAATCCATCATAATATCCCATCACACCTTCTATGACAGAAATGTCGGATTGGGAGTTTTTTGCAAAGCCCTCAAGTATTGCATCTTTGCCCATTATCCACGAATCTAGGTTTCTTGCAGTATTGCCGGATATCGCGGAAAGATACGTAGGATCGATGTAGTCAGGGCCAACCTTATACGGCTGAACCGAATATCCCTTTTGCTTGATTCCATAGATGATAGAGCAGGTAATTGAGGTCTTGCCTACACCACTTGTGGTACCCGCAATTACTATTCTGGGGATTTTCATTTTCTTTCTCTTAAAATTAGAACTATACCAATCTTTTTCTAGCCTAAAATGGTTATTTGGTTATGGATGAAGGTCTTGTAATTGTGTATACAGGCAATGGCAAGGGAAAAACCACTGCCGCACTAGGCATGGCACTTCGGGCAATAGGACACGATCACACCATTTGTATGATCCAGTTCATCAAAGGATCATGGCATTATGGCGAGATGAGCTCTTCCAAGAGACTAGAGCCAGAGTTTGAGCTAACAGCAGTAGGAAAGGGCTTTGTTGGTATTTTGGATGACAAGACTCCAAAAGAAGTACACCAAAAAATCGCCAAAGAGGCAATAGAGATAGCAAAGCAGAAAATTCTTTCAGAAAAATACAACATTGTAATCCTAGATGAAATCAATTATGCAGTAAATTTGGAGCTAGTTGATGTTAAAGATGTTTTAGATTTGATAAAAATCAGGCCTCAAAAAGTAACTCTTGTACTGACTGGAAATCATGTAAAACAGCAAATAGTGGATGTGGCGGATCTGGTCACAGAGATGCGAGAGATAAAACATCCATTTCAGAAAGGAATCCGCGCAAAAAAAGGTATTGATTTTTAGACAACATTAAATTATGTAGCCCAAGCCAGAGCTGCATTGGTCACTCAAACTCAGGAGCTTCCAGAAATAGGTGAGATTGTTCTTGCAACTATCAGTAAGCTGACTGATCACGGAGCATACGTAACTCTGGACGAATATGATAACATGCAGGGCTTTTTGCACGTATCAGAGATTGCACCCGGTTGGGTTCGCTCTGTCAACAAGTTTGTGCGCGAGGGCGAAAAAAAGGTCCTCCTAGTAAAAAAGGTGAATCCCGGCCGATCCGAAATTGATCTTTCACTTAAACAAGTATCAAAGGAGCAACAAAAGAAAAAGCTTCTTGAGGTAAAAAGAATTGAAAAAGGAATAACACTGCTGGATGCGGTGAAGACGTCAGCAGGGTTAACAGACAATGACATTGAAAAGCTAGAGGATGCAATTTTTTCAAAATATGATTTTGTTTATGACGCGTTTTTGGATGTAGCGACGAAGGGAATTGTGGCACTAGATGAGCTCAAGCTGGCAAAAAAGACCGAATCTGCAATACAAGAGACAAGCTCCAAGATAAAGCCGCCATCTGTTGAGATACGCGGAATTTGTGAGCTGACATGCAGCCAGCCAAACGGTGTTGAAGTAATCAAGAACGCAATCTTAGATTCCATTGGTGATCAGACAGCAAGCATTTCCGTTACCTATATTGGAGCACCAAAATACAGACTAAGTGTCACAGGTCCAGACTTTAAGACAGCGGAAAGAATGCTCAAGCCAGTTCTTGACAAAATTCAAAAAATCATAGAAAAGAACAACGGCATCTTTAGCTTTACCAGAGAAGAGTCAAAAAAGACAAGGGAAGGATAACTTGAAGTTCCAGCTTCGCAAGTGCTCAGAGTGCAAAAAATACACATTAAAGGAAGAATGTCCCGCTTGTCAATCAAAAACCGTAACGGCTCACCCCGCCAAATTCTCACCAGACGACAAGTACGCTCGCTACAGAATAATGAACAAATTCAAGGACTAGGAAATTCTAATACTTTTAATTCGTGCCGCCTCAAAGTCAACCGGCCTGTCGTTCAGATCAGTTTGCAGTGATGCTATTTTGTCAACTACTTGTTGACCTTGAATAACTTTGCCAAATATTGTGTACTTGCCATCTAGGAATGGCGCATCGCCAGTCATAATAAAGAACTGTGATCCTGCGCTGTTGATGTCGGTTCCGCGCGCCATCGACACTGCGTATTTTATGTGCTCGAGATTACTAATTTCCGCATCTATGCTATAGCCTGGTCCACCAGTTCCCCATGTTCCTGGTGGCTGGTCCTTTGTATTTGGGTCTCCTCCCTGTATTACAAATGTGGATATGATTCTGTGAAATAGTGTTCCATCATAGAATTCCGAGTCAGCTAGTTTTACAAAATTTGCAACCGTGTTTGGTGCGATTTCTGGATTTAATTCAATTACAATGTCACCAAAGTTTGTCGATATTGTTGCAATGGGATTACTCGACTCTGGAGTTTCAATGGGTGTTATTGGTGTAGTGGCCGGTGCGATTGGAGCTTCTGATGGTACATAGTCCTTGTTTATTTCATAAATCAGAACACCGTTAATTGCTCCAGATTCTTTTATGAAAAAGCCAGGAGACATGTACGCTAGCTTTAGTGGTCCGTTTCCTTCTTTTGGATACTTGATGTCATCAAGATACACTGGAGTAAATCCCGAAACATAAGAGTTGGCTTGTCTCTGGCTTGCAAGATCAACATAGCCATATACAGTAAATGGTATCATTCTACCTAGCAGAGTGTTATCCCAAAATTCTGGAGTAGAACTAATGCCATCATCATAGAGAAATTGTTGAGAGTCAAAACCACCAATTCTCATAAACCATTGTTTTTTGCTCTCATCACCACCACCCTGGACAAAGAATAGTGGAGGATCTTCACTATTGATTCTCTGTGCTGCCACATAGATCAGAACATAGTCAGCGTCTATTTCTTGTAGTATTTTCCATCCTTGGTCAGGCGTGCTCAAAAATGCCTGAGCTAGCTGCTCTATTCTCCAATCAATCAAAGTAGAATTGTCTGCAACGGATTTTCTCTCACCTAGCGTCGTAATCCAATAACCATAATCCCACCATGACGCCACAACTGCATCATCTGGTGTTTTTTCCCTTAGCCAAGTCATGGCATCAAGCCAGTCATTTGTTGCAATTAAAAAGTTGCTTCCGCCGTTCAGTATTGTTGGTGGTGCCTTTCCACCATTTACCCAGTTTGCACTTGCTGGCACCATCAATGGTGTTATCAGAAATATTGTAATTACAACAAAAAATGAAATCTTGATCGTCGTTGGATGGGATTTGACTAGTTTCTTGCTTTCCTGCCTTACGGGTTTGAAAATTTCTTTTGTCAATAATGCAAGGCCGATAGAACCCAATATCACAAGTGCGAGAGATGAGAACAATTCTAGTCTGATAAATGCGGAGCTGATGTATACGCCAAGTAGGCCGAAGATTAGTGAAAATACTTGGACGTCTCTTCGCTGATTTGCGACATTTGTGAGATTCTTAAAGATAAGCCAGATCCCGATTCCGGCAAACACCATAAAAACAGAATTGAATAAAAATGACTGAAATATCGTGGTTGTGGCGTGCTCTGCTACAGAGTCAGTTAAAGGATCAAGTGTGGTCAAAAACGGATTTACTGCATTAAGGTATCTAAAGGCAGGCAGGCTAAACACGTTTGTAGAGAGTATTCCGACTCCGGCAAGTATTATTGCAATTAAAAACAACGCAGTATAGCGTTGCACCTTTTGCTCACCAGCAATTTTTTGGATAAATGATGATGCGATCAGGAATAACGTCGGGCCGATTATCAAAAGGCCGCTTGCCTTGCCAAAGAATCCAAGGCCTGGTCTTTCAAGTGGCATAAGAGAGATCGCCAGACCCAATATGAACAGAGGTATTACCCATCTCAGAAAATTCGTATCCTTTCTGGTAAACGGTAATGATAAGATGAAAAGTCCTATTGGAAGGACAAAAAAGTCGGTTCCTCCCCATGCCGAAAACGCAAAGCCAAGCAGTATTCCTCCGCCAAAAAGCTTTGCTGCAGCTATTTTATGCGAGGATGATTTTATTCCGCTCAGAAACAGGTATACTGCAAGCAATCCATAGAACAGACCCAATGGTTCAGACTTGAACCAACCAAGCGAGCCCCTTGTGATTATAGGTAACGATACAGAATACATAAGTGCCGCAAACAAGCCAGCTGTAGTTCCGCCAATTACCCTGACGAGTGCAAATACAACAATTGCAGTTAGTGAGCCAATAACCAGAGGAAACACAATTGTAAATCCATACAAATCCCCACCAAATGCGCCATAAAGAACTGCAGTGGTAATATGTAACATGACCTGGGATGTTCCTGCAACATCTCGTCCAAACGGATACCAGCTCATGTCGTCGTGCCATTCAAAATATGCAGGGATTCCGTTTTCTACTATAAACTGGGTTGCTCTGTAATTGAAAAACGGATCAAACTCGTTTAGATGAAATCCGTACTCTGCTGGCTGGCCTCGGATCATTGCAGATATGGAAAATGATAATGACAAAACTCCAATTATGAGCAAGTGGTGTAGGTAAAACTCAAAGCTACCTACAGAGAATAGTCTTTTATTAGAAAGCAATTGTGTTTTTTGCCCAAAGTGCGTTTATTACTCTTTTGTGGGTATTTGAACTTGGCATGAGCTCACAAGTTTTTTGAAAGACTCTGCATCATCTTTGTTTCCAACAATGCTTCCATAATGCATCGGTATTGCAAGCTTGGGCTTTACTCCCAGAACAGAGCTAGCCGCCTCTTTTGCAGTCATGACGTATGTTCCACTTACTGGTACAAAGAACACGTCTGGTGAAAGTTCATTCATTTCAGGAATATAGTCAGAGTCTCCCGCATGATAAAACGTCGAATTGTTAATCGTAATGATGAATCCGACCTTTTTGTCCTGCTTTGGATGAAACGGCTGGTTTGTTTGCGGATTTATCTTGTCAAGATTGTACGCAGGAATTGCCCTTATCTTGATGCCGAAAACAATCTTTTCTTCGCCTGGTTCTATTCCAATTACCTGATTGCTATTTGCCTTGATTTGGCCTAGGCATTCCTTTGCTGCAATGATTGTGGTTTTCTCTGTGGATGTATTTTGCAGATCGTCATTGCTTAGGTGATCAAAGTGATTGTGCGATACTAGAATAATGTCGGCATTGATTTTTTTTTCTAGTTGGTACGGATCAATGCAGACAGTCAGATTATCATACGATAATGTAAATGTGTCATGGCCGTACCATTTGATTTGCACTCCATTGTACTCCATGGATATAATTCTGGAATAATCAAGTTAAACCTTTGCTGGCTTCAAGCACTATTCTGTTGTTTGCTATTGATATGACAGAGCCACCGTGGTTTTTAATTTTGTATTTTAGGGCCTTGTCTATTGTTGCAATTACGCCGCCTGTATCTTTGACATGAGACAGAATAGAGTCGTCTGCAAAACTTCCGCCAATTTTGATTGTCTGGAAATTCTTGATGTATTGGATGGTAGTTGTCGCCTCTTTGGTTTTTTCCTCTCTTTTTGCAAGATTTTTTAGCTCTGCAATAACAATATCTGGCACCAAAAACTGGATTTCTCCAATGTCTGTATCAAGTGTGGCCAGATTTTTGATTCGGTGATTAGCTAGATGGATTAGAAAGCTCGTATCGCATATTACCTTAACCAACTATTCCTGCACCAATTAGTCTCCATCTGTCCTCTATTTTGCGGCTCAGCGCAACATTACTTTTTTCAAAGAGGCATACTGGTCGCTTGAACTGTACCTCGATTTTTTCTGATTTGACTTTGGCTACTTTTGCCAAGACGGGGGCAGTGCCAATATTTAGTCGCAGTGACTCTCCTACCTGTATTGGTAGTACTTTGATGTCATTCATTGTTCCAACTGCGGAATCAAAGAGGCTTACCTCAAGTCGCGCATCGGATGCATTATCTGGTAGTGTTTCTGGCTTGCCAATGACGCTTCCGACAAACGAGTCGCCTCGCGTCATTGATGGATCGAGTTTAGTGCCTATCGCCACTAATCCTCCAGGCTTTACATTGTCTACAATTCCTGCAGCCGTACCCAAAGAGATGATTTGGGTTCGGATTGGCTCATAAGAGCTCTTTTTGGAGTTCAGGATTCCTGGTTTTATTTCGATTTCATCACCTATCGAGAATGTTCCCTGCGTGAGGCTTCCTCCAATTACGCCGCCCTTGATATCCTTGATTTTGGTTCCAGGCTTGTTCACATCGAATGATCTTAACACATGCATTACTGGCTCTTTGGATTCTGCCCTAGTCGGAGTTGGAATTGTTTCCTCTATTGCGCCAATCAAAGCATCAATGTTCAGTCTCGATTGGGCGGAAATTGGAATTATTGGGGACTTGGATGCCTTGGTTCCCTTCACAAACTTAACAATGTCAGCATAGTTTGCAGTCGCATCCTGATATGATATTAGATCAACTTTGTTTTGAATAATGACAATTTGCTGGATTCCAAGAATTTGCAGTGCTAGGAGGTGTTCTTTTGTCTGTGGTTGTGGGACTTTTTGGTTTGCCGCAACCAAAAGCAATGCCCCATCCATTAGTGCGGCGCCAGAAAGCATGTTTGCCATGAGGCTTTCGTGGCCTGGACTGTCCACAAAACTGACTACTCTGGACAGCTCGCTTTCCTTTCCGCAATTAGGACAGGTCGGCGTAGTTGAATAACCAAGTGGTACCTCGCACTTTTTGCACTTGTAAAATGCCGCATCAGAATAGCCAACGCGAATAGTGATTCCTCGCTTTAGTTCTTGGCTGTGAACACTGGTCCACTGGCCAGTCAATGCTTGGATTAGCGTTGTTTTGCCATGATCTACATGGCCTGCAGTGCCAATGTTGACACATGGTTGATGACCATATTTTTTTACATACCAATCAGGTAAAGTTTCACGCCAATGCAATGAAAAACTTCGAAAACTGTACTATGTTAAGTTATGCCTTGTTTTCCACCGGAGGTGCTTCTTCTATTTTGATCTCGCCGTCATAGGAGCAGTTCAGCTGATAGATCTCTTCGGAAATTGTATTTCCTCGGATCAGTCGTCTTTTTCTTTGGCCATCACTAACTCGTTTTAGGCCAACTCCCTTTGATATGAGGACCTGCTTTCTTGCAGAGCCGTAGATGTCTGCTCTCATTGGAATTCCGGATTTGTCGCTACCTCCAGTGATTCTAAGTTTTCCTGCAAGGCCTGCAATTGCCGCGTCAACCTCTCCGCCAAGATGCAATCCAATGAAGGTATTTGCCTCTTTGTCCTTAATCTCTTTGGAGACTGACTTTCCATTTTTGTCCGATATTGTTAGCTTAAAGTTAGCCAAGTATTGCTCAGTTTTTTTGGCCGGCTAATAAACCATGTGAAAAAATAAAAGCAAATGATCCGCAATAAACAATTATGAAAGAAGAAATTATGTGCCCCAGATGCAATAACAAAATGGACGACATGCAAGCATGCCACATGGTTTGCAGTAATTGCGGTGCGCACCTTGACTGCTCAGATAAGGGCTCTTTCTGGTAAATTATAATCCTGGCCTTTTTGGTAGATAATCAATCGACATGTTGACTGCCTTATCCTTCATTATTTCCAAATACGTGTCATAGTCGGCCTCAAAATTGCAGTGCGGGCATTTTACCCGCGTTACATCATCGTCTAGTATTGCAGTCCTGTCGCATTCCGGGCACTTGGCATCCATGGTAGTATAATATTCTCAAAACTATATTAACGCTAATTTGCAGAAACCGATCTGCGCGGTGTTAGTCCAGCCTGGCAGGACGTCAGCTTCCCAAGCTGAAGGTCGCGGGTTCAAATCCCGCACACCGCATTATTGATTCAGTATGTTTTGAGGGGAATTTTGGGAAGAATAATAGTTCTATAAATTAAATTCATGACTAAGATACGTACAATATGAAGACAATTTACATCATATTTGCAGTTGCCGTAATAATTGGAGTTCTAGTTTATTTTGGATTTGTAAATGTGGATGTGTCTCCAAAACAAAAATTCAATGAACGGCTTTCACAGTTAGATGAGCAGTTTGAGTCAACTAAAAAAAGTTTTGAGGGGGGATTATTGAGTGAGACAAAATATAAAGAAAAATTAGAGGATTTGATTAGTAAGCAAGAAAATTTGTATGCCGAGGTAAAAAAATATCCCTGGAATGATTCAGAGATGACAGATTACAATCAATGGTTTAGAGGCATCATGAAATTTCCAAGTAAATTAGAACAGGAATATCAAAAATATTTTGGATAGATATTTCGTCTATATTTTGAGATAAATCTATAGATAAACTACATCTCGTTTATTGCTTGGGTTATGGCGTCACGATCTTTAGCATTTGGAGTATATTTTAGATAGTTTTCAAAGTCCTGCTTTGCTTGCTTGTTTTTGTTTTGCGACATGTATACAATTCCGCGGTTTTTGTAGATTGGGCCAAACCTGTTTTCGTTTATCTCTATTGCAGAAGAATAGTTTGATTCAGCCTTTTCGTATTGTTTTGTTTTGAGGTAATAGTTGCCTAGTCCCCTATACGCCAGATAGCATTTTTTATTAGAGTCAATGCTTTTTTGGTAAAATGAAACGCATTCTGCCAAATTTTTCTCATTGAATATTCCGCCTAAAAGGCACAATGCCGTAGAATTAGAGGCATCAAGTGTGATTGCCTCCTTTAGTGACTTTATTGCCTCGTCTTGCTTTGCCTGCAGGTTTAGCTTCTCAGATACAAAGCAGAGCCGGTTTGATTTTTCCTTGGACTTGTTATCCACGTGTATTTTGGAGATTATGTCTGGCGGAGCAAGCAATATCATCAGCATTCCGTCTTCCTGCCAGAGTTTTTCAAATTGTTTTTGTGGTATTGCACCGATTTGGTCCTGCTGTGGTATATAGTGGATTATTGTCCTCTCAGAGTCGTCATAGCCAGAAATTACTGATGCGTGCTGGACTATCTCGTACAGCCCCGGTAAAATAACAATGGGTGGAATTCCCATGTCTATTATTTTTTTTAGTTCTAGTATAGTAGAGTGTAAAATCAGGCTGCCTAAGCCGTGTCGCTCTGCTAACTCGATTCCCTCAATTAGAATACTCCCCCGAACATTTGGGTATTTTTTTGCAATTTCCTTTGCCTCCGATATTGGTAGATTAACGTTCCAGTATTTTGAGACGGCACTTATGGCTAGTGGAAGGCAAATATTTTCCTCAATTACCTGTGGAAGTAAGAGCTCGTGCTCACTCATTGTTTTTTGAGCCTAATGTTTTGTATTAATACTGATCAGAGTCTGATGAATTTTTCAATTAGGGACAAGCCATCTTGGGTCATTTCTGGATGGAATTGTGTTCCATAGATTTTGGAATTCTTGTATTGGATTATCTCATATTTGCAGGAATCAGAGTGTGCTAGCTGTATGAGGGATTTGCCTAGTGTGGATATCTCATAGTTGTGGCTTTGGTACACTTGGATTATACCACTGCATAATGGGTTTTGTTGTGTTGTTCGTATGGTGATTGGTCCCTTTTGTATTGAGGACATTTTACGAATGGTACCACCAACTGTTAGGGCAAGAATTTCTGCTCCGTAGCAAATCCCAAGCATTGGTTTGCTTTGAGCTATACAATGATTGATGATTTTGGAGTTTAGTGCATTCATTTTCTGGTCGTTGTGCCTTCGCCCAGAAAGAATTATGGAGTCAAAATTACTCAGATCCGCCAATTGTAACTTGTCAAACGGCAGGGCAGCATGATCTGTTTTTGCAGAGTCCAAAAAGTCGACAATATTTTTTGTAAATACCGAGCCATTGTCCACTAGTAACAACATTAGAGAAATTTAGGGAATACTTCTTTTATTTGTGATTACTTGCCCACAATCACGGAGATATAATGAAGCTCAGGTACGCCTTCCATTGTCGATAGGACGCCAATGTTGATGGTGTCTTGTTCTTGCCATATCAGGACTCGCCTTGTCTTTTGCAGTACAAACTCGTCTAGGAATTCATCCAGTAGCTTGTCTGTTGCTTCGGCGTCAACTTGTGAGAATAGTGATACTTCACCTTCCTTAAACGACAGGGGCACAGACAGGCTTGTAGGTGTGACTATCTCCAACCCCTTTTGTTCAAATGTCAACTTTATCTTGGCAATTCTTGCCTCTTTGTCAAATCCTGGCTCCGGCTTGGATGTTACAGATGACGGAACTACTCCTGCCAGCTTTTGAAGATATGCCTCAAAGGCCTCTTGTTGTGTGTTGCCCAATCCGACATAATATTCCCCATTGAATGCGGCTCCGACTGCGGCAATTGTTCCTAATTGTGCTACAACTCCGTCTCCAGAACCTGCAGTATATACTGGAATAAAGTAAACGTCATGCTCACCTACCTTGTACAGAATATTATCTCCAATTCTTGGAGTTCTAAGCAATGTCTTTAGCTGTGCAAAATTATTGTCTTTTTCTAGTGCCTCTCTGACCGCAGTAGGTCCGATAAGCTTTGTAGTAGAGTTGAGTGGGACTTGATAGAAATGCATGTTACCAAGTGTTGACAGGTCATTTTCCACTATCATGTATCCAGAGAGGTTTTTTCCTCTAGAGTCTCGGAGCTCTAATGACAATAATCCTAGGAACTTAGTACTGTCAAATCCAGGAGGCTTTGCCTGAATATAGTATGCATCTATTCTTTCTGGAATCTGGAAGAATGTGTTTGCTTGGATGAATGTCTCTGTGTCAGTTACGTGGTAAATGTTGAACATTTCTGTCTTCCACGTGAATAGTTCCTGTGGATAACGAATCTGCTCGGTAAGCCAAGACGGAATTGGCAAAAGCTTGTCGCCATATTGGGATTCCAATATATCTGCAAAATAATCATCGCCGTGTTTGAGTAAAGTAATGTCGCCGTCGTATGTATCCACAAGTGCAAATCCTACCAGTCTGAGATACGGATTGCCCATGGACCATGGCACTGAATTAGTGTCAAATCCGATTATTAGTGGCACTAGCCAATATGTGCTGGTGCCATCGGTGACTGGATAGATGTCTAGCTTTTGTCCAAATAGATCATACAGGAAATACGGGTATAGTGTTTCCATTCTGTCATAGACATCCTTGTATCTCATGACATGGACTGATGTATTTGGATATGAGAGTAAAAAGTTAGGCTCAAAGACCCAGCTTAGTGGCGGTGCCAGTGTTATTCCGCCTGCGCCTGAATACATAGCATTATTGATTTCTGCACTTGTGCCCCCACGGTTGGTTGCATATGCAGACCATGTTTCCTGGAACAGCCCACCCTCTCCATAATAAATAGACCTTTGTGAAAATAGATCAGCGGCTTTAACTGACTGGCCTGTTGTTGCCTCCAGAGTAAGGAATCCATCTGGTACGTGTGTGTAAACTAGGTGTTCGTTGTACCACCTATTTTCAAGACTAACTGTGCTTGGTATTACTGGCTTCATTGATGCAGTCCAGTACAGAGTATTGTTGAATCGCAAAATGTCATTGTCTCCAAATGTGATATACGGGATTAGGCCGATTTCCGGCTTTAGCTTGGCAAATGCAGCCTCCCAGTCCCAGATCCTAATAGAATCCAGGACATCGCGGTTTTGCTCCATGTAGGACTTGATGTTGTTTGGAGAAATCGATGTAAGCTTAACATCATTTGGGGTTACGGTAATTTTGTCTAGTTCTCCTAGGTATCGGTTCAGTGTGATTTGTTGCTGGGTGTATGGACCTAGGTATTCGATTTTGCGAGTGTCTGCAATGCTGTTGTTTACCGCCATTACTGTTCCAGCAATAATTCCAATTGCAATTAGCGCAAAAACCCGGATGTAAATGTCGCGCTTTATTGGATGAGTCAGGACCTTGGAGCGAATTTTGTCATAGATGGCAAATGCAATTAGGACAAAGCCTGCGCCTAGTGTTCCACCAATTACGTATTTTGTATTGTAATCGATTTTATCAGTAAAGAACATGTTGATTCCAGCCCAGATTATGCCGATTCCTATGACTGCCTCCATAATGGAAACATAGTTGAGGTACTTGGGCTTGCCTTGGGATGAATCGGAAATGTAAGATGTGATTACCCTGATTATAGAGTGCAGTCCAACATAGAGCCCCAACCTTATTCCAATTACACCTAGAAGGGACGGGACTAGAATCGTTAGTGCCGGAATTATCTCTATTATTGTGAGGGCTGCTTCTGATGACTGCGGGGTGATAAACGGTAGTGAAAACAGATTTGGTAGCTTTTCCAAACCAAGATCGTTTCCATCTAAGAGATATACTAGTGCAAGGCCGAACGTCATATTGACAAAGAATGCGCCAAAGAGGAAGATCTTGGTGATCTGCCAAATTGCAAACTGCGGAACACTTAGCTTGTAATCCCTAAAGTTGGAAATGTTTTTGGTTACTGGATCCTGTGCTGTTCTGTTTAGGGACATCACCATTACATGGATTGCATACCAAACTATTGAGGAACGGTTCTTGGCATCTACGTTGACTAGGGCTATTGCGGCCAAGACCACTGCAGAGATCAAGGAGTATTGAAATGGCCTTGTGAACTGGTCTCCAAACTCTGTCATATTCATTGATAGCATGACTCCCTGGTTTCCTACCATTACGAAAACAATGATTCCAATTATGCCGACTATGCCAAGTCGGATCAGCTTACCTGCGCCTGGGGGTGATGAACCGGACTTTGAGGAACTGTACAAATTCAAATTTTGCTCAATTTTGGATAGATTAATGTCTTCGGGATGCTGTACGCCTATGAGATGCTTGCACAGCCCTTGCAAATCATGTAGACTGCGGCATATTTAGGCACACTTAGGTGTTCTTTATTGTATGGACCAAACTTTTTGTTTTTAAGCCTAAACGATACTGGGCAGTCGGTAATTACGGAAACCTCACTTTCATCAATAAAGCAGGCATCTGAACTTGGGTTGAACTTGGCAATATCCGTACAAAGCATCTTGGTAAGGCCTGACTTGGAGTTGATTGTGCCGCCTAGTCGGAATATTCGATGAACATCTATTGTAACATTTGGGTCTATTTGCGCGCCCAACTCTTTTTGGAGCGACTCTATCTTTTTTTTAAAGGGGAAATATCCTTCAGATATTATCTGTTTTGATATTTTGGCCTTGTTTGATTTTGCACCAAATACTGCCTTTGATACTCGGCCCAGCCAGCCCTTGTCATCTAGGTCTGGAAATACTGACTTTGCAAAATTTGTCCGAGCTCCAAATGTTTCCGGTGTTACTCCGCGAAATGTCAGATAATCTATGAGTTCTGCTCTCTGCTTAGAATCTAGGTTCTCGTATACTGATGTGACATGGACGTGAAACCCCTCGTTTCCTGAGAAATAAACTGTAATATTTTCCCTTAGTATGCCAAGGTCACTGATTAGAATCGTGATCAGCTTGTCGAGTTCTTTTTTTGCCCCGGCAATGCAGTCATTGCACAACACCGATACTGTTTCAAACTTGGTTGCATTACATTGTGGACATGACTCGGAATTGCCAATTTTGCCGCAAGAGGTGCATTTTTTGATCGTATGATTTTGCCTGCAAGGCAGATGTAGGTCTTTGGCATCAATGTCAAATATGAGATCTGCATTTTGCCAGTCTTTTTCTGCCATTGGTAAATTTGGGAATGAATAACGTGCATTAGAACAATATACATCAGCTGGAATGTTTTTCATCAACAACAGGTGCAGTTCCTTGTCTGATTTTAGCGAGATATGTCTAATCATACCGGAATTGAACTTTTGATAGCCAAACTCACGCATCTCTGGATTTTTTGGCGTATGAATCAGATCAAAGTGATCAAAATAGTATTTTTTGAATGCTTCCTCTAGGAATTTTACGTCTTTATCATGCATTTGGGATTTTTTTCCTCCCAAATTGTAATGGATTGATTATGTTTGCGCATTCTGGGGTGGCAAAGCAGAGATTTTCGCTTTTCAGCTTTTCGCATGAAGGACATGCGTATTTGGTGCCACTTCCAAAGTTTCCTGCGAGGTGCTTTAGTTGGTATAGTGTGATTTTCTCGTTATAGTCTGGCGCGTTTTTGAAAAGAGGTGCAATCTCTTCTATCGTTTGGCCTTTGTTGAGAAGATAAGTTGCCAGCATGAACCTGCCGGAATGAGGGAGATTTTCGCCCTTCTGTAGTACTTCCAGGGCGTGTTTGATACATGGTGGTCGTTCTGTTGTTTCCACTATTTGGACTGTGAATTTTTTTCCCAGTATCAATAGAGTCTCAATTGGCTTTCTAAATGACTCTGGTATACTAGGAATGTTTGCAGATTGGATTTTTTTTGCAATGAAATTATCAAGCTCTTTTCGTATCAGGCGGACAGTTTCATGTGCGGAAAGGAAAACTTTTCCGTCATCTACTAGTCTGTTGACTAGCTTCCATTCTTGTTCGTGAAAATGCACCGAATGCATCAGATAATCAGACGCAGGTATGACAAAATAATCTGCTGACTTTGTGACATTCATTGAGAACAGATCCTTGATGATTTTGATTGCAAGCTCCTCGTTTGTGTGAGAGTTGATTAGGTCTTTTTCTAGGAATTTTTCTGCACGTCTGGCCTCTGCCAGAGAGAATCTTTTGATTAGCGTATTCATGTTAGTCTGCTTGAGCAGTATTACCGCTACAAGAAAGGAAAAGACCTCGATGTCCAAGTTTTTGATGGAAAAATCAGAATTGAAGATTTTGCCGTCTGCTGCTGTTTGGATTCGAGATAATGCTAGATCAATTATTGGCTTGAGATCCGCATCATTGCCAAACTGCTCTAGCGTGAATCCTTTTTCGCGCAGATAGTTTCCTGCCTCTGCGAGAAATGGATATTTTGCAATCTCTTCCGTTCCAAGCTTCATACATACAATAATACAATTTCTAGTTAAAAATCAGAGCCTGATTTTGGTTTAAATTATGATGGTATTGGGAAACAATATGCGAGTGGGACTGCATGTATCCATTTCTGGCTCACTTTCTGCAGCAATTGATAATGCAGTGGAACGAGAGTGTTCCGCGTTTCAGATATTTACCCGCAGCCCAAGAATGTGGACTGCAAAAGATATTTCAAAAAATGATGCCCAGGAATTCAAGGATAAACTATCTGTAAGCAAAATAGATAGACTTGCAACCGTTGCTCATATGCCATACCTGCCAAACTTGGCCTCACCAAATTCTGCCACACATGAAAAGTCTGTTTCTGTCTTGGTAAAGGAAGTCCAGAGGTGTGGAGAAATTGGCATTCCTTATCTGGTTGCGCATTTGGGAAGCCATATGGGAGAGGGAGAAGAAAAAGGAATATCTCAGCTAATAAAGGCGTTTGAAAAGGCAGCAGAGGTAAAAAACGATGTTGTTATATTATTAGAGAATACTGCAGGGCAAAAAAATTCTGTTGGATCTGATTTTTCCCAGTGGTCGGATATATTTTCTAGATTAAAGCCAAAGAATAGGTTTGGTGTTTGCCTTGATACTTGTCATGCGTTTGCATATGGATACGATCTAAGATCAGAAAAGGACGTGTCTGAGACATTCAAGGAATTTGATGATAGAGTCGGATTTGAAAACTTGAAGATTTTACACTTAAATGACTCCAGGGGTGAGCTTGGATCAAACCTAGACAGACATGAACACATTGGTCTAGGTAAAATTGGTGAGCGTGGAATGGCATCTGTAGTCAAGCTCGCGAACAAAAAAGACATTCCCATAATTTTAGAGACGCCAATCGATGGCACGCGTGATGATTTTGGCAATATTAAAAAGGTAAAAGAGATTGCATAGCTTGGAATTTATTCCTATATAGGATAGCATTGTAATGAACTATGATAGTGTAATGCAGCTTGCACTGGAGCGTGGATTTTACTTTCCTAGCTGTGAGATTTATGCAGATGCACAGGCTGGATTTTGGGAGTATGGCCCGTCTGGCGTATCAATGAAGACTAAATTCATTGAATTGTGGAGACGGGAATTATTACGACGTGATGGAATGTTAGAGATAGATGGCTCACAGATAATGTCAAAGTCTGTCTTTGAGGCATCAGGACACCTGGCAAGTTTTGCAGATCCCGTTGTACGCTGCATTAGCTGCAAACTAAACTATAGGGTGGACAAACTTATCTTTGAGCAGACAAAAATAGAGATCCCAGAAAGTGCTGACCTGCATGAATTTGACAAGGTTGTCACAGAGAAAAATATCCGGTGTCCAAAGTGCAAGGGCGAGTTTGAGCGTGCCCGTAAGTTCAACATGATGTTCAAGGTAGAAATAGGCCCGGAGGCAGAAACAGCATACCTTAGGCCAGAGACGTGCCAGTCCATTTTTGTTGATTTTCCAAGACTGTTCAAGACAATGCGTGGCAAATTGCCACTTGGAGTTGCCCAAATTGGGAAAAGCTTTCGAAACGAAATATCACCTAGACAGTCATTATTGAGATTGCGCGAGTTTTACCAGGCAGAAATTGAGGTATTTTGCAATCCTGCCAAGCTAAACGACTTGGATCGATTCACCCAAGTTCAAAATACGACGATTCGGCTGTGGATTGATAATTCTCTAAAAGCCATGACGTGTCAGGAGGCAGTAGATTCTGGATTATTGCCAAACAAGTTTGTCGCGTATTACCTCGGATTGCTGACTGAGTTTTATGAGAAAACAGGAATAGACATGACAAAATCTCGATTCCGCAGACTGGGAGAAAAGGAAAAGGCATTCTATGCCACTGTTGCGTTTGACTTTGAGGTGCAAACAACAATTGGCTGGCTTGAGCTTGTAGCATGCAACTATAGATCTGACTATGATCTGACTAGCCATGCTACAAAATCCAAGGAAAAATTCGAAGTATTAGATGATGAGCAAAAGGTCCTGCCGCACGTATTTGAGATATCAATGGGAATTGACCGCTCTTTGTACACCATATTAGAGCATGGTTTGCGTGAAGAAAAGGAAAACGACAGAATTGTGCTTTCTATTAAGCCGTATTTGGCACCAGTACATGTTGGGGTCTTGTCTTTGGTCAAAAAGGATGGTTTGAAGGAGAAAACTGATGAGATTTTTCTTGTGATAAAACGAAAGTATGACGCATTTTTGGATCATTCTGGAGCCATTGGCCGCAGATATAGAAGGCTAGATGAGGTAGGCGCTCCATTTGCCATAACGGTAGACCACCAAACACTCCAGGATGATACAGTGACTCTGAGAAGTCGAGATTCTATGAACCAAAATAGGATCAAATTATCAGATTTAGAGTCAATTCTATCCTCTGCAGTGTCATTTCCATAATCTAGGTCTATAGATCATCGTTCAAATTGATGATGTTACTGTTACTAGAAATGTCTTCAATGTATAGGCATAGTCTAAATTGTTTTATCGTAACAATTTAGTTGTGTATGTATAGCATTTGTATAACATTGTAAGAGAGACTAATATGATGAAAAAATTATTCAGAGAAAATTAGTAAAAACAAAAAGAATTTCGCCGATCAATCTACTCATAAGTAGAGGAGCTTGATTGGGACGAAAGTCCAGATGGTGAAGGAACAGATGGGAATCTGTCGCCAATTTGCTGTTCAGCAACCGCTGATGCTTCTTGTAAGATCTTTTCGGTTTCTTCGCTTGAAACGTCAGATCCGACATTGAATGCATCGCCTGCCAGTGAGTCCATCATCAGACCGCTGAGTGTTTGTGTCATAGAGTTTAGCTCTGCGTCTGCTTCTGGCATAAAGCGTCCTAGTGAGGACTTGAGGCCCTTCATTGTCGACATTGCTGGACCTATTGCTACCATTGCATCACCCAAGTCATGGATGGTGGTCAGGCGCAACTGTACTTGCTCTAGTGCCATTCTTGCATTGCCTAGCATCTTTGTGACTTTACGAATTTCAGCTAGTTCGTTTGATAAGACACGACTTGCGCTGGTGTCATGCTGTTGCATTGCAGCTACGATTCGTTTGAATAGTTGAGCGTCACGTTCGTGCAATTTGTTTAACATTGAATCCATTTTTGAGATTTGTAATTGCAGTTTGTTGACTGCAGTTTGAATTCTTGGTTTCAATGCGCCCTGTGGTTTAACAGAGTCTCGAAGTCTGTCTGCCACACTTGCAGTGTCCTGACGTGCCCAATTTTTCTCGAAGCCGGTCATGAACCACCGTTTTGGATTTTCTTCTTAATGGAATTAGTGCATTTTAGTGAGCTAGGTACTAAATTTAGCTAACAAACTGTAAATTGGGTTTTTTCAAAATCCAACTATGGCAAGAATTGTAGTTTTTGATTCGGGTCTTGGATCACTATCCATCATAAAATCAATTCAGAAATTTACCAAATCGGAAATAATCTATTTCGCAGACCAAAAAAATTTTCCATACGGGACTAAAACCAAAACCGAATTAAAAAAAATAATAGATAACACAATCAACAAACTGGAAAAGAAATTTCATCCAAATGTGATCATAATGGCATCAAACACACCGTCAGTGTTGTTTCCAGAATACTTGGACTCTGAAATAATCGGTGTGTTGCCACCAATTAAAAAATCTGTGTCACTTACAAAAACTGGAACAATCGGAATTCTTACAACAAAAATAGCTACAAAAAGTAAAGAACTCTCAGAATACGTTAGGAAATCATCTCATAACACATATGTAAAAAAAATTGATGCAACAAAACTGATAAAACTTGTAGAGACTGGAAAATTCCTAACAAATCCAGATTATTGTGAAAAAGTTATACTAGATGTTCTTGAAGACAAAATTAAAAGAAACAAAATTGACGTAATCACATTATCAAGCACGCATTTGCCGTTTTTACTGCCAATGTTAGAAAGAAGATTCCCATCTGTCAAGTTTGTAGATCCCGCCGACGACATTGCAAAGACCATCGCAAGAAGAATAAAAAAATCCCCCCGTAACAAACTACGAATCTACACTTCAGCAGATGCAAGATTATTCCAAAAACATTTACAGAAAATCGGAATTAAAAATACTGTTAATTTTTTACCTTAGCTTTTCTATATCCATGACTAAATGTCTTGTCATATAGTTTGGAATATTCATACGACTTAGGCTTTATGACATCACCAATTATAACAATTGCAGTTCGCGTAATTTTTTGCGCCCAGACTTTCTTGGATATGTCTTCTAGTGTTCCGGTGATGATTTTTTGGTCCGGCCAGCTTGCCCTATATACAACGGCCACAGGCGTAGTTTTTGGGTATCCGCCCTTAATTGCCTCCTTCACAATGTCAGATAGTAGGTGTACACTAAGATAGAAAATCATTGTAGATTTGTGCTTGGCCAATTCAGAAATTTGCTCTTCCTTGGGAACCTTGGTGCGCTTTTCTGCACGTGTTATAATCATAGTTTGAGTAACTCCAGGCAACGTCAACTGTAATCCCAATGCAGCAGATGAAGCCAAAAACGACGTAACACCTGGAACCACAACACATTCTATTCCTTCTTTTTCCAGATTGTCTGTCTGTTCACGAATGGCACCATAAATTGCAGGATCACCATCGTGAAGTCGTATTGTAAGTTTTTTTTGGGCGACGCCTTGCTTAAGGATCTCAAATATTTCTTCTCGTACTAGGCCAGCCGCATCATACATCTTTGCCTTTTTGCAAATCTTTAGTATTTCATTTGGAATCAAAGAACCAGAATACACCACAACGCCCGCTTTTTGTAGTAATTTTTTTGCCTTGACTGTTATGAGATCAGGATCGCCAGGACCACACCCAACAAAGTAAACCCTAGACACGCTTTACCACCATTATGGAAAAATATTTCGTAGTCATTGTATTTTCGTTTACCTCACCCAGCGTCATTTTGCGGACAATCTCATTTGACGTACCCAAATCTTGGCCTATTGCAAATATGGAATTATCAGAAAAGCCGGCTTCCTTAAGCAATTTTATGACCTGATCAAAATAGCGGCCGTCTTTGAGAAATATCATAGTGTCACAGTTTCTTGCTGTCTCTTTTACCCGCGACAGATCATAACAAGATGGGATTACTGCCATGGTCTCTGCGCCCTCTGCCAAGCTTATTCCTACCTTTGATGCAAATGTAAACATCGATACTATTCCAGGAATGACGTTGATCTTGATGTTCGGATATTTTGTCTGCAATTCTCGATGTAGATATATCCATGTGCTGTACAGGTACGGGTCGCCCACTGTCAGGTATACTACCTTTTTTCCCTCCATTACTTTATTGGCTAAAATTTTCGTGTTTTTCTCCCATGTTGTTTCCAGTGTGTCTTTGTCCTTTACCATTGGAAAGACCAAGTTCACTATTTCCGGCATTTTTGATTTGTCCAATAACGATTCTACCACGGAAAGAGCAATACTTGGCTTGTCCTCTTTTGCCGTAGGACATGCAATGATTTGTGCGTCTTGAATTGCCTTTACTCCCTTGACTGTAAGCAGCTCTGGATCGCCAGGCCCGCACCCAACACAAATCAAATCATGCATGTAAGACCAAAAAATTTTCCTAGTTAAAAGCGAATCTAGGTCTTTGTTGCAGAAATTATTGTCACCGGATTTCTTGCAAGCATCATTGTTCCAGTACTAGTCTTTTTGCTTTTGGATATGGTGATCTGTGTAATATCAACATCAGTAAATTCAAGCTTGTATATTACATCCAGTACAGCATACAAAGTTTCAATCAGTATTACACCAATTACTACTCTTGCGCCAGACTTTAGTTTATCATTGCACAGTGTTACAATATCTTTGGTATCACCTCCTGTACCGCCAATGAAAATCGCATCAGCTAATGGCAGTTCCGGGATTTTCTGCTTAGCATCAGATAGTATAAGCTCCACATTTGTGATTCCGAATTTTTCTAGGTTTTTTCGTGTAAGATCTATTGCATTTTTGTCAATGTCTATCCCGTAAATTTTGCCAGACTTTCCTATTTGTATGCCGGCCTCTACTGTTATGGACCCACTACCGCACCCAATGTCATAGACAGTATCTCCCTCTGATAGACGTGCCTTACTGATCTGTATTGCGCGCACCTCTTCTTTTGTTATTGGGACGTCCTCTGTTCTAAAAAATTCCTCGTCAGGTATTCCGGGTGTCTTGTGGTTCCACATATTAAATTGGGTTAAGCGGGGCAGTGCCAGTTCCCGGCAGGTGTACCAGTGTGTACGATAAAATCCACATGAACAAGTACAAGAACACATACGTTCCGATTCCTGTCGTTACTAGTTTTTTTCTGTCAGATGAGGGTAGTCCTATCTTCATACTTTTGCCAATAACAGCAGATGCGATAAACACTATAATCATAAATCCAATTGAGGCCCATCTTCGCTCCTCGCCATCTATAGAGTCGAACAGAAACGTTGCAATCACGCCGCCAATTGCAGCCATCCCTATTCGTATCCAGAATAATTTGTCCAATAGTTTTTTGCGCCTATCAAGCTCGTCCTGACTGTCTGTCGGAGGTACGACCTCTGGGGCTTTGTCATCAGCAGGATCCGACGGATTTGGGGATTTCTTTTTTGGATGCTTCAATGAAATTTCTAAGGGTGACTCGAGCAAGTCTGGTTTAAAACGTTTGGTCGCACTCAGTTCATTAGTAGAGCACGACTGAGACATACCATGGGACTAGCTGGAATAGAGCTTGCGTTTTTGGTCAGGAATATTTCTGAGAAAACTCGAGATTACTATGTCAACAATATTTATTCGATAAACCAGAACAGCATTCTATTCAAGCTGCACCATCCAGAAAAGCCAGACTTGTTCTTGGTGGTCTCGTCAATTGGGATGTGGTTTACTGGAATCAAAATCGAGGCTTTGGAAGAAAACAAACTTGTAAAAAGGCTACGCGATGATCTATTGCGGCTTAAGCTGGTCAAAATAGAGCAGATTGGAGTCGAGCGAATCGCATATCTGACATTTTCCGGGTTTGATAAGGAGTTTGTCCTGATTTGTGAGTTTTTTGGCGACGGAAATATTTTGTTGTGTAATAAGGATCTCAAGGTTTTGGCATTATTACATTCAATCCAAGTACGACATCGGGAGCTTCGTGTTGGTACAATCTATACACCACCACCCCAAAAAGGCCTCAACATTTTTGAGATAACTCCAGAGAATTTTGTCGAATTAAAATCAATTACAACGCCGATTGCAAAATGGTTTGGCAGAACATTTGGCCTGCCGACAAAATATGCTGAAGAAATACTTCGGTCCGCAAATGTAAGTCCTGAACTTGCAGCAAATGTAGTCACAGATCAAAATATTATAGATTTGGTATCATCTGCAAAAACCCTAGTTGGTACAATAATTTCCGGTAACCATACACCTACAATTGTAAAAACAGAAGACGGTCTAGATGTATATCCAGTTTCTGTTACAATACCAAATTCTGAGCAAGAACCCTCCCCAAGCTTCATGGAAGGCCTAGACAAAATATTCTCAAAGATAATACTTGAAAAGGGAAAGGAGATAAAATCTGGCTCACTCGACAAAAAAATTACAGACATCCAGTCGACAATAGACGAGCAAAGTAGGGCAATATCACTGGTAAAGGAAAAGGCGGAAAAAATCTCCAGTGTGGCAAAATCTCTATACACGTTTTCCTCTCATGGTATAACAAACATCACTGACCCTGCAGCATCTGAAAATCTAAAATCACAAAACGCAGAACTAGTCAAGGATAGAGGAATATTATTTCTCAAAATAGACGATGAGAAAATCCAGATAAAGGCAGACGCGTCGTTTCCTGCACTCGCGTCAACTCTGTTCAACGAGGCAAAGAGGCAGTCTTCTGCAATAGAATTAATCGAGTCATTGAGAAGAAAAAACCAAAAAGAAATTGACAAGCTCAAGTCCAAGTCGCAAGAGACAAAGAAGGCAGTCTTTTATACGGAATTTAAGAAAAAGGAATGGTTTGAGAGATATAGGTGGTTTTACACATCTGATGGCCTGCTAGCAATTGGCGGCAGGGATTCGTCGTCAAACTCAGCCATAATACGAAAGCAACTTGCAAAAAACGACAAGGTCTTTCATGCAGAGATTTTCGGCTCACCGTTTTTTGTTCTAAAGGGCACTCCAGAATCATTGCCGTTTGATTCTCTAAATGAAGTAGCACAGGCAACTGTCTGCTTTAGTCGTGCATGGCGCGAAGCAATGTATGGCATGAGCGCATACTGGATAAATCCAGATCAGGTAAAAAAAGCAGCACCAAGCGGGCAGTTCCTCTCCAGAGGATCATTTGTCTTGGAAGGCCACAAAAATTTCATCAAGGCGCCAAACCTGAAGCTTGCAGTTGGAATTTTGTATCATGATGAGCGATATATCATAACGTGCGGGCCGCCAGAACCAATTAAAAAGATCTGCATTTGTTATGCAATAATAGAACCAGGACTAGACGAGATGACAGAATGCGCAAAGAGATTACGAGTGGAATTCATAAAATTGCAGGAAGACATTGCAAAACAGTTCACCATTGACGATTTTGTACGAGCGCTTCCTGCAGGCGAGAGTCACATTACAGAATCAGGCAACACCAAAGTTGAGTCACCCTAGTTTTTTAACAGACGCAATGCTTGGAACAATAGCAAAAAAACTCCGAATTTTTGGCTTTGACTGCAAATATCACAATACAATGAATGATAATGACCTGATACTTGCGGCAAAAAAAGAAAATCGAATCATAATAACTAGAGACTCTAGACTTGCGGCAAATGCAGTCCAGTCCCACATTACAACAATAGAGCTAGAGACAGACACAGAAAAAGAGCAGCTAGTCGAAATTGCGCATAAAATAAACTTGGAGAAATTTTCTATTGACTATTCTAGATGTTCGTTGTGTAACGGTATGTTAGAACAGGTAGAAAAATATGCAATAATAGAAAAAATTCCGCCAAGAATTGCAGAATCTGTGGAAAAGTTCTGGCAGTGCAAAGATTGTAATCATATCTATTGGGTGGGAACTCATATTAGAAACTTGGAAAAATTAATTGCAGAAATAAATGGCATCATTTAGCATAACAGATCAGGATGGCCAGCTTCTAGTATCTATTGCAAGAAAAGTTGTGACAGAATTTGTCAGTAGTGGTAATAGACTGGCTCTTGGCAAAGACATTGAGACAAGACTGTCCTTTGATGCAGGAATCTTTGTTACACTAAACTCTAAAAATGTTCTACGAGGCTGCATTGGATTTGCCCTGCCAAGAAAGATCTCAGAATCATTGCCAGAGGTAGCAATTGCAGCTGCAACAGAAGATCCAAGGTTTTCTCCAGTGGAAAAAGTGGAGCTTGGCAACATCATATTTGAGGTTACAGTGCTTACACCCCCAGAAGAAATACACGTAAATGATCCTGCCATACTCCCAGACAAGATCATAGTCGGACGGCACGGCCTGATAATAAAACAGGGATACAATTCTGGATTGTTACTGCCGCAGGTACCGGTGGAATACGGCTGGACAGAAAAAGAATTTCTAGATCATACCTGCCAAAAAGCCGGCCTACCCTCAAAATGCTGGATGCAAAAACAAACTAGAGTATTTTCATTTGAGGGAATAATCTTCAAGGAAACAAAGCCAGGCGGCGTAATAATTCGAGAAGATCTATAGCTTGCCAGAATCAGTGTCTAGTGTGAGGCTGGAACCGTTTTGCAGTTTGTCAAATTCCTGCTCACTTGCAATTACAAGTGGGATGTTTGCAAGGGCACATCCAGAGGCCACAGTCAAGTCGACTTTTTTGCAAATCATAGCAGCCGGTGCAGAATTGTTTGATTTTATTGAATATATGGTATAGGCCCCGACGCTGCTTCCAACTCCGTTTGGAAAAACAAGAATTGAGTCCTTCATCGGCATGTTAAACAGATCATGCTTTGAATCATGAATTATTCCCGTTTTTTTGTCGACTGTGCCAAGAAAGTTAATCGGTATGTTTGTCTTGAGAATTTTTCCCTGTGTCTTTCCTGCAACAATAACCTTCATCTTGTTTCATCTGATATTATTTGCGAGAGTGGTTTGAGGTTTACACCTACGCCATTAGAATTATTCAGGTAATATGCTCCCTTGATACTGTTTGTAGTAACAGAGTCTATCTCGTTTTTATCGACAAGTGGAGAAAGACACGTACAACAGTCAGAGAGAATTTCACAGCCTGCTCTCTCTATTTCGTTTGTGTATCCGAGCTTTCTAGCATGCTCTTGGACAGTTCTTGGGCAAAAAACCATGCATCGCTTTGAAAATTCACGCCCCTTTAACATTGAGGAAAGATCTGCAATTTCCTGCAGTCCAAGCTGCGGGCTGCCCAGGGTTATGATATCTCCCTTGTCTGCGGTGTTTAGCTCATCATGGATTTTTTGCATTTCCTTTTTGTCAAAGTCGACTTTTTCTGAGCCAGGTGTTTCTTCTCCTAGAATAAACTTGCCACACCTGCCAGATGTGCCCATCCCACCGCACAATGCCTTGCATTTACGCCTATCCATGCCTGAAACACCAGATAACTGCACTGCATTATCAGCTATTTTGCCTGCAAAATATCCAAGCATTCCAAATTCAAGCTCGTCTGGATTTTCTAGCCTCATTCGAATTGTAAGATTTGGTGTATCGGCAATCCTAAGATCCGAATATGGTGATTTGCCTGAAAGTGCGCTAGCTAAAGCAGAAAATGCGCTTTCCTTATTTGTTTTTAGGTTGCCAATCGAATTTGCATAGATTGCCGCATTGCTTTCAGCAAAAGAGACCTGCGTTCCCTTTTCCGGCAGATCAAATATTTCGTATGGAACACACGAAAAAGAAGGAATGACTCCCATTTTCTTGTACGAGTCTGCAATGCTTTTTTGTTTTCGTACAAATTCTTCTGACAAATTATATTTTGATACGGAATCAAAGTCAAAGCCCATTGGGTTTACTGTAGTCATCACTTTTACCTTGGCATCTAGGGATAATTTTGATAGAAATTCTTCCCCTGCGTCACCAATTGTGTTATAGTTGACGCCGGAAAGATGTGCCCACTTGATTGGAACTAGTTTTTGTGCATTTGTTGCCTCGCCTGTTGCAACCAAAATTCTATATGCAGTCTCTAGTGTTTCTCCATATTCACCCTTTAGTGCAAGCTCTTCTTCTCTTGTTAGCTCCATGGTATGAATTGCTTTTTGGCAGTATAATACTTGTTGCAGGTTTATTATTGGATATGCACAAAAAAAATCATGCAGAGGATTCTCTCCGGCATGATTCAAACCATGAATGCAGTCAAGCCACCAAGAATGACTGCATTGCGGGAGCTTCGTGAATCCGAGCAAGGAGATCCGTTTGCAATTCTGATTGGTACTATCTTGTCGGCAAGAACCAAAGACGAGAACACTGCCAGAGTCGTAAAATCACTGTTTTTGCGCTACAAGAACGCAAAGGAATTGGCAGGGGCCAAAGTAAAGGATGTTGAAAAAATTATCCACTCAATTGGGTTTTATCACGTCAAGGCAAGGCGAATTATACAAGTAGCAAAGATAATTCACACACAATATAAGGGAAAAATCCCAGAAAACATGGATTTACTGGTGGGCCTGCCAGGGGTAGGCCGAAAGACGGCAAACTGTGTCTTGGTGTATGCGTTTGAGAAGCCTGCAATACCTGTAGACGTTCACGTACATCGAATCTCAAACAGATTAGGGCTCGTCCAAACCAAGACGCCAGAGCAGACAGAGCAAGAACTAATGAAGAAAATCCCAAAAAAATTCTGGCTTCAGATAAATGACACATTTGTCATGTATGGCCAAAACATTTGCAAACCAATTTCCCCAATGTGTGATGTCTGCAAAATAAAAAAGCTCTGCAAGTATTATTCTATGAAGAACGGCGCTTAGTCAGCAATAGTACGCCGATCAGGGCACCAACTCCGCCTGCCACAAAGAACGGATAATAATGAAATGGATTCTTTGATGCATCTCCAGACATAACACCCACGGTAAACGTTCCAGAGTTTATTGCCGGAGGATCGGTTGGCTCGTTTATACCATACACAGAATAGCCACCAACTACAAAGTTTTTTAGATCAATTCCGTCAACTACGGTTCTTTGGCCGTTGTTAACCATAATTCCGTGCGAGTCGCCGTATGCTATAACCACGTCTTTTCCATCGAACCATCCGTTCTTGTCAATCCTTGTTGCAGGTAGATATCCTTCTTCTGGAAAATTGATTGCAACCCAGAACTTTCGCTCAGGTGGACTCCCCATACCTATTTCGACGAACTTGTTTTCTATTTTTGCATCATATAGACGCAGTACGGCGTTTCCGTTTGGATTTGAGTAAAGGAGTTCATTAATGATAGTGACTTGCCAAGAGACGGGATGTTCATTTTTTAGCGGAATTATTGTGATGTCTTCTCGCATTTTGTTAAAGTCACTTGGTGGAACGCTGATGTTTTCTAATGACAGCGATGGGTTGCTGTGTTCATTTGCATATGCAGGAATGGCCAAAGACATTGCAAGTAAGAATAAGATTAGGAATTTCATTCTACAAACGACCTTTTGAATGACTGGATTACCTTGACCACTTCTGGTCTCATGATATATTCAGATGGTGACTTGCCCTCATCGATGATTTGTCGGAGCTTGGTTCCGCTGATTTGCTCATGAAAGTCTGGAGAATGTGGACATGCGCGCTCGTTTGTAAATGCAAGACATTTTTTGCAATAATAAAATGCCGGGAAGAACAAAGGCTTTATGTCCAAGTCCGGAAAATCAGAGAAGATTTCTTGCGCTGCAAACGGGGAATAGTATTTGCCGACTCCTGCATGGTCTCGGCCAATTATGATGTTGGTGCAGCCATAGTTTTGTCTCATTATAGCGTGGTGAATTGCTTCTTTTGGTCCTGCGTATCTCATTTCGGTGTGCAGGGTTGCAAGCGTACACCTGTTCTTCGGGTAATAATTCTCAATCATGGTGATATATGATTCCAAGATTACTTCGTCGACAAAGTCACCGGATTTTTTCTTGCCGATCAATGGATTTACAAATACGCCGTCGCATGACAAAAACGACTCTTTTTGCAGCATTTCGTGAGCAACATGAGGGGGGTTTCTAGTCTGAAATGCAGCTATGGTCTTCCAGCCTGCATGTGAGAATGCCTTTCTTGTGTCAGTTGGGGTTAGCCTGTATTTTCTAATTGGGTCTGCGCCAGGCCTCGTGACATAGTCGATTTTCCCTCCGATAAGATAGTCATTCATGGATATTGTTTTTGCAACGCCTGGATGATTCACATCAGTTGTGCCGTAGACTGCCTGTGATGTTTTTGTTTTATCAAAGGTATAGATTTCCTCTACGTGTAATACGGCAAACTCTCCGTGGGTTGTCTTTAGTGTAACATCGCCCGAGTCCTTTGCCTTTTGTGCGGTTTCCTTGTCCACATCAAGAACTATTGGAACGGTCCATGCAAGATCGCTTGCCAGCCTTCCCTTTGATACAACACCATCGAAGTCTGATTTTACTAAAAATCCCTCCAGTGGGCTGAAAATTCCGTCTGCAATGTTTTCAACATCGTTTGCCAGATCTTCGCTAATAGAAATGGAAAACATTCCTGCCGTGTTTTTTTGCGAAATTCGGCTTACCAGTCTTCCGCCGTGTGGTCGTATTGCGTCCATGCCTTCAGTGTTTCATGTGCAAGCCGCACTCTTTATGTGTATCAGACTCCCACCACCATCTACCTGAACGGAGGTCCTCGCCTGGCTTAATCGCTCTGGTGCATGGCTCACAGCCAATGCTGGTATAGCCACGGTCTAGGAGTTTGTTATATGGTAAATTGCGCTCTTTAATGTACGATAATACCTGGTCCCATGTCCACTCTATGATTGGGTTTACCTTTACTATTCCGCCGTGGAGGTGATCTAGCTCCACCATTGCTGCGTGGGATCGGTTTTCGTTTTGGTCCCGTCTCAGGCCTGTAACCCAAGCATCTAGTGTTGAGAGAATTTTGTTAAGAGGGCGGACCTTTCTTATTTCGCAGCAGAGCTTTCTGTTTTCCACTGAATCATAGAACAGATTAATCCCCTTTGTACCGACCATTTCTTCTACTGCCGCAGTTTCTGGGAACATTACCTCGAAATTGATATTGTATTTTTTTGCTATTGCGTCCATTACGTCATAGGTTTCCTGGTTTAGTCGGCCAGTATCCAATGTGAAAAATCTCGCCTTTGGATTTACTTTTATAATCATGTCAGTGACAACGCTGTCTTCTGGGCCAAAGCTTGACGCCTTGGCAATTTTGTCGCCAAATGTTTCGTACGCCCACCTCAATGCGTCTTCTGGGGTTTTAAGTCGAGTGTTAACCTTGTCGATTTCTTCTTGCGTGTACAACTGTATGTATAGTGAAAATTTGTCTTATAATTATTTGGAGGGATCATCCAGAATTATAAGCAGGGTTTTGGCATGAAAAAAAATGAATGAACCTGCATTTGTAGTTGTTTTTCCGTCGATTTTTGCCAAAAACAAGCAAAGTCTGCTAGTATCTAACATTAAAAAAATTCTCAAAATTCAGAATCATGGATATTCCACAATTACAACGGACGATGATCTCATAATAATAGATGCAAACGATCCAGTCTTTGCATCGTCTGCAATAAACCAGCTTTTTGGTGTAGGCCAAGTCTCCATTGCAAGACGAACTGAGAATAAATTCAATGAAATAGTATCTACTATTGCAAAAATTGGCAGCAGCCTTTTGTTGCGGGGCGATGTTTTCTATGTCAAAGTAGAAGGTCATGCATCTGGTTATTTGCCAAAAGACGTAGAGATTGCTGCAACATCTGCACTAATTGAAAAGACTGTAGACATGGAATGCAAGCCTGGAACTGAAGCAAAACATGACAGTCTAATCCATTGCTATCTTACCAAAAAGAACGCATATGTTTCGATATTTTTGGAAAAAGGCCACGGCGGAGTTCCGTACAATTCCCAAGAGGAACAGATTTTGTGTTGCATCTTTGATGAGCTCTCCGCGATTTCCTGCCTTGAGGCAATAAAACAGGGATTTGATGTTAGAATTTTAGTTTGCTACACCACGGATGCAAATCTGATGGAGCTAGTCAAGATGACAAATAGGATCATCCCAAGACTACCAAGCCCATCAGTAACACTTGACTTTTGCCAAATTGCAATAAAAGATACTGCAAAGACGTTGCAGCAAAAAATTCTTGTGACATCCAATGTTTTGTGCCAGCTTGCAAAAAAGCACAAGATCCAAAGGGTTTGCCTTTCCCTATCACCACTTGTGTTTCCAATTTGGCTAATTGAGCAAAGCCTAGACACCGTGACAAAAAACAAGCTTATTCCGTGGATTGTGCTTGCCGGGCTGGATCAGGCTATCATAGACACTGCAAAAGAGATCGGCCTTGGGAAATATCTATCCAGAATAGAAAAGCTTGGTTCACTCAGATTAGCTAAGAGCAAAGACGACGTATCTGAAATCACACAAAAGGCAGTTAAGTCGTACCAGTCAGTTACAGTCAGGATTGGCCCAAACAATGTCCATGACATTTTGGACTCTCTTGATCACTGAAAATTTATTGTGCAAAATTTGAGGTGTTGCTATGAAAAAGATAGGCCAGTTCATCTATTCGTGGGGAAACGGTCACTATTCCCGTATGATGTCACTAAATGAGGAGCTACCCAACTTTATTCCGCAGTATGAGGGTCATTTTGCAAGCAAGGATGAAATCTACCAAAAACTACTGCAAAAATTTCCAAAGGAAAACGTGCACGAAGCACTTGCCCCTACTCCAATTGACGGCAAATACGGACCTGACGTGTTCTTATCAATGGTTAACACATTATTGCCAGTGCGTGGTAACCCCCCAGTAGTAAGACAGGTTGTAAGATACCTAAGAAAAGAGCGCGTGCTTTTTGATTCGCTAAAATTTGATCTTGTAATTAATGATGGTGATATGGGCCCAAACGTTTTGGCAAAAAACAGAAACATTCCATCCATATTCATAACAAACCAGTTTAGGCCGAGACTTTGGAAGTCCAGATTTTACTTTTATCCAGGAGTATGGTACGTATCAAAACAAATTGCCAAGGCAACAATGATTACAGTTGCCGACTCTCCACCTCCATATACTATGTGCGAGTATAATCTAAATTTTCCAGAAAAACTCAAAGAAAAAGTTGTTTATGTGGGCCATTTTGCATCTGACAAAAAGAAAAAATCCGACGTAAAATCTGATCTTGAAAAGATGGTTGAAGGCCACAAGTTTGGTTATTGGATGAGAACGGGCAACAAATCCACAAATGATATCACAGGTAAAAAATATGAGGAAGCATTTTCCCAGATGAAAAAGGAAAAGAGGGTCATCTCGCATGCAAGAGCAGACCAATCAATTGACAAAGTAAAGGACGCTGACGGCAAGACATATTCCATTTCAGAGGCACTGGAAAAGAAAATAGACTGGATTCAAATTGACGTAGGATTCCTATCAGAATCGCAAAAAGAAACAGTTGTGGAGGAATGCGACTATGCAGTAATCAACGGCTCACACACTGTCATGGGTGAAATTATTGGAGTAAAGGGAAAGCCAATAATCGGCATTCCAGTGTATGATGAGCAGACAAACCAGATCCAATGGGCGCAAGAACACAAACTTGGCATATTGGCAAACAGTACTAAACAGCTTATTTCTAGCATTTCGCATTTAAAGGGAAATTATGATTCTTTTGGGGACGCAGTAAAACAATACCAGAGAAACTTTGTTGCAAATGGTGCTAGAACCACTGCCAAGCTAGCTGCAGAGATGCTAAGTTCACGATAAGAGATAATAGCTTTTTTGATCGCAGTAGAATGGTCTGGTACGCGGTATTTCGATGGGCGAAATGACCGAAAGGGATGATGATAATGATCCGCGTGCCAGATTTTGGCTTTCTAGTGGGAACGCTTTTATGGAAAAATTTTATGGCAAACTCATTGGTTAATTGCCCAGAATGTGTAGCAAGGGAACGCAAGGCAGTTATTGAGCGAGAGGCTGCTAGTGGAAGCCAAGAAGGGGTTCAAAAACTCTTAGAACAGATAGAGATCCCCATGAAGTTTGATCCAGTAACAAAGCACTACATCTGCAAAAGATGTGGTCTGTATGCCACACGAGAGCAAGTAGGCGACATTCGCGAAAAGGTAAACAGACGAGATCCAACAAAAGAAGATAAGCACTATGACTATTTGGATTGGTGGCAAAAAAGTAAAAAAGACAAGATATAGGATTGGTGTTTCTTGGTAAAAAAGAAGGACGAGCTCCCAGATTGGGTATTAGATGATATAAAGGGCGCAAGATTTGCAAAGCCAGAACTATTGACCAGAACTGGTTACATTCTTGAGGTGTATATGGCTGACAAAAAAATTGATGCTCAGATATACGAAGCAGTAGAGGACGGTCGCCACATAATAACATTGGATCTCCCAAAAAATGTCAAACCGGCTGACTGTCAGACAGGAGCCGTGTATGAATTTGCAATAAACATGCTTAAGGCACCACTGGCAAAGAAAACAGTTGAGTTTCTAAAAAATGAAAAAGAAATCGAAATGTCTGCAATATACCAGTTTGAGCTCCAAAAGCTGACGCTTATGGATGTTGCATCAGACAATTCCGAGTCGGAAGAATAATAGAATTATTTTTGAAGTTTCCTAAATGCTGCACCCATTATGGGGTTTATCACAAAAGGTATTGTGTGCTTTAGCCAGACTCCGATTCGCACTATACCTGGCACAATTATTTCTAGTCTTGATGACTCAGATGCTGATAAAATTGTCTTTGCCACTGTTTTTGGGTCTAGCGAGGTCTGGGAATATTTTGGCATTTTGCTAAATGATTCATGATCAAAGAAATTAGTTCTAACCATTATTGGACTGACGACAGTTACGCCAATGTTTGTGCCCCTTAGTTCGTGCTTTAGTCCCTCAGAAAAGCCAAGCATTGCAAATTTTGATGCGCAGTACGATGCGATTCCTGGCAGGCCAAACGAGGCAGCAACCGATGCAACATTCACAATGTGGCCGGAATTTTGCTTTTGAAATGTAGGCAAAAAGCTTTTTGTGCAATATACCATCCCCAGATAGTTTGTTTTCATTTGGGATTCAATCTCTTCTATTGAGAGATCTGATACAGTTCCATAAATCGCAAAGCCTGCGTTATTTACCAGAATGTCTATTCTACCAAATTTATCCAGGACTTGGGCGGCCATTATCTTGACTTGGTCCTTATCGGAGACATCGCATGGGCAGACTAGTACATCAGATTTTAGCAATTGTTGCAGTTCTTCTAGTTTTTCCTTTCTTCTTGATACTAGTACTAGCTTTGAACCCTTGTTTGCAAACTCGATTGCCGCTGACTTTCCAATCCCACTTGATGCGCCAGTAATAACTACGACTTTGTCTTTGAATGACATGTTTTTTGGATTTATACAGTAATGATATGTTGGTTTCTATTCAGCTGGCTTTTGGTATTTTCGAAGCGCCATTTTCATTAGCAAAAACCACGCAATTGGAATTGGTAATTGATATGTCGCAATTCTCCATGCGATTATCGCATCCCATTCTACACTGTCACTTGGCAGCTCCAGCATGAACTTATCTAAATCCGACAGATAAGCCCACGTGCCAAATTCCGCAAGACCTGAACCACCTACCGTGATAGGCATGTTTCCAATTGCGTTGCCCGCCATTACTGCCAAAATGGAATCTATTGCGCTTACTGTCTGCTCAGTTCCAAATGAAATGAACATGAATGAAATTCCAAAGACAAGCCAAGACGCTAGCGAGATTAAAAACGATATTACAAATGCCTTTTTTGCATGTGGTGCACGAATATTTTGGCGCGTCATTGTACAGACATCTATCATCCATTGATTAGTCTTGTCCAAGTATTCCTGTCCTTTTTCCTTGCGTAATCGCAATACCAGATTTACAAAGATTTTTGGCACCTGAAAGTCTCGCTTGGCAGTCAAAAAGAATAATCCCGTCCACAATACAACAACTGGAATTGTAGTGCCCAAAACAATTGCACCAATTATTACATGCCCAGCTAAAATGGCTACTATTCCAGCAGTCAATGATAAAATACCTGCTGCCAATACTTCTGTCACCATCTCAAATATTCCAAGCCAAGATGCCTTTGATGCGGGCATGCCACGTTTGTTCATCCAGTATATTCTGACCACTTCTCCGCCAACAAACATTGGCGTAGTCATTGTTACAAATTCAGAACCGATTCTCACAAAGATGGTTCGCCAAAGAGATTCTATTTTTCCATGAAATACACCGATGATGTAATGGAATTTTATTCCTTGCAGGAACAGCTTGCCCATCATTGCCGCAAAGGCTGCAAGAAAATTCATAATTCCTACCGCAAAGACGTCCTCTGGTTTGACATCAAAAGATACGGCAATTATCAAAAATGGAACAAGGCTAGCTGCAAATGCAACAATTCGCCATTTCATTTTAGCAGGTTTTCAACTGAATCAAATATAAGCCAACAACTCTGACATTTACAAATTGAAAGCAATTTTTGTCGCGGGAACAGCCGGTGCTGGAAAATCACTACTCACATCTAAGATTCATGAATATTACACCAGAAACGGAGCATTTACTGCAATTTTGAATTTGGATCCCGGTGTGATTTCACTACCATACACGCCAGATATCGACATTAGGGATTCTATAGATATTGTATCCATAATGAAGCAGTATGATCTTGGACCAAATGGTGCACTGATGATGGCAAATGATCTGATTGCATCCAAGCTTGACGAGCTGCAAGAGGAAGCAGACAAGATTAATCCTGATTATTTGATTGTCGATACGCCGGGACAAATCGAATTATTTGCGTATCGTACCAGCGGCCCCTATTTTGTGAATAATTTTATGGCAGATCAAAAGTCTGCATTGTTTTTGTATGATGGGGTCCTAGTCACAACTGCAGTCAATTTTGTATCCATGGCACTTCTTGCTACATCTATTAGACTACGAATGGGGATGCCGACAATCAATGTATTGACAAAAACTGACTTGATTGCAGACAAAATCTCCGAGATATTACGATGGACTACAAATCTAAAAACTCTGGAAAATGCCATCTCTGCAGAAGCAGACGGTGAAACCTATGTGCTTGTGACAAATATTTTGCGCAGTCTAAACCTATCCGGCTTTGCTCAGGGGTTGATTCCAGTATCCAATGCAACAGGTGAGGGAATGGTAAACTTGGAAGGCTCACTGAGCAGAATTCTTAACCAAGGAGAGGAGATTGAAGACTGATGAATTCTGTTACCGCCAAAGCGCCATCATCTACTGCCAATTTAGGCCCAGGCTTTGACGTGTTCGGCCTTTCACTGGATGCATTTTATGATACGGTTACATTGACCAAACAAAAAAACGGCATTTCAATAATTACTGGTGATTCCATTCCTGTTTCCCCAAGCAAGAACACCGCAGGACTAGTAGTCCAATACATGAAGAAAAAATTCAAGATAAAAAGCGGAGTCCAAATCAGGATCAAAAAAGGAGTCCCGGCCGGATTTGGGATGGGAAGTAGTGCGGCCTCTGCAGCCGCCACTGCGATTGCGTTTGATAGGTTGTTTGGCCTTAAGCTGGACGATAACACCTTGGTAGAGTGTGCAGGGGTTGGTGAGCGTGCAAGTGCTGGCTCTATTCACTATGATAATGTGTCTGCGTCGGTTTTGGGTGGATTTGTTATAGTTAGGACCAATCCACTTGATGTGCTCAAAGTTTTGCCCCCTTCTGATCTGAGACTAGTTGTGGCGGTGCCAAAGATGATGGTTCCTGCAAAAAAGACACAAGTCTCCAGAAGTGTTGTGCCAAAGCAAGTAGCGCTTGCAGATTCGGTGGTTAATTTGTCAAATGCAGCTGCAATCGTTGCGGGATTTGTGAGTAAAGACTCGGAGTTGATTGGTCGATCAATCCACGACATCATTGTAGAGCCCGCGAGAGCACACCTAATTCCGGGATTCAATTCTGTCAAGAAAAACGCTCTGAAGGCAGGAGCATTAGGCGTTACAATTTCTGGCGCTGGACCTTCTGTTATTTCATTTGCCACAAAAAAGACAAACTTGGACAAAATAGCAAGTGCAATGAAAAGGGGATTTACCTCTGCAAAAATAGATAGTACTGTTGTGATTTGCAAGCCTAGCAGCGGCGCAAAGACGATCTAAATTGAAAAAAGCAGTCCTGGTTCTCAGTGGTGGGCTGGACTCGTTGTGTCTTGGGGCTCATCTGGCCAAAAAATATGACTTGTATGGAATCACGTTTTCATACGGACAACGGGCATCAAAAGAGCTAGAGGCTGCAAAAAAAGTAGGAAAGACTCTTCACCTCAAAGAACACAGAATAATTCCACTTGACTTTATGAAGTCACTCTATGGGGCAAGCAATGTCCTTACAAGCTCCAAAAAGGTGCTCCCATCAAAATTTGAATATTCCATTGTGGTGCCAATCAGAAACGCAATTTTTGTAACAATTGCAACCGCGTGGGCATTTTCACTCAAGGCATCCCTCGTCGCATATGGCGCTCACACAGACGATACGAAATATCCAGACTGTAGGCCTATATTTGCAAAAAAGCTGGAATATGCCCTAAATCAGGGAGAAATTGATGGAATCAATCTAGGAATTAGAAACAAGATTCAGATCTGGTCTCCATATTCAGCAGGCATATCAAAGAGCACCCTAATCAAGTCAGGCTATGAAAAATTTGGTGATAGAATATTTCAGACTTGGAGCTGTTACGCAAACACAAAATATCATTGTGGAAAATGTGAGTCCTGTAATAACAGAAAGGCCGCATTTATGCAGGCAAAAATTAAGGACAAGACAAAATATCTAGTATCTGGTTTCTAGAACTTTTTTGCGCAAAATTCGGGGTCGTATTCCCATGTACCAAGCAAGAACAATTGCTGCAATTATTCCAAAAAAGTACCAGTTTTGCATTGCAGAATCTGCGTCTTTTGCTATAATATTTACGAGCTCACGAGAACTAAGTGCCGCTATTGCCAGAAGAACAAAAAACTCTATTGCAAGCCACGTAAAGTGAGGCCAAGATTCCCCTGGAACGTGAACGTTGTTATGTACTCCCACAAAGAGCTAAACTTACATTTGATTATTTATCTTTTTCAAAGAAGCGATGATTTAGAATTACGAATTATGGCAACAACATCCTCGCGATTTTCCCTTCTTTCATAGTATCCTCGATATGCTGTTGAGGTCATTGTTGCGTCGTTTTTGACTCCTCTCATTTTCATGCAAAAGTGTTCTGCATCTGTTACTACCACTACTCCCTTGACTCCCTGAGCATATAGCTCATCAGCAATATCTTTTGTCATGCGTTCCTGAATTTGGAGGCGTTTTGCATGTTTTTCCACAAGTCGAACTAGCTTGGATACGCCAAAGACTCGGCCATTTGGAAGATACGCAATGCTGATTTTGCCAACGATGGGAAGCATGTGGTGCTCACACATTGAATGGAACTTTATGTCCTTTACTACAACTGCGTCCGAGTCCTCTGAGAACTGGACCGATAGTTGAGAATCTGAATCATAGCCCGAGAAGATTTCCTCATACATATCTGCAATTCTTTCTGGCGTTCCTCGCAGTCCTTCACGTGTTGGATCTTCACCTAATTCTATGATTATCTCGCGGACTAGTTTACGCACTCGCTCTTTGTTCATGGTGCACCTATCAGTTTGTGTAGTTGCGGTACGACTCGTACCTCATTATAGTAAGGATAAACTAAATCGTAAAAGTTCAAAAGTTTCTGCAATGTCGGTTCTGCTATTCCGTATGTCGGTTGTATTATAAAACCCTTAAGATCCCTAGTGCCAACAGTCTTGAAAATTTTCTGCACTAAATCTAAAAATGTTTCCAGTGTTGTTTTTGATGAAACAACAATTTTGATGTAGGTTGGTTTTTTTGCTGCAACTGATTGCCTTAGGCAATCAAGTGCATTTTCTATGAGTGTGGAATAATGTTTTGCATCTACAAATTCTGAGTCTTTGGTTTTGAGCTCAATTTTGATGTAATCAATGAATGGTAGAACCTTGGCAAATTTTTTTGAATCAAAGCATGATGATTCCAAATATGTTGGGATTTTTTTTGACTGGATGAATTTTGCCATTTCTGAGACTGCCTCTGCCTGCACTAGTGGATCGCCTCCTGTGAAATTGACCTTGTAGGTATTATCTGCGAGATTTTTTTCAACTAGTGCACAAGCATCTGAAATTTCGTATTCCTGACCAGAATCCATTGGGAGGGATTCCTTTGTGTCGCAGTAAAAGCAGGTAAATGGGCATCCTGCCAGCCTTACAAAGAGGGTTTTTGTTCCATAAAGAATTCCTTCACCTTCAAGAGATGTGAATATTTCAAAGAGTCTAACTTTCAAGTAGACGATCTAATTACAGTCATTATTTAATTCAGACTAGTTCAGGACAGGCTGCTTTGAATACATGAGGCCTGCCATGAAAAAGATAACGCCCAAGATTCCGATTAGGCCTCCTACAAACTCGATTGTCTCAATCCATTCTATGTTTGTTGGTGCCCACAAAAACGCCATCAATGCGCCCACTATTATCATCGGTACGCCGACGCCAACAGAGATTTGCTTTGATGCCATGCAAATTTGCTTTTCTTCAAAATCTATATGAAGTTTTGTTAGGATCTGTCGGATTTGATATTCTCTGTTTGGACTTATGAGTCATCAAATTCTGCAGAATCTAGGTATTGATAGATTTCATCAATTAGTGCGTTGATTGCTCTGATTATCTTTTTTGAGTCTGCGCCGGTTTCTTTGAGTTTGGCAAGCATAGATTTTGCAGAATCTAACTTGGGCTTGATAGTATCATCAATATGAGGCTCTAATTCAACTAGCTTTGCCTCTAGTCTGGAAATTTCGGCTGAATTTCTTTGTACCTTATTCTGTTCTTTTGCCTTTTGTCGCTCTTGTTTTTGGGACTTTTCTTGTTGTTTTGTATCCGCCTTTAGCGCTTCCGAATCTGGTGTTTCTGATAACTGAGATGTTTCCTGTTTCGGTGCGTTTTGCACTGACACGGCGCTAGTCGGTTGAGTTTGTGATATAAAATATGACTCGATTACTTTTATTGTTGTATCTAATGTCCTTAGTAGTTTTATAGAGTCATCAGTTGATGTTGGGTATTTTAGTAATGCCAATAATGATTTTGCCTCATCAAACTTGGGCCTCATAGTATCATTGATTTTTGGTTCTAATAACAATAGTCTACTCTCAAGCTTGGATATCTCTGAGAGAATTTTTTGGTTCTTGGTATCAAGTAGGTCCAAGTTGATTTGGTAGACTCGCTTTATTTTGATGACGATTTGGGATGGTTCGCCTCCGCTTGCTGCAAGTTCTTCTTTTGCCTTTTGTAGCTTGGTAATTTGTTCTTCTGATAGGTTTAGTTCCTTGGCTTGTGCGAGGACAGTATCAATTTTGGTTATGTACTTGTTTGCGAAAGAGATTGCCCTTGTGTTGGAGCGCTCTGTTACCATGTTTTTGATTATTACCTGAAGATCAGATCCCGCTGTTTTTAATTCTACAAGTGTTTTTTCCAGCGTTGCCATATCGCCGCTTGCAAGACTTGATTTGGCAGATTGTAGCAATCCATCAATTCTGGTAAAGTCGATTTGGAGGTTGTTCTTGGCGACAACTGTTTTTAGCATGTTAATGTTTGACTCGAATCTTTTGAGTGTATTGTTATAATCAAAGTCGGTTATTGGTGCTGTCATCTTTGATACGACTGGTTCATGAGTCGGGATTGTTTCAGAGAATACTTGGGTTACTTGTCTGAATACCTTCATTGCAGCCAAAAAGTGCTTTTTTGCCGCAACGGCATCATCTGTCTTGACAGCTTCGATTAGTTGCTCAGTTTCTGAATTGCCTTGGGCATACAAAGCCTTAGCCTCTTCTGAAACAGAAGGCATTCTATCTAGTTGGATCTTTACTTGGTCTCTTGCCTTTGTTGCTAGATTTACAAACGAATCCAGTTTGGAATCCGCAAATGCTGGCGCAACCACCATGCTAACAACAAGGGCACACAATGCAAGTGTCAGTATGATTTTCATTGTGATTCCTGCCTTTTCTTTAGTCGTACCAAATTCTGAAAGTCTTTTTTCTCTATCTCTATAACACCTTGTCGTTCAAGTCGTTTTACTGCTCGCCACATTGTGGTTCTAGGTAAGAGGAATTTCTTTCGCAGATCACGCTCAAAGGCTTGGCCTCCGTTTTTCTCTAAATATGATACTAGTTGCTTGTCGTCTTCTCTCATTTCCTGAGTTACTAGCTCGTCTGAATCTACATCTGATTCTTGCTCTGAATCCTCCTCGTCTTTGCTGAGAAGTGGTCTCATTGTCTTTTTGACTGCGCTCTTGGTCTTTTTGAGTAGAATTGTAAGTACAGAGACTGCACCGCCTATTGCCACAATCGAGGTTGCAATTCCTACGATGTTGTCTTTTAACCAGTCTACTGGGTTTGTTGCCGAGTTTTGGTTGTTTTTCTCAAATTCGTCAATTTTTTGCTGTGCTAGTGCACTTGCCTCTAGCGCCAAGTCCTTGGCATCGACATATTTTTTGTTGTCATAGGCAAAGATTGCCAAGTCTAGCTTTTCCCTTGCTGATATTACATCAATGTTTTTACTAGTGGATTCTTCAAGAATTGATCTTACTTCGTTTATTGCTTTTAGTGCAGAAAGTGCTGGACCTGACGTGCTAAAGAAATACTCTATCTGGTTTTTGCCTTTGAGTAATGAAATGCGTTTTTCAGCTATAATATCAATACTGTCTGGATTTGAAATATCTACTATGGTTGCGTCATCCGGCATTATGATGGAATAGTCGATTGGAGAGTCTATTGCAAAGGTCCAGATCTTGCCCTTCTTTGAAACCATGTCATAGCTATCGTATTCAATAGAAACAAAGGATGCCCCAAAGGTCTGGATTGTGGCACCCTTGCTATCTATCTCAAACGATAACAGTAAGCCATTCTCGTCTTGGACTACGAAATTATCAATGGATTTACCAAAAAGTGGGACCCTTAGTTCTGGTTCTGTTGGGTCGGCAGATGATTGTTGAGAAATATGAGTAGTGCCATCCGGGTAAATTGTAAAGTCAACAGCTCGAAGAGAACCAAAAGATTGTGCAGGCAGTACTACTGTAAGAAGAAGTCCTATTACCAGTAGTGGTGCTTTTACCATTCTAATGAGAATATCTGTAATCCTTACAAAAAGCATTCCTTCTAGATTAGGAAAGATTTCATCTTGGATACAGAGTACTGCCTCTTGGTTATTCATGGTTAATACCTCAAATTCAGCGTGTCTAGGATGGACTGGAACTTGCGGAACTCTTGGACAAACTCGATGCCTTTTTCGGTGATTGTATATAGTCGGTTCTTATCGGTTTTGACGGTTTGGACCAAGCCTGCTGTAGAGAGCTTTTCACATTTGTCAATTACGGCATAGTGTGAAAGGTTTGCCCTTCTAGATATTGCAGAGACAATAGTTCCTTGTCTGCCCCCTTCCATTGTGACATTGAGGATATCTCCCATTATGCCCATTTCGGACCTGTATTGTTGTTTTGACATGGTATAGTAATACACTACAGTCTAGATTAGGGACATTTTGAAACCTCGAAGCGGAACGCACAGCGGAACAGTTGTTTCGGGTCTCTGAAACGGCCAAAATTGGGCTTTTTTCATGCGGGAAAAAATAGACCCAAGACCAGGGTTGGAAATTTTTGTCACTTGTGGGATTTTGTCTTACTTTATCTTTATTAGGAATAAAATGGCATGAACTGATATCACCGATACAAAATGTTTGAAAAATTTAAGAAGACGGAGGAATTTGAACAGGATACTGGTATGTTAGAGCAGGAAAAACCACGAGTTGAAGCGGAACGCACAGCGGAACAGGCTCCGTCTGGGTCTGAAATCGGCATTGCAGACCTGATGAACAAGCGCGCAAAGCTGGAAGAAGCCATTGACTATGTCGGACTAATGATAAAGAACCTCAAGGACAAGCGAACCAGGCTAGTCAAGGAAATAGAGGACGAATCCGTAGACATTCAGAATTTAAAGGATAAGCTAGTTAAAGTCGGCGAATACATAGAAGAGGAGGGTCGCGGAATTCGGGATCTGTCCAACAAGCGTTCTCAGGTTGAAAAGCAGGCAGATGAGGTTGGCGCTCTAATAGGCAACCTACGAAGCAAACTTGCCAGTATCGACAGCGTAGTCGAAGGCGAAGAAAACAAGGTTAAGTCCATCAAGGAATCTAGGCAAAAACTTTAGCTCACCATTTCACACCGAAACACATGGTGGAATAGGCATTTTGGTAAAAATTGCTATCAAACTAGGCAAATTTACAATAATACTATACAGTTTTTGGAATAAAAGAAGAAAAAGAGATACTTTAGAGGTATCTTGTTGAGGTTGCTGTCTTGGAGCTTACTGGCGTAGATGGGAATTTGTCGCCCACTGACGCTTCGGCTACGGCTGCGGCTTCCTCTAGAATCCTTTCGGACTCTTCGTTTGTGCTTTGATCCATGCCAAACGCACCCTCACCTGAGAAGGACTCTGCCATTAGTCCGTTTAGCATCTCGGTCATCATGCCTAGTTCGTGGTCTGCCTCTGGCATGAACTTGCCCAGCGAAGACTTGAGGCTTCTCATTAGGCCGATTGTCGGTGCTATTGTGACTACGGTGTCTCCTAGGTCGTGGAATGTGGTTAGTCTTAGTTCGATTTGTTCTAGCGCCATTCTGCAGTTTCCTAGCATCTTGGTGACCTTTCGGACTTCGGCTAGTTCGTTGGCTAAAACTTTGCTAGTGTGAGTATCATGTTTTTGGGTTGCTTGGACTACTCTTTGGAATAGGTTTTGCTCTCTTTGCTTTAGTTTGGTCAGCATTCCGTCAAGTTTTGAGATTTGGTTCTGTAGGCTTTTAGTTGCCTGCTCAATTCTTGGCTTTAATGCGCCTTTAGGCTTGAGAATGTCGCCCAACTTTTCAGATACGCTTGGTGTTGTTTGTTTGGACCAGGAATTCTGGAAGTTTGTCATGGCTGCCTTTTACTAGTTTATTGAAATTGAAAGGTGTGAAATCTATTTTACCAAAAGATCTAATGGGTAACTTTTGAGGCTAATTTCGCCTCGTTTAGCGTAGGCTAGGAGGCATTAGAAAATAAAAAACAAATCGCCTATTTTACTGGGCTAGAATGCTTTGCGGGTGCATTTTCTTAATGTGATAATGCACTCCATGTGATGCTGTGACTGCTTCGCCACATAATGGACATGTTTCCATTTTTATAGTAGTCCGTTCTATATATAGTATATAAGGTTTACGTTTTTCGGATCTTTCGAGCTTAGAATGTGGATTATGACTCGTCCATGAGATAGAGGAGATCAGTGAAGATTACAATCTAAAAAAAATCCGGACGAAAAAAATTTTGCAGTAGAATTTTCATGGGGAAAAAATTCTGTAAAATTAATTTTTTAAAATGCAAAAATTTTTTTATTTTATCAAGCTAGGAATTTAATCCTGTAGACGTAGCAACAATCTGTTTGGAACCATGATTTCTAGTCCAGTCGAAAGGGAGTCTAAAAATCGATTTTTAAAGGTCTTTTCATAGATAAATATTGTGTAATGTTTATATGTAGAGGACAAAAATGCTTTACACCTTATGACACAAACAGCACGAAATAGCGACCGTTGTCCTCGTTGCGCAAAAGGCACAATGCTAACTGATGGTAGCACTGGTGAGATGTTTTGTAACACATGTGGATTTGTTGCGACAGAGCGAGTTGAAGAAGAAGGGCCGGAGTGGCGTTCCTTTTCCAAAGAAGAGGGAGAGAACCGAACTCGAACAGGTACACCAACTTCACTTGCGATGCACGACATGGGTCTTGCAACAATTATCGGCCAGGCCGACAAAGACGCATCTGGAAAACCACTGACATCATCTATGAAGAGCACCATTGAAAGGCTACGAACTTGGGACTCACGAAGCCAAGTCCACGAACCAGTGGATAGAAACTTTAGGCAGGCATTCTCGGAGCTGGACAGACTCAAGGACAAGCTGGCACTTTCTGACGCAGTCATTGAAAAGACGGCATACATCTACAGAAAGGCACTTGACAAGGGGCTTGTTCGAGGACGTTCGATTCCTGGACTAGTTGCAGCTGCCCTTTATGCGGCATGTAGAAACACAGAAACTCCAAGAACTCTAACCGATGTGGCAAACGGCATCAACATCAAGCGAAAAGATGTAGCTAGATGTTACAGATTGCTCCTTCGAGAACTGGACCTAAAAATGCCAGTAGTCGATCCAATCAAGGGAGTCGCAAGAATTGCAAGCATTGCTGACTTGTCTGAAAAGACAAAGAGAAAGGCACTTGAATTCCTAAAGGAGGCGAGCCGAATTGAGGTATCTGCTGGAAAGGACCCAATGGGTCTTGCGGCAGCTGCTTTGTACTTGGCTTGCGTGATGCTAGGCGAGAACAAAACCCAAAAAGACATCGCCCAGGCAGCAGGCGTAACTGAGGTTACCATCCGAAACAGGTACAAGGGTCTTAAAGAAGCATTAAAGCTCTAAAACCTCTTTTTTGTTATTTTTTGCAAATTTTAATAGGAATTGTATAAAGCTAGATTTTGTGAAAAAGAAAAACATCATTGGTCTTGGACTAGTGGGAATTGCAATATCTGTTGTGTTTGGTCTGATTTTGACTGCTCCTTCTGGAGACGATGAGCGGGAGAAGATCTATCATGCAAGGTTAGCAGATCCAAAACAATACCAAGATGGAGTTTTTTCTGATACGTTTTTTATCAAGCAAGGTCAGTACGAGTTTCGATTTGTGCCAAATGGTGATAGCCCTCAAAAATTATCCATTTCATTAGATGGGTTGTCATTTTCATTTGCCGAGAATTTCATCTTAGAGTCAACTGAACATGGAGACATTGGTAAATACTATACTTGGAAATATCTGGGCCAAGACAAAATCGAGATTCCAGAAGACCAAGAACTTCGAATCAGAATCAACCCAAATGGGAATGTACTAGGACCAGTTTCGGTTTATTTGATAAAATAGGACTGGCGTGACCCCAAACGCAGAACCATGAGAGAACACCTCTCTTATCCATAGCGCCAATGCGCCTTTTTAGACACAAATCAATTCTGCTGGGTCACGCGCCCATTAGTCGATAGGATTTATGTCCTTTCGCATCAATATGTATAGGAATTTATGTTATTTAAGATTTAGTGTGAATTTTTACATAAAAAGATCTAGATATATTAAAATTATTTTTGGTTGGATTTTTCAAACAGCAATATACCTGGAATAATCCTAGCCAACAAATGAAGCTCTCCGGTAAAATCGCAATCATAACTGGCGGAAGTAGGGGAATCGGAAAAGCAATTGCAAAAGAGTTTCTTGCAAACGGTGCAAGCGTTGTGATTTCTGGAAAAGGCCAAAAAAAGCTGGACGAATCCGCAAAGGAGATTGGCGCATTTGCCATACAGGCTGACATTAGAAAAGAATCCGAAGTTCAAAATCTCATAGAAAAATCAATTGAAAAATTTGGTAGATTGGACATCTTGGTAAACAATGCTGGAATTTTTCCCAAGATTAAGCTTCTCCATGAGATTTCAGATTCAGAGTGGAGGGATGTCTTGGATGTCAATCTCAACGGTTCATTTTATGCCACAAAATATTCCATAGCACATTTGCAAAAAAATGGAGGTGCAATAATCAATATTGCATCCTCTGCTGGTATAAAGGCATATGAGAATTTTAATGCGGACGCATATTCTGCGTCAAAGGCGGCCTTAGTTTTGCTAACCAAATGTTGGGCATTGGAATATGCAAAAAATAAGATTCGCGTTAACTGTATTTGTCCTGGTGTTGTAGAAACAGACATGACGTCGGAATTTCTTTCAACTCCAGCTACTAGAGAGATGATGAACTATGCGTATCCTATAGGAAGGTTTGGCACAGTAGATGATGTTGCAAAGGCTGCCCTATATTTTGCATCAGAGCAAGACTCTTCTTGGGTTACTGGCGCTGTTTTGCCCTTGGATGGCGGCGAATCCCTAAAGTAAATCAATTTAATACACCAAGATTCAGATATGTACATTGGAATCAATAAAGAAAAGACGCGCAAAGACACTCATTTTGCTTTCAACCATATGGTTGGCAGTTGCAATACCATTGCCGTTTTTGTTTAATGTGCCGGAGGAAGCAACGCCACAATATTTCACACTGATTCAGATTTTGGGCTTCATCTCAATTCCATTTGTAGCACTTGGAATTGCGTGGACGCTCAAGCCAGAGCTAGCGCAATAACATGTCCAATAGCCTACCATTTTTACATCCCATCAGCGAAGCCTATCTTGCCTTGGATGCTGCAAAAAAGGCAAGCTTGGCTGTGATGACAGTGTATGGGGAAGAGTTTACGTCTCACCTAAAGGATGATGATTCTCCAATAACAAAGGCTGACCTGCAAAGTAATGAAATAATCAAGCAGACTCTGGCATCATCTGGTCATCACATTCTATCTGAGGAAGATGTTGATGATGTATCTAGGCTGGGCCAGGAAAAGATTTGGATTGTGGATCCGCTTGATGGGACAAGCGACTTTGTCAATAGGACAGGCGAATTTACCATTATGATTGCTCTAGTACACAACAAGGTTCCAATTCTTGGTGTTATTAGCAGGCCCACAACCAACACAATATTTTTGGCGCAGAAGAATTCCGGCGCATTCAAGCTTGAAAATGAAAAATGGGTAAGACTACAGGTCAGCAATACAAGAAATTTGGCGCAATGCAAGGCTGTAGGAAGTAGATTCCACCTAACAGAACAAGAAAAAGAGTTTTTCAAAAAACTTGGTGTTGCTAGCTTTGAGAGCCGGGGTAGCTCATTGAAAGTAGCGGAGATTTGTCAGGGCTCGGCAGACTTGTATCTTACCACATCAAACAAAATAAAACAGTGGGATACGTGCGCATCGCACTGCCTTATTACAGAGTCTGGGGGTAGAATCACTGACATCTATGGTAATCTGATTTTATACAATACGGAAAAGGTAAACCATGAAAACGGCTTAATTGTGACAAACGGCTTGGTCCACGAAGAGATAATTCGAAAATATAACAGCTAGGCTACGTTTTTTGATTTTAGAAAGCTTAGCATTTTTTGTACTGACTCGTCCAGTGTTTCCTTGTCAGTTTCTACCACAAAGTCTGGGTTTGTCGGTATGTCGTATGGATCTGAAACACCCGTGAATTGCTTGATTTCGTTTGCTCGTGCCTTTTTGTACATGCCTTTGACATCTCTAGTTTCGCATTCCTCTAGGGAGCATTTGACATATACTTCAAAGAATTTTGAGTCATCTCCCACAATTTTTCTTGCGTCTGCTCGATTCTCAAAGAATGGAGAAACCAGCGAAACTCCTACTGGCACATTATGCTTGATCAATAGCTTTGCTAGGTGGGCGACCTTTTTGTTGTGCTCTACTCTTCCTTCCTTTGTAAAGTCCTTTGGTGAGAGCCACTCTCTTAACTCATCTCCATCTAGAATGGCAAGGTTTGGTACGACTTTTTGCATTGTGCGAACTATGGTTGTCTTACCAGAGCAGGGGAGCCCTGTCATCCATACTACAAATGCCATTTTCAGATTGCCTGCCTTTTGTAGCTCTTAAAGACTTTACGACACAAACCAGTCTTGCTTTTCCAGATAATCGATCTGCTGCAGTATAGTCTCCATTTTTGTAGAAACTGCCATTACTGACTGGAACTGCTCATACATTGCTTGTTCTTCTTCTTTTGATATGATTTCAGCCTCTGCCTTATTGAAGAACTCTTCTTCTTTTTTTAGATGATCTTCTAGGTATATGGAATAGGTTCTCAGGAATCTAGCTACTGGTTCACGAGAGTCCTTTCCTTGCTTCCAGTCTTGGAGGTGTTTGCTGATATTTTTTGCAATCCTTCGGGAAAACTCATGCTCAATCATGAATTTTCTGATTTCGTCCTTTAGGGAATCATAGCTTGCAACGCAGGCAAAATACGAGTCCTCCTCCCTGGAATAATGGATTGAATCTAGGAATTCAGAAATTACAAAGTTGATTTTTTCAATGTCAGATAATGGAATGTTTTTTCCTGCATAGAGATCTTGGTAGCACTTGAGAATAATTTTTTCTAGTCTCTTTATTTTGAGATGATCTTGCCTTAGGATGTCTGTTGCGCTCATACTACAAAATTAGAATTTGCCCCATCAAATGGAATGGTAACGCCAGAAAGATACTTGATTTTGTTTTCAACTATTCCTTTGACAAAATCTCCAATTTCTCTTGGCTCGCCAAGTCTTTTCATTGGGATGTTTTTTGCCATGTCTAACGCATTGCCAAGAACGCGCACCCGATCTGTGTTGATCAATCCAGGCGCAATGTTTACGCAGCTTACCTTTCTTGCTGCAAGCTCCTTACTTGCAAGCTTGAAAACGGCGGTAAACGCCAGTCTGTACGCACTGGAAATAACCAGTCTCGGATTTGGCTCCTTGATGACACCAGATGTTATCACAAAGATGTACCCGCCATCGCGAACCTTTATCTTTTGAAGTAAGAGGCAGAATCCCAAGAACAGCTGGTTGTGGTATTTTTGCCACTCTTTTTCGGTTACCTCAGAGAACTGTTTTGGTGGTGGTCCACCTGTGTTTAGAATCAAGATGTCTGTCTGTTTTTGTTTTTTTATGAATCGCTTGACGCTTGATAGGTTTGCAGTGTCGATTTCTTTTCTAGATGTTGCCACAACATCACATCCAATTGACGACAGAGAATCTGCGATTGCCTTTCCTATTCCCTTAGAGCCGCCAAGAACAATTGCTTTCATTGTATCATGGTATAATTATAATTGATTTTAATCTAGTGGCTATTCGAGCTCAAAGAATATCACTTGTCTTGTATGGTCTTGTATGATTCCAAAGTGGGGCCTGGCAAATCCCCCTCCATAGTATCCTTGCGGGCCGCCAAGACCCATCCTTATCAGATAGTTTGAATTCTTCTCAATTGGGATTTGTCTTTTTCGGAGAGTATATTGTGAGATTTGTTCCGTTTCATATCTGAATGGTAAAATGTTCGTGATTTCGTCACCGGTTTGCTTGATGGCTGCTTCCATGTGTTGGTGTCCGCAAAGAATTAGGAAATTGTCCAGCTCGGCCTTTGCCTCACCAAATGCAGACTCTGCTTTATAGTGATACCCGGAGTAACTGAAAAACTCAAAGTCTTCTTCTGATAGTCTCTGCCAGGTTCGCTGGTACAGCCAAGGATCATCGCCTTTCTTTGTTATTTTGTCTGGGTTTACTGGGCCGCCGTGTACGCAGAAAAGTCTGTGCTTTCTGTCTATTACAAACTGGTCTCCAAATGTGCCGTCCTTGTTTTGCCTAAAGAATTCAGTATCCTGATTTGATAGTGATTCATGCTCCTTGAGGCTTGTATAGGAGCTTCCAGAGAGGAATTTTTTGTACAAAAACCCCTCATCGTGATTACCCATCACTGAAATCATCGGAAATGACTTGGCAAGCTCGCTCATCTTCTGCAGTACTTTCTTTGGGCTTGTGCCACGCTCTAACAGATCCCCCAGGTTGATAATCCTTGATGCTTTGCCGTATTTTTCTTCAAACTCGCAGGAGAATGCAATATCTAGTATTGTCTCCAGTCCCTCAATGTCTGCGTGAATATCAGAAAATACTAGATCCATTGATTTGGATTTTAGTTAGCTACGTTTATTCCGTTTTCTTTGGCTTCTTGTTTTATCTCTACTATCTGGTTGTTAATTTCTTCAATTTCAACTACTAGCTCTGCGCGTCTGTCTACTAGTGTCTTGAGCATAGCGCTGTAGAGATTTGTTAGTGTTTCACTCATTTTTCTTCGAATCTCCTTTACGGTTTTAGTCTTAAACCCTTACTAATAATTTGTACTAGTGTATTTGTCAACAATCAGCTCATCTTGAGCTTATTGCGCACGATCTCCAAATTTTCCACATTGGAATGGTGGGAATTTGTGCAAGCCAAAATGGTCTTGGTTGCTTAATAAACCAGGTACGCATGGGTTAAACACTAAACTGCTTCGTTGTAGCTCAGAATGTTTGAGGATGTGGTCAGGGCCTGACAGAGGCATGGGCTGGCGCAATAATACAGGAAAGCGTACTAGGGGAAATTCAAGACTTCATTCCCGATTTGGTCTCACAGTTTGAACAGGGAGTAGACTAGAGTGTAGTGAAAGACCAGAGACTTAACAAGACATTTGACATTGTGGAAAGTGTTGTGCTAATGGATGCTACAGCACATGCATTGGACAAGTTCTCGGACAGAATTGTGGATCTGCTCTTTGGGTAAGTATTTTTTAATGTATTATCACATGCAGTCACACTTATTTCAAAAAGTACATCGCCAGTCTAGGTAAAAACAGTACAGCGACAACCTTTGACTAGACATTTTCCTAGGCCGTCATGTAATTTAGAATCATGAAAACAACCCGCATGGAGGTTTTTACAGTTCATGAGCTGAATGTGGTCTTCTTACTAATCCATTTTGCTGTTTTACGCTACAGCTATGCGGATTTGGCGGGATTCGTGGTTGCAAATGTTTTGGTGCAGATCTGCTAATGACTCCTCTTTGAATGTCAGATCGCATCTGTAACATTTCCATGCAGTTGTTGTCATGATATCACAAATGTGAATTTTGTATTTAACGCGCGCGTAGAATTTGTATGGATAATTTCTACTAGCCAAAAAACAGGTCTAGATTACGCCGGTGCTTTTAGCAAGATCCAGTGCCTTCTTTTCTGTCATATTGATCCGCTTTAGAATGGTGTATCGCTCAGGCCGTAGTGATTGCGCAATGACTAGTGCCTGAGCTAGTGTTTCCTTTTTGAGACCGATCTGCCTTGCAGTAGTCGGTGCACCAACATTTTTGAGCGTATTTGTAATTTTTTTCCAGTCTTGGCCCTGAAGTTTTGCCATCAATATAGCTCCGATTCCACATTTTTCTCCATGAAGGCCAACATTTGGCGCTAGCTTGTCCAGTGCATGAGAGAATAGGTGTTCTGAGCCAGAACAAGGCCTGCTACTTCCAGCAATGCACGAAGCAACTCCTGCACTGATCAAGGCTTCGACTATTTCGCGAACGTCTGGCCGCTTTTTCTTTTCAGTTGCCTCTAGCAGAATTTTGGCACTCATTGATGCTAGATTAGACGAGTATCTTCCGTAGTATTCTCCGGTGTTGTCACGCCCAAGCTGCCAGTCCTTTACTGCGGTAATTTTTGCAACCAAATCACCGCATCCAGCTGCCAAGAGTTTCTTTGGTGCCTTTTTGATAACATCAATATCAACAAAGACACCAAGCGGTGCACTTGCAACAAGAGAATGTGGTTTTTCTCCCTTGATAGACACAAAGGGACTTGCTATTCCGTCATGCGATGCAGCGGTCGGCACACTAACAAAGGGTTTTCCTAAATTATAGGAGATCATTTTTGCGATATCGACTGACCTTCCGCCTCCTACTCCAATTATGAGATCAGCCTTGTCCCCCCTTACTCGAGATTCTACTAGTCTAATTGATTTTTCATCGTTTGTGCTTGGCACATGCCAAGACGACTTGATTTTAGAATCAGACAAAGATCTTGTAATTTTTGTTTTGACGATTTTTTGAACATGGTTTCCTGCAATGACAGAGACCTTTTTTGTTGGGCCCAAGTCCAGCAGAAATTTTCCAAAATTTCCAATGTTTTTTTCTCCAACCACAATCAGGCGTGGAAGCTCCATTGTATGAGATGGAGAATTACGCATTACGTCATTGATTGAGCCTACCACTTATCAAGTTGACCCCCCAAAGTTATTTAAAAGGGTCCAAGCCTTTTCATGTTATCTAGGAGTATTTTCTGTGTCAGCTAATAGCGTAGAAGACAAAATTCTACATGGAACAACCACGGTAGGTATCAAGGCAAGCGACGGCGTAGTCTTGTGTGCAGACATGCGTGCAAGCGCAGGCTATTTCATTGCAAACAACAACACAATGAAAGTGCAACAGCTAGCAAGACATGCCGGAATGACAATGGCGGGTGGAGTTGCAGATGCACAAAACATCACAGATGTTCTAAGATACCACTCAAATATTCACTTGGTACAAAAAAATGAAAACATCCCAATCAGATCACTTGCAAGACTCTGTTCATTGATGTTCCACCAAAACAGGGGCTATCCGTTCATTGCAGATATTCTCATCGGCGGATACGACAAACAAGGACCGCAGCTAGTAAACATTGACGTGTTTGGCTCTGTTGAAGAGAAAAAATATGTCACAACAGGAAGCGGCTCACCAGTGGCATATGGAACACTAGAAGACGAATACCGAGACAACCTCACAGTAAATGAGGCAAAGGTAATCGCATTGCGTGCTGTTAAGGCAGCAATTGTTAGAAACATTGGAACCGGCGACGGAATCAATGTTGCAATTATCGATAAGGATGGCTATCGCCTTTTGACCAAAGAGCAAAAGAAAGCCATCATTACTTTGTAGTGATTTAATGCAAAAAAGACAACAGGAAAAGGATTCATCTACAGCCCAAAGTGTAATGGCAACAATACTGCAAAGTATTCCAAAAGATGCCCAGGTAAGCAAAATCGATTATGAGGGCCCAAGAATAGCACTGTACACTAAATCACCATCTTTTCTGATGGAAAACAACCAAATTGTATCTGATCTGGTAAATGTAATCAAAAAAAGAATTGTAGTTAGAACCGAGGAGTCGATTCGTAAAAACGAGGAAGACGCCCGCAAAATTATTGCTGAAGCTTTGCCAAAAGAAGCAGAGCTTGGGGGTACATTTTTCGACACCGCAACAGGAGAGGTCTCTGTAGAGGTCAAGCGACCTTGGCTGCTCCAGAACAATGTTGAGTTTAATTCGGCAAAACTAACAGAGCAGATGGGCTGGAGAATCCGAGTAAGAAAGGCAACCACAATCCAATCTAGTACAATCCAGCAAATCAACTATAATCTAAAACTGACATCGTCCGAGCGAGCAAAGCATCTAAAACAAATTGGTGAGAGTATTTTCCGGCCAAGGTTAGCCCAGAGATCCGAAGTTTCCCTAATGACTCTGGGTGGATTTGGTCAAGTTGGAAGATCAAGCATGATTCTAACTACACCAGAAAGCAAGATTCTCATTGACTGTGGCGTAAACCCAGGGGCCAGAACTCCGGCCGAGGCATTCCCAAGACTGGATTGGGCAAACATAACACTAGACGAGCTAGACGCAATTGTAATCGGCCATGCACACTTAGACCACACTGGATTTTTGCCAGTGCTGTGCAAGTACGGCTACAAGGGCCCAATCTATTGCACAGAGCCAACATTGCCAATGATGAACTTAATCCAGCTAGATGCAATACGTGTGGCATCTGCACAGGGACGAGCCCCACTATATGCAGAGCGCGACGTAAAGCAAATCATGAAACAAACCATCACCATACCATACGGAACAGTAACCGACATTGCTCCAGACATCAAGCTAGTATTTTCAAATGCAGGCCACATCTTGGGCTCTGCCACATGTCATTTTCACATTGGTAATGGTGATCATAATTTTGTGTACACTGGCGATATCAAATTCGGCAAGAGCATTCTCTTTGATAGCACATCATGGAATTATCCACGAGTGGAAACATTACTCATAGAAAGTACCTATGGAGCACGCGAAGACATCCAGCCGACACGACAAGAGGTGGAGTCCGCATTCATCAACGCAGTAAACAACACTTTAGTTGACGGCGGAAAGGTCCTAATTCCAATTCCTGCAGTAGGTCGTGCCCAAGAAATACTGATGGTAATTGATCATTACATGAAGGCAGGCCAAATGGTCGAAGCCCCAGTATTCACAGAGGGAATGATCTCAGAGGCAACTGCGATTCATGAGGCATATCCTGAATATTTGGCTCGTGAGCTCCGACAAAAAATTCTGGAAACTGACGATAATCCATTTAATTCAGAATATTTCACAAACATCGAGCATTCAGATGCGCGAGAGGAACCATTGCGCGACAACACACCATGCATAATCTTGGCAACATCTGGCATGCTAGAGGGCGGCCCAGTCCTAGAGTATTTCAGAAACATTGCGCCATCAAACAAAAACAAGATAATTTTTGTTTCGTATCAGGTCAACGGCACACTAGGTAGAAGGGTCCTTGATGGGTCTAAACAAGTTTCATTGCTTGGTAAGGACGGCAAAGTTGAAGTAGTCAACGTAAACTGTTCGATGATAAAGCTTGACGGATTTTCAGGTCACAGTGATTTCAATCAGCTAATGTCATTTGTGCACAAGCTCAGACCAAAGCTTCGACGTGTTCTGGTAAACCACGGGGAGCGAAGAAAATGCGAAAGCCTGGCAATGAACATACGCAGACAGTTCCGAGTTCCGGCTCATTACCCGCAAGTCCAAGAAGCAATCAGACTGTTCTAGTTTAATCCTAGTAATGCCAGTGTTAAATTACAAGATTATCAAAATACGCACAAAACTGCATAGTTCTGAATAGTTGTGTCATCATATAATCAAAAGATGTCTCTAGTTTTTCCAAAAATTTTCCATTATTTTCCATTTTAATAGATTGCAAACTCTGACTAGTGCCAGTCATGCTTTTAACCATGATTTGCCAAAATCAACCGTGAAAGAAGAAAAGAAAACCCAGACTAACACATTTCGACTCCCGTCATATTTAGTAGATGAAATGAAAAAAGAGGCCAAGCTAGAAAAGATAAACCTCAATGCGCTTGTGATAAAGATTCTCTCCAATCATATTCTCTGGGAAAGATACGAGCGAAAGGTAGGGTTGTTGCCGATGACAAAGCCATTTGTCAAGGACGCAATTCACAGATTAAACGAAAATGAGGTAGTCAAGCTAGCAAAGGAAGTCGAACGCGACACGTTCTCAAACATTTTGGCCTTTATGAAAGGCGAGTACACTGTTCACGATTTTGTAGAGATTTTGCGCACCTGGCTCAATGTCTCCTGGATGCAGCACAACATAGAGCAGACAAAGGACTCGTATGTTTTTAAAATTCAACACGACCTTGGAGCAAAGTGGTCCATCTATGTAGAGACACTAATCACGGAATTATTCCATGACATAGTCAAAAAAAGTCTCCAAGTCAAGTCAACCAAAGGCAACATTGTGCTGATCTTTCCAATAGAGTAATACTTTGTAACACATTGTCTTAGCTAGTTTAATATCTTGAAAAAAATTCAGCCGTTTCGTTGGAAAGTTCCACAAAGATCTCAAGTCTTGTAAACAGCAAAAGGTTCGGCCTGGCAATCACCGCAATCATAGTGATACAGGCAATAGTGCTTGGTCTGGAGACGTTTTCCGAGCTTGCCGATTTTAGCAATGTCTTTGAATTCATTCATTGGTTTGTAGTAAGCGTCTTTATTGTCGAGGCCGGCCTAAAGCTTGCATCGCAGTATCCACGACCTCAACTGTATTTTAGGGACGGCTGGAATGTCTTTGATTTTGCCATAATTGTATTGTCGCTGATTCCGTTTACAGGAAGCTTTTCGACTGTGGCAAGGCTGGTGAGATTACTGAGAATAACTAGGCTCACAAACAGATCCAAGGAAATGCGGATAATGGTTGCAACAATAGCCAAGTCTCTTCCAAGCATGATGAACATAATGTTCCTCCTTGGAATTTTGTTCTTCATTTACGGTGTGGCAGGATACCACCTCTTTTCGAAAATCGATCCCGTACACTGGGGAACCCTGCCGGATTCGCTAATCACATTGTTTAAGATAATCACCCTTGAAGGCTGGGTCGAGCTGATGAATCCAGTCACCAGCGTAAGCATGTTCAATGTTGTGTTTTTTATCAGCTTTATTGTGATTGGAACGTTTGTAGTCATCAATCTTTTTGTGGCAATAATTGTCAAAAAGACAGAAGAGGCCTACAAGCAGATACAAAGCCAGTCAACCCCATCCCAACATGAAATACTAAGCGAGATAAAAGAAATCAGGCGAATGATAGAGGATCTCGAAAAAAGAATCTCAAAGGCTTGATGGGTTTAGATCTTTTTCCAGTTTGTAGAGCGCCTCTATTCTTTTGTATGTAAGTGGATGCGTTCTGAACAATTCGCCAAACTTTGACATGCTATTTCTTCTCTCCCAGTCCATTGCCTTTTTGACCTCGTCTTCTGAGATGTGCATGTCGGAATAATATGACGCAAATCTTGATACTTCAAGGCTTGATGCAACAGGATCCACTGCATAAAATGTTCTAAGCGACGAGTTTTGGACCTGTTGTTTTTGCACAGCAAGGCCGTATGTAATCTTGGCAAGTGCGCTTGCCAAAAATGACGGCTTGATCTGGTTTCCTGCAAATCTGTCCGCCTCAAATTCACGCAGCCTTGAGAGATACAGTATAGCAAGATTTGTGATAAAGTACACAGCAAATGCACCAATTCCTATCAGTATTGTACCTCCTGCGTTGTTTCGCTGATTTCTTCCGCCAAACATTGTCGACATGGCAATATAGTAAGCAATTGTTGGAATCACAGAAACTATGGTCATGACAAGCATGTCATGGTGTTTGATGTGGCCTATCTCGTGCGCAATTACTGCTTTTGTCTCGTCTTTTGTTAGATTGTTGATCAGACCACGCGTTAAGCAAAGCGTTGCGCTTTTGCTTGTTCTGCCAAATACAAACGCGTTTGGCATGGGATTTTCCGCCACTGTTATTTCCGGAATCTTTACCTTGTTTTTGATGCAATATTCATGGACTGTTTCCTCAATCCAGGGCATTTCCTTTGGATCAAGGCGCCTCATTTTGGTGCTCCACCTAATTATCCTTGGACCAATCAGCCACTGGACAAATCCCATGGCGGCGCCCATCCCAACCATTGCAAAGACTCCCACGTTTAAGTAAAACCCGATTGCCGCAATAAGGGCAAAAATTAGGCCAAATATCAAAAACATGGTCAGGCCCATCGTGGCCACTAGTTTAGATGACATGATCTTTATTGTACAATTTTGGTTAAGAGGGATCTGTTTATTTTGTGTTACATTGTGTTGCTACCGATATATCTGCAGCCTGTGTGTGCTATTTCCTAATGAAAAAGGAGGGGATAATGGAGAAAAAAGAACTCAACTAAGCCGGTGCCCCAATCGGCTTTTTCTTTTTTATTGTTGGGTTTGTCCAAGAAAAATGCGCGGAGAGTCATGTAGAAAATGCGGCGGAAGTCTGATCACAGTTAGAAATTGTCCCGAATGTAGAGAGGTAATTCAAGAAACATGCAAAAGCTGCTGGACTGTCACAGATGAAAAAATTCATGCAAGATGCATGACAGTAAAAACCACAGTCTAGTTCTATTTACTGTCGATAACGCATTCACAATTGTTTTGGGAGTTTTGTGCTTGCCAGTCACGACGTAGATACCAAGAAGGTCAAAAACCAATCAAAAAAACAACAACCAAAACAACGATTAGAAAATAACTTCAAATTTTTCTTTAGTATTTTTTAATCTAAGATTAGCTTTGCTCAGCTAGCTTCTTCATTGCAAGCACTGCATTTTTTAAAACAGGCAAAAACTGCAAGTCAAGATCTTGTACTTCTGGATTTTTTGGTTTCCAGTCCTGTGTATATGTTAGAATCAGCTCGCCGTTTTTGTTTTCAATTTTGTTTAGAAAATAACCATCAAAATGTTCATTCTCAACTAGATCAAATCTGATTTGTTGATTTTTCGCATCAATGGTTATTCTCTCTTTTACGTTCATTCCTACTGCAGTCATCTCTCGCAGAAATCCATCAGAATATGTTTGTAGGATTTTGGATTCTGTTACTTGTTTTATGGTTCTTTCTGGATGTTGGGCTTTGTCAAGCAGCAAGTCCCATAGTATTTCTTGTGAACAGCTGACTCTTTCTGAATAAGAAATTACCACATTATTTTGGTGTAATTTTGCTATTTATGGTTAGATTTGCATAATGTTATTTTTTATCAGATAACTGATGTTATTGACATATTCCAAATCAGATATCTTGCCTTCCGTCCACCATTTTACTGGGTTCTTGATCCAGGAAGGAACTCTCATTCCCTCATATTGAATCTCAATTTCATCTACAAAGGCGTTGGTGTCTGTAAGCTCTGCGCTCCACTGCGTCTTTTTGATTCTGTCCTGGAATTTTGCAAACAAGACTATGCCTGTTTTTTTGTCAATTACCTCCTGGTACTGCTTGGTTTTATCCCAGGCAATTATTGCGTCTCTTTGCTGGTTTTTGTATGGGAAAATCACCTCATTTAGAGTCTGAATTTCGTGCTCTGAGTGAATTGTCGTGCCTAGTTCTGGAATCTTGTGCACGAATCGATAGTATTGTTTTGTGTGGCCTACCAGGCCATCTGAGTTGATGTGAAAGCTGTCCAGTATTTTTTCGTCTTTGGTTATCTCCACTGAGGCTATTGCTATGATGCTTCCAGGCGTGCCAAAGGTATGAGTAAGATTCGTGACATCACCTTTTTCGTCCTTGATCGAGTATCGAATATAGTTATTTTTTGCAACACAGATCTGGTCTTGCATGCAAATTTGTTGATCGGATTTGCTGATCGGCGCATCAATCATCTTAGAGTTTATCAGAAATCTAATTCCATATGAGAAAATATTGTCGCGCTCTTTTCCTTGGTGCCAGCGTGTCGCATCGTCTTTGATCCATTGCGGGATTGCATCTGTGCGATCAAAACGATCGCGAACTGTCTTTTTTGTGATCGGCTCTCCCAGCAATGCGATCAGTCGATCAGTTCTGTCCGGTTCTTCTGCAAACCAGGAAATGTCATTATACAAAGTAAGGCAGCTTCGAACATTTGGGTGGTGCATGTATCGCTCCAAGAACTTGGTCTTGCCAAGAGTTTCTAATTCAGGATACAAAGTCTCACATTCCCGTATTGTCTGCATGGGATCTGCAAACGCGAGCGGCATGCCAATTGCCAAGATCAGAATAGCTACAAACGGGATTTTATGCAATTTGCAAATTTGAGAAATCGACTCAATATTAATGGGGCGTAGAATTTATCCGTGAAATTTTAATATTATTTCAGATCGTATTCTGGTTTCCAGATTTTAACACCTGGCGGCGTGACAATAATCCTCTCTTCTCCAAGTCTTGCAATGTCTGCATTGAAATTTTTTGCTTGGGCGTACAATTCCTCAACTAGCTTGCGGAGTTGCTCAACATCTTTTTGCGCAAGTGGCGTTACTCTCAAAATCAGAATCATGTTTTTTTTCATGTCATCTTTGATAGAGTGAATGTCGCTCTGATCACGAATTGTGATTGCTTTAAGATAAGTTGGGCTTTCCGTTTTTTGCATTATACATCAATACTGCTAGGTGAACCCTCAAAAAGCTTTTCGCAGAAAATTACGCACGAATGTACAGTTTTGTTCCTAGACTCGAAATTGGATATAATCATACTCGGAAGCGCTCTTTGTCGAAATCTCTGATGTGTTATCACCATGCTGTATCGTGATAATATTTTCAGAGTCTTCTGGAGCATCGGAATATCGTAGTGTCACTGCAGCACATAAAGACTTGTGCTGTTCTAGGTTTTCTCCGCGAAGTATGGAAACTGGTCCCCTGTGATCACGAGCTACAAACAAAATATCATTTGGTAATGCAAGTGCTTTTATCATATCATTTTCGTCCTTGTTTCTTCCAACAATTAGTTTTGTTTTCTCATCCAGTCTGAAATGTCTACCAATTTTTAGCAATTCAATATCATTTAGGGTAGGGTTCTCTACATATGAGAATAGATCTTTTGCGCGCAATCCAAATGCCGGTTCAGTTAGTAAACATCCACCACCCGCGTTTGGTGGATTTTCTATTCCAAATTCTTTTGCCATGTCCAGTTGAGTTCTTCGTGCTCTGCCACAAATTTTACCCATGTCTTCGCGTCTTATCAGGCCCTTTTCCTCTGGAATTGTTTTTCCAAGAAGTCCAGCAGACAACGGTCTAACAATTAGTCCTTTTAATTCGGATAACTTTTCTATTGTTTTTAGTGCGGGTTCGTGTTGACTCATTGGTCTTTGGCCTAAGACTTCGCCAGAAATGATAAACTCTGCGCCAATTTCCTCCATGTGTTTTTTTGCTGCCTTGAACATCATAGAGCGGCAATCAATGCACGGATTCATTGCTGCGCCAAATCCATATTTTGGATTCTTTAGCATTTCGATGTATTCATCGCCTAAGTAAACCGTCTTTAGCTTGACATTTAGTGCGTCTGCACGCTCATGAATCTCAAATCCACACCCACGACCACAATCAAAATCACAAAACGGAGTCTTGATTGCAACCGCAGAAACCTCGAAGCCCTGATTTTGCATCATCCTAACAGCTAACTGGCTGTCAAGGCCTCCAGAGAGTAATGCAACCACTTTTTTCTTTTCTCCCAACGAGAAAAAACGTGTTTTCCAGTATACAAATGTTCCAAGAAAGATTAATTCACCACTAGACGTCAAAACACGCATGAAAGTGCGCCGAAAAACGCTATTACACCATGCGCAGAAAATCGGCTGTGATACCCTTGTTTGCTTTGATCCAGAAAATCTGTTTTATCTGACTGGATTTTGGGGTGAGGCAATCGGGGTTTTAGAAAAAAACGGTGACACCTCCATAATTGCACCGGAATTAGAAGTGGGTCGCGCAAAGGACGACGCCATTGATTGTGATGTTATAACATCAGAGCGTGGAATGGGTTTGTTATCTACTCTACTCAAAAAAATCAATGGCAAAAAGGTCTGCACCGACTGCCAAAATTATGATACAATGGAATTACTCAAAAAATCTATACCAAAAATAAAGCATTCTACTGAACCTTTCTATCGAGCCCGCGAAATAAAGGATGAATCCGAGATAGTAGTTCTCAGAAAAGCATCCAAAATTCTAGACGACATGTATGAGATTTGTACTAAAAAAATAGTAAAAGGATTACGCGAGTCTGAGTTGCAGGCAAAACTAATGGCGTTTGCAATGGAGCAGGACATGTTTGCAACTGGCTATCGCTCTACTCTGAATCCACTTATTATTGCTGGCGGCCCTAATGGCGCATTGCCGCACGCCCAAGTTACAGGAAGAAAATTTGCAAGTGGTGATCTCATAGTAATTGATCTTACGCTGCGATACAAGGGCTATGTCAGCGACGCCACAAGAACATTTGGCCTAGGCAAGGTCTCAGACCAGGCAAAAGAAGTCTATGAAATTGTAAAAGAATCGCAAAAACTTGGCCTGCAAGCTGTAAAACCCAATGTTTCATGCAAAAGCATTGACGATGCATGTAGGGAACACATCAACCTGAACAGCTATGGAAAATATTTCATACACTCAACAGGCCATGGGATCGGTCTTGAGGTCCACGAGTTTCCAACTATTTCTCAAAAAAGTACCACTATTCTGAAAAAAAACATGGTAATCACAGTAGAGCCGGGAATCTACATTCCAAATAGGTTTGGCGTACGAATCGAAGACTCTGTGATTGTGCAGCAAAAACCGATTAACATGCACAAGTTCACAAAAGAACTGATTATCCTGTAGGGCTCGAGTGGGCTGTCCTCTTACACATACACCCATCTAACTATAACACCAATTAAACAAGATCATGTGGAGTCATCTTGTTGTAGTATATGCTCCAATGAAAAATTGGAAAACACCCAACAGTTTTTGTTATCGTTTTTTTGCAGAAAGAATTAGAACCTTCCAAGGGAATTTGATTATTCCATTTTTTGTATAAGGAATAGTTTTTTCTAAAACAGTTTTTCTTAGCTCTGTTTTTTGTTTTGTACCAAGCTTGTCTAGTTTTTCCCGTAGTGGTTTTGCCAGATATTTTCGATAGTCAGACCAGTATTTTGCAAATGTGCCTGGTGAATACCAGAACTTGTACTCTTGGATCACAACATTGCTAAATCCAGCCTGTACGATTGCTTTTCTGAGATTTGTTTTTGTCCCAAACCTGTCTAGGTCTGGCGCACCAGATGGAAGATAATCTGGAATGAATTTTTGAACAGAGTCCAAAATACTTGAAAAATACGGAACTGAATCCCCCGCGCCGTGGACAGCCATTGCCAGTGTTCCGTTTTTCTTCAAAGTTTTTTTGATGTTCGCCAATGCCTTGGTCGCATTTGGAAAAAAGAATAAGGCATACTGGCATGTAATGGCATCAAACTTTTGGCTAAACTCAAATTTTTCTGCATCAAATATGGCAAAATCCGCATTTTTTTCCTTGATTGATTTTTTTGCTATGGTAAGTGCCGTCTGTGAGCTATCAAGGCCAATCACATGTCCAGATTTTCCTATTTTGGCCAAAATTTGCCTAGTTACTGCGCCTGTTCCGCACGCCAAGTCAAGCACTATATTTCCAGGGCGAAGTTTTGCCATGGAAACTAGTTTTTGCGTACTTTGGAAAGGCCCCGTATTTTTGCCGGCCCACCTCTTATGGTAACGAGGTGCGATTTCATTCCAGGTTTTGATCATTCTCTTTTTGTATTCTATTTGATTAGAATTTGCCAATTTCTCAAGAGTAGGACAGTCGAACCTTTTATTATATCGTCAACGGGCCGAAATACCAATGGAAGCTAACATTAGGGAAGGAAAACTCAATGACATCACTCACCTAGGCCTAAGATTGGCAGTAGGCGTGATATTTTTGGTACATGGGCTAGGCAAGGCTGCAAATCCAGGTTTTGGTGGATTTGTAAACAGTCTTGGCATGCCAGTAGAAATGACAATACCTATCATTCTCGCAGAATCCGTCTGTGGGGTTTTGCTAATTGTGGGCGTTCTAAACAGAATCTCTGCGTCAATACTGTCAATCATAATGCTTGGCGCAATCTTTCACGTCAAAAAGGCGGAAAACTTTACAGGTCAAGGTGGGTACGAATTTGATCTAATTTTGCTTGCTGCAAACCTGTCCATCATAACCATGGGCCCAGGAAGGATCTCTATTGCGCATATCGCAAAAAAGATTCCGAGAGTTTTGCACTAACTCCAAAATCTATTTTTTATTTTTACTATTATAATGGCAGGCATAACAAAGTAAATGCCAATGTTTAGTAGTATTATTCCGATGCCATAGCCAAGCAATTCCTGCTCTGAATCAATGTCGGCATAGCTTAGAATCGACATTGTAGACAGCATTGGGGTAATTGTAGCCTTTACCATTTCCCTGAAAATTGGGCTTTGCCTTTCCAGATCAGCAATTGCAGGACTAAATGAATAATAAAATTCATTGAATCCAGTCATGAATGTTGTGCCTAAGCTAGTTCCAAACAAAACATTCTGCCTTATTTCTCGCAAGGCTTGTACTTGTGGGGCCAGCTCGGTTCCAAATGTAGCAGTTGCAATGGCACATTCGCCCATTGGTTTTGGGCCATTCTCTTTAGGACCTAGATCAGTTGGCTGGGCACTGGTAGAAAATGACTCCAGAGTATCCATAAATTTCGGCAATGTAGTTGCAAAATTATTTTCACTGTTGGTGTATGTCAGAGTATAAAATTTATCGCCAGAATGTATTACAACTTCTTTGAACTTGACTTTTATCTGCGTTCCAGTTACATTGAATGTGCCTAATGCCTCTAGAACATAGCCTTCATTTCCTTTGATGATAGTTTTTTCTTCATTTTGAATGACCATAACGCCGGCATTAATTGCGGGTTTTAGTGTTTCCATGTTTTGCTCGTAGTATTGTTCCAGTGTTATACCGTTTGCTGATTCAGCAGAAACAGAAATTGCTGGTGTGAATCCGCCTATTTTATCGCCAACAACTACTACATCTGGTGTATCGGCATTTCGCTTTTGCGGCTCTTGCGTAAACCATCCTGCCGGCGGAACAAATGAAAATCCTAGCCTTTCATTAGAATATGAAACCTGTTCTGCGATCCTTGGTGTGACTCTTTCAGGTTTGCCCTGCTCAAGCAAGTCTACAATGTCGGATCTGCTTTTGATTTCGGCCTTGAGAATTTCAGCATTGCCCCATTGTAAAGGAATGTCATTTGATGCTTCTCCACCTGTTTCCAGATTTGCAATTTTATCCAGAGTGTCAAAGCTTGCCTGTGTTGCCAGTCTACCGAACACAGAATAGCTCTGATCCAAGGAAGGTGTGTCCTGATGTACTATGAAAAATTGTGAGCTAGCACTGTCTGGATCGCCACCTCGAGCCATGGAAACAATTCCCCTCTTGTGCATGATTGTATTGAACTCGCCTGGAATTGTATAGCCAGCATCGCCAGTACCCCATTCCGCCAGTTTCTGATATCCACCCGGTCGTGTCTTTGGATCACCACCCTGAATCATGAAATCCTTGATTATTCTGTGGAATACTGTTCTATCGTAAAATTTCTCTTCTGTTAATTTTAAAAAGTTCTCTACCGTCTTTGGAGCGTCTGCTGGAAATAACTCTATTACCATTTCTCCAGATTTTGTGGTAAGTACTACAACTTTGTCAGAGATTTCTGTTTCGGCAAATACAGGCGTCATTCCAAAAATTAGCAAGCCAATTGCAGAAATAATGAACAAATGTCGCAACAACGAAGGGTTTTGCCATCTCAAATAAAAGCTAATGGCATTAGTTTTTAACAACGGCCAAGGTTTGGGATTTTATGGATTCTGATGAGAAGATAAAGACTCATCTATTGTCAATATGGATTGAAGAAAAAAAATTATTCACACGGAGTAAAGAATGCATGCTTTTTGTCACCAACAAGGGATTGTATTTTGTATCAAAAACACAAGCAAAACCACAGTGGTGGAAGTCAACTACTCAGCGTCAAACTCTAATGCTTCTCAAGGACCCAGAAAACACAATTTGGGTTCATGATGGATATGATGAAAAAAATCTTGCACTAGATCTAGAAAACGAAAAAAACTCAAGATATGAAATCGGAGATGTCATCAGTGTGAATACTGAGGAAAAAGCATGGGGCTCCATCCTAGTATTAAAGCTGCGGGACGGCGAAAAGGAGAGAAAATTTCACCTTTCCATTGTCCGTGATTGGGTCAGCTATCCAGTAAAGGCGCCAATGAATTTTCTGAAAATAAACTGGGTGCCCATAGTTCAATACATAAAATCAAGGATGGAATCATGACAAATGTTTTTGCTGTTGGAGTAGGGCCAGGATCGCCAAAATATGTCACGGAGCTAGTCAAACAGATAGTTATTGACTGCGATGTCGTGATTGGCTACAAGTACACTATACAGACGATCCAGTCACTGCTTGAGGGAAAAGAAATACACGAAATCACAATGAAAAACCAAGAGGAGGCCTACCAAAAAGTAGCAAAAACTCTGGGCCAAAAAAAATTAGTCGTTCCATTTACTGGTGATGTGAATTTCTCCGAGTCCGAAGTGGTTGATAGACTAATCGAGATCTTTGGTAAGATTACCATAATTCCTGGAATCTCAGCAACTCAGGTGGCTGCATCCAAAGCCCAAGTCCCCCTTGATCGCTCCAAAGTAATCACAATGCACATTACAACCCCAATCGAGGAAAAAAAACTGGAACTCCAAAAGGCAATACTGGATGGGTTCTCTGTCGTTTTGGTACCAAGACCTTGGCCGCGCGACCCAACCAAGCATTTTATGCAATCGGAAATTGCCCATTACTTGAGGAAAAATGGTTTTGATACCAAAAAACTGCGCGTCCATGTGTACGAATTTCTAACTACTGACAAGGAAACCGAGTTTGTAGGATTTGTCTCGGATTTGGAGGGTAAGGAATTTTCTGATCTGTCCGTGATGGTTATCAACCAGCACAAGCTGGAATCCTACATTAATTTCTAGTTAGAGATGTCCTTGTTTTTGGAATCTTGGATACATCAAAGACAGTAACGTCGATGTGCTAGATGCGGCAGAGCTGCTTCCAGAAAACGTGAACGCCTTGTTGACGTAGAGTTATTCCTCCATTATTTACAGATGAGGGAAAAACTATGCCTACGAACACAGATAGAATGGATAGATACTTGACAATATAGTCATGTCCTGATTTTGTTTATAATTTACTAGTGAATTATTTTTGGTCAAACCAAAAAAATTTAATCAATTCTTGATTTCGTTGAGCTTTGGCATCAGGTCTTCGCGCTCAAAACTCTCTATCATATAGGCTTCGATAATACCTCCTGCCAAAAGAAGACCAAACACAATTCCGATTTCTAGTGTGAGTGGTTTCCACTGCTCCTTTAGTTGGGTTCTTCTAAACAATGCTACAATTAGAATGAAGCTCCTAGACATTGCAAGTGAGTATGCAGCAATCTCCATCAAACCAAACGGTGTCGCAAATATCAGTGCAAGCGGTGGAATCTCACCTAATAGAGGAGTTGCAGTAGTTAGTGCGGCAAACGCAAAGCCAGTTGATACTGCAGAAAACACGCCCCAACCGATTCCGACTCCAGGAATGAACATTGCAAGTGCGATCTGAGTGTTGTGTATAAAGATCTTAAATCCAAAGTTCTCGCTCTTTAGGGACTCGATAAGCTTGTTGAATTCTTCTAAGAAAATCTTTGCCTCTTCCTCTGACACTTGCATTTCTGCGCCCAAAGAAAATGCCGCAGAAAATATACCCAAAAACACAAAGAATAGAATTATCCTCTTTTTCAATTGATCACTCGTTTTGTGTGGTGAATAAGAGTTTGTTGATCTGAGGCAGAGTTAATTAAAACGTGTTTTGATGTGATGGTGTTGATGATTAGTGATGTTGGTGCCGCATTAAATTTTATAATCAACAAGGGCTTTCAGATCCATCCAGATGCGCTAAAGATACTAGAGCAAATTGACGTAAAAGAACTAGGGCATATCATAAAGCAAATCGTAAAGGAAAAAGAACGCCAGCAACTATACCTGATTTCACAAAAGGACCTAGAGTCATTCCTGGGAATTAAAGAAGATGAATCAATAGAAGATAGGCACGAAATTCTCTTCGATCCCACGCCTAATCTGGCTTCTGCAGAGGGAGTCCAAGGGTTTACTGCCCTGTTTGCAAGCAGGTATGCCAAGCTAAAGCGAATCATGTCAAACAGGCCCGAGTCAAAGATGATCAAGGCCATTTCTGCTGTGATTTCATCAAAGTCCAAAGATGACGTCTATGTGTGTGGTTTGGTAACAGAAAGGCGAACCGACAGGAATGTCACCAAAATAACACTAGAGGACCCCAGTGGAATAATGGAAACAATAGTGATCGACGAGGAGCTCCAAAAAACGGCCTCTGGATTGTTGATGGACCAGTTTGTAATGGAAAAAATTGTCACAAGCAAAAACGGCGGCTTTATTGTCAAGGACATCATTTTGCCTGACATTCCAGACCACGCCGCAAACCGCTCAAAAACAGAGGTCTATGCCGTATTTGTCTCGGACCTACATGTTGGCTCTAAATATTTTATGGAAAAGGAGTTCTTGGATTTGGTTGCTTGGCTTTCAAGTCCAGATCCAATTGCAAAAAAGGTCCGATTCTTTATCCTAGGTGGCGATGTGGTGGATGGAATAGGAATCTACCCAAATCAGGACAAGGAATTGGTGGCACTAAACACCCAAGACCAATTAAAGATACTCTATGAAATTTTAGACAAAGTCCCAAAACATATCAAGGTGTTTATCGCGCCCGGAAACCACGATCCGGGAAGAAGGGCGTTGCCTCAACCAGCAATTCCTGCCAAGTACAACCCAGACCTGTGGGGTAGAAAGAACTTTTTCATGGTAGGCAATCCAGCCATGATATCGTTAAATGGCGTCAAGGTCCTAATTTTCCACGGTCAATCAGTCGATGATATTGTAAAGACCACGCCCGGTCTAAGTTATGATAAGCCAGCCAGTGTAATGCAATGTTTGCTCAAGGCTAGGCACCTGAGCCCAATTTATGGAGCCCAAACCCCACTTGCGCCAGAACTAGAAGACTATATGGTAATTGATGAGGTGCCAGATATTTTCCATGCTGGGCATGTCCATGTAATAGGCCTGGATTTGTACAAGAACATACTAATTCTGAACTCGGGTGCTTGGCAGTCACAGACGCCGTTCCAGTCGGGAGTGGGTGTTACGCCGACTCCGGCAGTTGCTGTTCTGGTAAACTTGAAGACATTTAAGGTCTACACCAAAGATTTTTCTAAATAATATCTTCTAGTGTCGCTTCCGACTTGAATGTCTCTTTGACAGTCTCTGTTGAAATTGTCAGTGTGAATTTCTTTGTCCTTCCATGAATTCCTTGGTGGACAATTTTGCCTGAAATAATCCCAGACATTTCTATTTCAGACAGCATTTGGGTTACCCTTCTTTGGGTTAGTTCCTTTTGGCGAATTTGCTTGCAGAGGTTCTTGTATGCAGAATAGATCTCGCCTGTGGAAAGGCCTGATGCCTTCATTACTGCCACGATTAGGAGTTTCTCATGTAGTGGGTAGGATTGTAGTGCTGTTGTCTCCTTGTCTTCTTCTATTTTTGATGAGGCAGTTCTGATGTGTTCTTCTGTTACTTTGCTTGCCTGAGCGCGCTCGGCTATTTCGCCTGCTACACGAAGTAAGTCAATTGCACGTCTGGCATCGCCATGCTCTCTGCCTGCCATTGCAGCACAGAGATTTAACGCCGAGTCTTCTACTGTGCCTTCGGCAAACGCTTCCTTGATTCTCTCCTTTAGGATCTCTTTGAGTTGGTCAACGGAATAATTGGTAAAGATGATCTCTTCCTCGGATAATGAGCTGATTACGCGTGGATCCAGCCTTTCCTTGAAAGTAAGGTCGTTTGATATTCCAACCAAAGTTAGTGAGCCATTCTTTAGACGTTCGTTTGCCCTGGTTAATTGGTACATGACATCCTTTCCCGTCTTTGATATTAGGTGGGCCAGATAGTCAATTTCGTCTATTACAAAGACGATATTGTATTGATTTTTCTCTATTGCCTTTAGCAGCCTCTTGAAAACTTCTGATATTGAAAGTCCTGTTGCCGGTATTTGGTCTTCATCCAAGTCCAACTGTCTACCAATACTTACAAACAAACTATAGAGGGTCGCTTCATCCTTGGCATTAGAATATACTAGTTTGATTGGGAATTTTGATTTCTCTACTCGTTGTTGTATTTTATCTAGTATTTTTTTTACAACTAGGGTTTTACCAGTGCCTGGTTTGCCATATACAATGAGGTTAGACGGTCTTGATTGTTTTAAAATAGGTGAAAGTGATTGGGTTACTTTTTCGAGTTCCTCATTTCTGTGCAGGATCAATTCCGGTAAATAGGAGAAATGTAGAACTTTACGGTTTTTAATTATGGACCTGCCACTTTCCATATTATCTAATAATCTATCAACTGGGTCTTCTTTCAACTCTCACACCTCAATTTCCAGTCCATCACAACTTTGACTATTCATGAGGAGTTTAGAATGAATATGATAGTTTGAGTTTAGTTGGTAATTAATTATTTTTAATTTGATTTTCATAAAAAAATTTTGAAAGAAAAAGAGTGGAAATGATGGTGTGTGGGAAATTCACAAAAAGTTAACAAAGTGTTAAGAAAAAGCCCAAAAAAGGTAATTTTGACCCCTATATTTCGAGTCCAGGCGTGAAGGTTACCCTTAACATTGTTAACGAGCCAGATTTGACCCCATAATTTCCACTCCAGGCATAGAAATTAACATTTTAGGGTCATTAAGAGGGATTAACCTGTTAACATGTGAATTTTAGCCAGGCGTGGACCACGCAGTCAACGTTAACAACGCTCGGAGTTAACAAAGCTGATGGGATCCGTTCATTTGTTAACCAATTAACACGATCGATCACGAAAATGGCAAAAAAAAGGATACGAATCGACCTTGAAGATTCTGATGGTGCTAAATACAACTTTAACATCGAGGGCAACATAACCAGGGATAAGGTCATTAAAATTTTCGAATTAATGAACCTCATGAACATAGAAGACCAAGATGAGGTACCTCAATTGGACTCGGTGGGGGCTAAAATCTGGTATATTGTAGACAAACACTTCCCAATGGGCAACTTTACCTCCAATGAAATACTGGAAAAATATGAAGATGAATACAACGAACCCATCAAATTAAGCATAATTTCGACCTACTTGGCCAGATTCAATGGCAAAGGAAGGATTAACCGTCTCCGTCAAGGCAAGGCCTGGGTCTACCAAATAGCCAAGATTCCACAGAAATCAGACTAGGAGATATTTACTCGCTTTAATATGAGCGAGTCACCCTGAAGGCTAACTTTGACATAATCACCCTTCTGAATGCCTAAATATTTGCGGAATTGCTTTGGTATGGATATAGTTCCTACAGCCGTGATCTTGACAAGTTCATCATTTTCTGTAAGCATCATATTAGATTAATAAATTATAATATATAAAATTTTTATAATCATTAAAATATAATAAAATTTTGGAGATAATAGAGTAAATTAGGTTAAACTAATGAAAATATTATCATTTGTGAATTTTATTAGGAATGCCTAATAAAAATATTAATGTAGGTCTCTCTAAAAACTTAGGCTGTAATTGGTTGTTCTTGACTACCAACCTTTGCTTTTCCCTTTTCAGTGATCTGATATGTAAATGGTTTTGTCTTGTCGTTTCTCTGTACATAGCCTTCCTCGTAAAGTCTCTTCATCAGTCTGGATGTGTGCTCTCTACTTCTTCCTATTGTGATTTGGATATCACGTGACGTCATTTCCTTTGCTGTGATTAATCCCAAGACGTGTTCTGCAATACCTTCAAAACCCATGTTAGGCATTCTTGGCTTTGAAGTAGGCTTGAAAGGCTCAATTTTAACCTCTTCTGGTTCTCTTTGGACTTGTTTTTCCACCTTTTTCTGCAAAATAGGCTCAACTTTAGTCAAAATAGGTTCTTCCACCAATTTTTCCTCGAGATCCATGGCATCTAGGCGTATTTTCATGTCGATTAACTGCCTTTCATAATATTCCAAGCGTGACAAATAGGCAGGATCTGAGGTTTTTTGTGTACTCATGGTCTTGATTTTACCATAAATCATCATGCCAGAGACCCCGACTACGAATGCAACTATGACATATGCTATGACCTGAGGGTCGGGAATCTCTATCATCATCACTATTTATGAAAAATTTATGTGATTTATCGTGATTGGCCAACTAATCTTCACACTTTGTATCAACTAATACATCAGACTTAATCACTATATTTCAAAACGTCGTGGGATTGGGTTGTGATTAGTCACATTCCACATGCCTGTCGAACCAATTTGTCTATGACATTTGTTACCTGCTCCTCTTTTTCTGGGAATACATCACTGTTTTTTATCACAGAAACCTGCTCTGCAAGCCTAGATATCACATCAATGTCATCTGGAAGCAGTATGCCTAATCCACGAAGCAGAATTATTGAATAAAATAGACCCATTAACTTCTCCCTGGACTGGCTTACTTGGCGAAAATACGCACCCTTACTGATGCCAAACTCGAACTCGGAAAGGTTTTTCCGATTTAAAATAATTTGAATTTGTCGCTCTGTAAATAGTGATTTTTTGATAATTTGCTTGATTATATTGTTAAAATTAGATTCATCAATCTCTACCATAGCTATACAGATCTGTATACCTCATTTTAATTAAACTTTAAAACAATAGGTTCAAACCAAACTTTATGGGTAAAGTAGAGCAATACCTGAGTGCTACACGCAAGAAAAAAGGCACATTATTGTTTGTACTAATTGACTCTGAAGTATCAAAGATAAAGGAATCTACCAAGTTAGCAAAACAAGTCGAAAAAATAGGCGCCTCTGCCATATTGGTGGGCGGCTCTTCGGCAATTGACCAACTAGAGATGGCACAAGTTGTAAAAAACATCAAAAAAGCAGTCAAAATTCCAATAATTCTGTTTCCTGGAAATGTTACGGGTGTAGTCCCGTCAGCAGACGCAATACTATTTAGCTCATTAATGAACTCGGAAAACCCATACTATATCACCCAAGCTCAGGCACTTGGAGCCCCAAGTGTGCTCAAGTTCGGCCTAGAACCACTACCAACGGCATATATCATAATAGGTGAAGGAACAACCGCTTGGTTTGTTGGCTCTGCCAAAGGCATACCATTTGACAAGCCTAACATTGCAGCTGCCTATTGCTTGGCAGCCCAGTTCTTGGGAATGAGATTTGTGTATTTGGAGGCAGGATCTGGGGCAAAGGAAAGCGTTCGACCCCAAATGGTTGCAACGGTCCGTAAGATCTTCAAGGGCTTTTTGATAGTGGGTGGGGGCATTCGTGATGCCAAAACCGCCTCTGAACTAGTAAAAGCCGGAGCCGATGCCCTAGTAATTGGAACAATGCTGGAAAAGGAAAAGGACAGCCTCAAAAAGCTAGCCGAAATAGCAAATAGTATCAAGAACTTAGGCTAGACATGTCAGAGAATGCGGCGATCTCCCGAATTCAGGGAATCCCAATGCCAAGCAATTATCTTGATTACTATTCCAAAATATCGGAACAGGTCTACCAAATCTTTGGAAAAGCGGCTGAGGCAAAATCGACCCTAGTTGATTCCTCTGGAATAGTGGAACCCAAAATAGCGTTTGATCTGGCAGACCGGGTTGCCAAAATGCACGATATCGACATTGCCGAGCCGTTGCGGGAATTATTGAAAACCAAGGGAAAGGAGATTGCGGCACTGGAACTATCCAAGAGCATTGCCTTGGGGCAATATCTACCAGAGGATACAACACTAGAGCAAAGACTAGACAATGCCGTGCGCGTAGGCTTGGCCATAGTAACTGAAGGCGTCACAATTGCCCCCCTACAGGGAATTTCAAGTGTAACGATTAAGAAAAACAAGGATGGAACCGACTATCTTTCGGTATCCATTGCCGGCCCAATGCGTTCTGCTGGGGGAACGGAATCTGCAGTTACCATGCTAATTGCTGACCATGTGAGGCAAACAGTAGGACTAGCAAAATATCAGGCTAATGCCTTTGATGACGAAACAGGCAGATTCGTAGAGGAATTGCGCATCTATGAGCGAGACGTTGGAAGCTTTCAGTATCATGTTCAAGACCAGGACATTATCACAGTAATTGCTAATCTACCAGTAGAACTTGATGGCGTGGATACGGACCCAAACGAGGTGGTCAACCACAAAAACATGACAAGAATCAAGACAGACAGAGTTCGTGGTGGTGCTCTACGTGTACTAAACGACGGCCTAATTGGCAGGGCAAAAAAACTGCTTAAGAGAATTGAGCTGTACAAGCTTGACGGATGGGACTGGCTAGGAGAACTAAAGGGAGCAGTCCAAAAGGGAGAGGAAGGGGATTCTGCGGCAAAACGCCTCAAGGAAGTAATTGCCGGTAGGTCAGTACTCTCAATGCCAAACAAAATAGGCGGATTTCGTCTAAGATACGGCAGGGCTTGCAACACCGGCTTTGCATCTGTAGGAATTCACCCAGTAGTAGCGGAAATTCTAAACCACACCATAGCTGTTGGAACACAGATAAAACTAGACGTTCCAGGTAAAGGTGCAACGGTTGCCTTTGTTGATTCCATTGACACGCCAATTGTTAGGCTCAAAAACGGCAATGTTGTCAAAATACAAACAGTAGAGCATGGAATCAAAATCAAAGACGACATTGAACGAATTCTGTACCTAGGCGACATTTTGATCTCGTTTGGGGATTTTTTGGAAAATAATGCGCAGCTCATACCTTCTGGATATGTGGAGGAATTCTGGCTAGAGGAACTGGCGCAAAAAATTCAGCAGTACGAGGCAAAAACAGAACTACAGGAATTCTTGGTAAAAACCCCGACGCTGGAAGAGGCATTAGAGATATCACTGAATTTTCAGATTCCATTGCATCCAAAATATTTGTTTTATTGGGAGCAGATCTCACCTGCTGAGCTGGAAGTGCTACTCAAGCCAGACACAATAGCAGATGAGAGAATAATCTATTCCATGCAGGCAAAGCCAATCCTTGAAAAAATAGGCGTGCCGCACACAATACAGGACATTTCTGTGGTATTATCGGAAATGGAGGCAGACGTGTTTTACCAAATTTTACTATCAAACCAAATACGAATAGACTATACCGATTCAGTTCCACAAATCTTGAGTCGGGCAACCGGCATCAAAATTAGGCCCAAGTTTTCTACCTCTATCGGCGTTCGAATAGGCAGGCCTGAAAAGGCGGCAGCTCGACTAATGAAGCCCCCCGTGCATACTTTATTTCCTATTGGCGACAAAGGCGGAAGCACTCGCGATTTGCTCAAGGCAAGCAACCGATCTGAATTTTACTGCAATATCTACAATAGAATTTGCAAGAACTGCAACATTCCTTCAATTAGCATAAACTGCCCAAGGTGCTCAAATCGAACTATAATTGAACATACTTGTCCTCTCTGCAGGTCTGCTCTTGATACAACGTTTTGTCAAAAATGCAAGAAAAAGGTCTCTACACATTCATTCAAGCCTTTCCCACTAAAGGAGAGAATCATTGCAGCTCAGGAAAAAATAGGCGTCCGGGTCCAAGAGCCGTTCAAGGGAGTAATGGAACTGATAAACCAGGACAGAATTGCAGAACCGTTGGAGAAGGGCCTAATCCGACAAAGCTTGGGCTTGACTGTATTCAAGGATGGAACGGTTCGCTTTGATGCGACAAACTCCCCCCTGACCCACTTCAAGCCGGCATGGATTGGCACATCTATACAAAAGCTAAACGAGCTCGGATATGACACTGACATTGACGGAAGAACGCTGACCAGCCCTGACCAAATAGTAGAGTTCAAGATGCAGGACGTCATCATACCACATGAGAGTGGAAAATACTTGGTGCAGACCTGCAAGTACGTTGACACCGAGCTAGCAAAATTCTATGGCAAGTCGTCATTTTATAATGTCCGAAACACGGATGATCTAATCGGGCATTTGGTGATCGGCCTAGCACCTCATACATCTGTGGGAATTGTTGGTAGAATCATCGGGTATACAGAGACGCATGTCTGCTTTGGCACTCCAAACTGGCATTCCGCTAAGAGGCGCGATGCCGATGGGGATGCCGACTCTATCATGTTACTAATGGATGCTCTCTTGAATTTCTCAAGGCAGTTCCTATCTGATAAAATCGGTGGACTAATGGATGCACCACTTTTGGTACAACCAGTCGTACTGCCCCACGAATCCCAACCACAGGCGCACAACTTTGAGGTAACAAAAAAACTCCCGCTGGAATTCTTTGAGGATACAATTTCTACCAAAAAGGCATCCGAGGTCAAAAGCGTAGAGATAATCAAGTCGCGACTGGAAACGGAAAGACAATTCTATGATTATTATTTTACTCATACCACGTCGACACTTACCACCTCGAGATCCCGAAGTGCATATTCCACACTTGGGTCGATGCTTGACAAATTCGATATGCAAATACGAAATGCCGAGCTCATATCAGCAGTAGACACTACAGAAATTGTCACCAACGTCATCACGACACATCTGGTGCCTGATATCATTGGAAATCTCAGGGCTTATGGCAGGCAGAAATTCCGGTGCACCGCCTGTGGTCGAAAATACCGAAGGACACCGCTATTACAACACTGTATTTGCGGAAAAAATTTGATCCAGACAATTACCAGACCGTCAATTGAGAAATATCTCAGGCTGGCAAAGCGCTTAGTAGAAAAATATGACGTCGGTCCTTACCTAAAAGGCAGAATTGGCACACTTGAAGACGAAATTAATCTAGTATTTGGAAAGCGTAGTGGCGACCAATTGTTGTTGACTGACTATAACTAACGCAGCTTTACGTATTCGTAGGCGCCCAGCTTATTATCAAAGCAATAATGGACCTTTTGGTAGTCCTTTCGGAATGATTTGACCTTGACTGCAAGCTTCTTTGGATCCTTTTTGTCAATGACTATACTCTTGATGAATCCGGCAATCTCTTTCATTTCTGGTGTCTTCATGCCTAATCTGGTTAGCTCTGATACGCCCAATCGGATTCCTCCTGGGTGGAAATAGTTACGTCCTGCCTTGATGTCACCTGGAATTAGTTGTCTGTTTACTATGATGTTAGCCTTTTCTAGAACTGCTTCCACTTTGCCTCCATCGGAATAATCCAAAACATTTACTGCAATTTGGTGTGATTTTGTGTAGCCTCTTTTCTCACCTAATACCTTGAATCCTGCAGCAGAGAGTGCATCAGCTAATGCCTTTGCGTTTTTGATTACATCTTTAGCATATGCTTTTCCAAACTCTAGTGCTTCTGCAAATGTAATTGCCTTTGCCGCCATATGATGGATGTGATGACTTGATGTCAGTCCAGGAAATGTTGCCTTTTTGATTGCCTCACCATGTTGTTCTCCACCTAATACCAGTCCGCCCTGTGGGCCAAACAAGGTCTTGTGAGTGCTCATTGTCATTGTGTCAGCTCCCTCTCGGAGTGGATCTTGGAACTGGCCTCCAGCAATCAGTCCTGCAACATGGGCTGCATCATAATTGATGTGAATGTTGTATGATTTTAGAAAATCAGAGAGTTCCTTGACTGGATGGGGAAACAAAAATAATGAGCCGCCAAACATTGCCATTTTCGGCAGTCGATTTGCTTTTTTTAACTCCTCTATCTTTTCCTTGGTCTTGTCAACATCTATTGTCATTTCTTCTGCATCAAATGGATAGAATTCAATGTCCAATCCATGGACTAGGCCTGCAGTACCAGAATGCTCCTTTTTGCCGTGAGAAATATGTCCGCCTGCCGGGATTGATGGCGCAATCATTATGTCGCCTGGATTTGTAAATGCGGAATAAATTGCTAGATTGGCAACCACACCGGAAATAGCCCTGACATCTGCGAATTTTGCCTTGTACAACTTTTTTGCTAAATCCATGCACTCGACTTCGACTTTGTCGATATAGACACAACCTGCATAGACGCGCTCTCCTGGCCAGCCTTCTGCGTAACGGTTTCCAAAGTCAGATAGTAATGCCTCCTTTACTGCAGGAGATGGCACATTTTCGCTTGCAATAAGCGGTATAGAATTTTCAAACCACTTGTTGTGCTCTACTAGGTCTGCTAGAATTTTTTTGTACGAATTTTTGTAGGCAGAACCGGCCATATTTTGCCAGTCTTTTATCCCAATTTAAAAACAGCGATTGGTTTTGATTCCAAAATCCTTGATCGCTGTTTTGGTAAGCTTAACAAACAAGGGTATAAAAAGGGAAAAAATTGAATGACGATCGAATGAGCGTCCAAGTACCAAAGGGAAATTTACCCGTAGTTTTACTAAAAGAAGGCTCGACTGAAAACAAAGGTCGTGAAGCCCAGAAAAACAATATCGCAGCTGCAAAAATCATTGCAGAAATTGTTCACTCTAGCCTAGGTCCAAGAGGAATGGACAAGATGCTAGTAGACTCTCTAGGCGATGTTACCATTACCAATGACGGTGCCACTATACTCAAAGAAATTGATGTTCAGCACCCTGCAGCAAAAATGCTAGTTGAAATCTCCAAGACAACCGACAGTGAAGTAGGCGATGGCACGACCTCTGCAGTTATACTTGCAGGCGCGTTACTTGAAAACGCCGAGTCACTGATTAACCAAAATGTACACCCGACCGTAATAGTTGATGGATACAGAAAGGCGCAGAAAAAGACACTGCACTTCCTAAAGGAAATTGCCGAGGAAGTAACTGCAAACGACAAGTCAATTCTGATGAAAATTGCAAAAACATCCATGCAGACAAAACTAGTCAAAAAGGAATCTGATCATTTGGCGGAATTAATTGTCAAGGCAGTAGTCTCTGTAGCAGAAAAAGACACTGGTGTATTCACAGTTGACGAAGATGACGTCAAAGTAGAGAAAAAGGCAGGCGGCTCCATGAGAGACTCTCTCCTAGTAGAAGGAATTGTATTGGACAAAGAAGTGATCCATGGAGGCATGCCAAAGAAAATTGCAGATGCAAAAATTGCACTGATCAACACTGCACTCGAAATTGACAAGACTGAATTTGATGCAAAGATAAACATCTCAAATCCTCAACAAATGAAGACATTTTTGGATGAGGAAAACAGAATGCTCAAGAATATGGTTGATAAAGTAATCGGCTCTGGAGCAAATGTACTGTTATGCCAAAAAGGAGTCGACGACATGGCTCAACATTATTTGGCTAGGGCAGGAATCCTGACAGTCCGACGTGTAAAAGAATCTGACATGACAAAACTTGCAAAAGCAACTGGTGCAAGAATTGTAACAAACCTTGATGATTTATTTGAAAAAGACCTTGGCGCAGCAAACCTAGTAGAAGAGCGCAAAATAGAGGAAGACAGATGGGTATTCGTTGAGGGATGCAAGAATCCAAAATCTGTCACATTATTGCTCAGGGGTGGCTCACAAAGAGTTGTTGACGAAGTGGAAAGATCAGTCCACGACGCACTAATGGTAGTAAAAGATGTCATGGAGAATCCATCAATCGTAGCAGGTGGTGGGGCACCAGAGACATTTGCCGCAACAAGACTGCGCAACTGGGCAAAATCCCTAGAAGGAAGGGAACAATTAGCAGTAGAAAAATTCGCAGACTCACTGGAAGCAATACCATTGACGCTATCTGAAAATGCAGGAATGGATCCAATCGACACTTTGACTAACCTGCGCGCAAAGCAACTCAAGGGCGAGAAATGGACAGGAGTTGACGTAATGAAGGCAAAGGTTGGAAACATGAAGTCAAGCGAAATAATCGAGCCACTTGCAGTAAAGAACCAAATTGTTTCTGCTGCAGCAGAAGCTGCATGCATGATACTTAGAATTGATGATGTTATTGCCGTCGCCAAATCTGCCGGACCACCTGGAGGAGACATGGGTGGAATGGGAGGCATGCCAGGAATGGGTGGCATGGGAGGTATGGGTGGAATGCCAGGAATGGGTGGCATGGGCGACATGGGCATGGACATGTAAATCATCAAACGTTTATTTGATAACAATTTTTACAAATTACAGTTTGGCTGGCACAACCAAAATCTTATCATCCGTCAAATACGCGTACTTGATCGCGTTCTTTGCGTTGCTCTCTGGCATATTATATCCGTTTATTCAGGGTGGAACACTTGACTATACCATCTACGGTGTGATTATTTTGTTTGTGGGTCTAGCAGGAGCTATATTGATCTACAAGGGTGCAACGTCGGACAAAAAACGCGGATTTTACATTGGTATAGGTTTCGGAATAGTCGCTATTTCACTATTCTTTATTCTTCAACTTACTGGCAGACCACTAGTCTAAACGTCAAAATAAAGATAGAATTCATGCGGGTGAGGTCTAATAGAGATCTCACGATGATCCTTTCTGCCTAATTCTATGATTTTATCAATTACATCATTAGAATAAATTGGATTGAGGAACTTGCGGTCACTTTCCAATTCGTCTATTGCCTCGCCCAGATTTGCTGGAACCGTCTTGATTCCACGTTTCATCCTTTCCTCTTTTGTCATGTGGTAAATGTTCTCTAAAACTGGGTCACCTGGATCCATCTTTTTCTTTATTCCATCTAGGCCTGCGGCCAATACTGCAGAGAAGACCAAATATGGGTTCGATGATGGGTCAGGAGCTCTGTATTCGAATCGTTTTAGATAGGCATATTTTTCTCCCCTGAAATGCTCTGGCACACGAATTGCAGCTGATCTGTTACTTGGACTCCACGCGATATACACTGGTGCCTCATAACCTGGGACCAGCCTGTGGTACGAGTTTGTAGATGGATTTGTTATGGCGCAGAGTGCCCTTGCGTGATTTAGGATTCCTCCGCAGAAATATCTGCCGATTTGGCTGATCTCGTTTTTATCATCCTTATCGTAAAATGAGTTTCTGCCGTCCTTCCAGAGGCTGACGTTTGTGTGCATACCAGAGCCTGCATCCATGGATATGGGCTTGGGCATCATGGTAGCTACTTTGCCGAACTTTTGTGCAATGTTCTTAACGACATACTTGTATGTCTGCGCACCATCTGCAGCATTTGTCATGTAATCATATTTGATATCGATTTCACACTGTCCCGCAGTTGCCACTTCGTGATGGTGATTGTCGCACAAAATTCCAAAGTGTTCATTTAGAACATCGACGCATTCGTTTCTAAATTCTGTTAGCGTGTCTGATGGTGTGCTTGGATAGTAACCTTCTTGCAATCCCATTGGATAGCCAGTTCCTTCCTGACTCCACGGTGCTTCCTTGGATTCTATGGAATAGGACTGACCCTTGTATGGAGTCAGAACATCCCAATGAACTTTGTCAAATACGAAAAACTCTACTTCTGGGCCCCAATAGCTAAAATCAAAACCCTGTGTCTTGAGGTATTCCTCTGCCTTTTGCGAAATTGCTCTTGGATCGCGCTCTAGTCTTCCCCTACCTTTTCCCCAAAACACATCACAGATTAGTCGCGCTGTCTTTTTTTCAGTGACCCATGGAATTACAGCAAATGTGTTCGGGTCTGGCTTGAGGACCAGATCTGAATCATCAACACTGGTAAATCCAACAATGGACGAGCCGTCGAGCTTTGGCAGACCATCCCTCATTTGGTCCGGGGTAAATGTATCTGCGGAAATTGTCGTGTGGTGATATCTTCCAACTAGACTTGAAAATTGTAAATCGATGAATCTAATATTTTCGTGCTTTATTTTTGAAAAAACCTCGTCAGGGGAATACTTGACTTGAGTTGTTTCGCCGTGAAATACTTTGTATGGCAATTTGCTCCCTCAGATTTCAATCGGATGCGCCTTGGATTTAAGGCTTAATTTTTGGCTTTTCTGAGGGTAATGTCTGTCTGACTAACCAAAACAGCAAAAACAGGAATGAAAAGTTATGAACCTAAATATCCTAATGGGCCCTAGATAACAAATGTCGGAAGCAAAAAAAATTGATCTAAACCTGTTGTATTCCACACTGGTTCGGGAAATAGAAAATGACACAGTGCAGGAACTAGAGCCGCAATTTTATAGAAATCTCTCTGGATACCTTGGCAAGCTAAAAAGCGAAGGATATGATGGAATTGAAAGCAAGATCAAAACCCGACTCGTAGATATGATTACCAATATAGTGACACTATTAGTCAAGACTAGAATAAGCAAGGTAAGCCATGGGGGCTTGAACCTGACTAATCTATTAGATGAGGAAAAATACATCATTGAATCAGCGCAGGACCAGCTGGAGCGAAAAGAGATGATTTTGTCTGCAACGCTGAACGGCAGGACCAAATTATTAGAATCTGTGTCAAAAAAACACAAGACCAAGCCAGTGTCTGTTAGGTTTCTCAAGGACTTCGACCAGTTTGTGGGTGCTGACTTTACCAAATATGGCCCGTACAAGGCAGAGGAAATTGCAATAATTCCAAACGAGAATGCCCAGGCACTCATTGCCAAGAACATCACAATAAAGATAAGCGTGGACTAATGTCGCACATAGACGTAGACGTAATTGACTTTGTTTTACTGACTGTGTATCCTGTTGCCGCGCTCTTTGTAATAGAAATGATATTTCGCGTAATCAAGCTCAAAAATTGGATCAAGCTTGCATCGCAGGCTATGGTATCAATTGGGTTTGGGGTCGCGTATATTACGTTAATTACTGCCCACTGGCTTACTGCGTTTGTTTTGTTTGCGCTAGCTGCTGCGTTATTGTATCAGGCAAGACTATCCAAAATAAAACCGGGCAAGTCAATATACTAGATTTCATTTATAGGCTAAAATGGAAAATAATGGAAGTTTTTTCAAAAATTAGTTCTGAAAAATGAACAAAGAATTAAAACAATTATTTTCCAAATATTGTAGAGAAAAAACCCTTTTTTTGGCGGATTATCTTTTTTTCACCAAAGCGTTTTGCGCGAATTGAGTCAAGCTTGACACATCTATGCTCTTCTGGAAGTCGGTGCTCTGCGCAAAACTCATCTTTGCAGTAATTACACTCAAAGGGGAGGTCTGTCTCGTTTCCGCAATAAGTGCAATTTACTTTCTTCATGATGCTATTATTGTGGAACTTCTAATAAACTAAAAACATAAAACAATCATCCAGAAAATGGTATCATGCTTGAAGGTAAAGTTGCTATTATTACTGGTGCATCTAGCGGAATAGGCGAGGCAACCGCTCGGGCACTCTCAAAGGCAGGCGCCAAGGTAGCAATTGGTGCGCGCAGAACAGACAGGTTAGAGCAGATAAAATCACAAATTGAAAAGGACGGCGGCGAGGTCTTTATGCAAAAACTTGATGTGACAAAAAAGGTAGACTGCGATTCCTTTGTAGATGCGGTGATACAAAAATGGGGAACAGTCGATATCTTGGTTAACAATGCTGGCTTGATGCCTCTCAGCTTTTTTAAAAACTTGAAAGTCTCTGAATGGGATCAGATGGTTGACGTCAACATCAAGGGTGTATTGTATTGCACGGGTGCTGTGATTCCGCATTTGGTTGCAAAAAAGTCCGGCCACATTGTGAATCTGTCATCGGTTGCCGGAAGAATTGTATTTCCTGCTGGATCGGTTTATTGCGCAACAAAACACGCGGTTGCTGCGTTCTCTGAAGGATTAAGGCAAGAGTTTAGTATCAGGTACAACATTCGCGTTACTTCCATAGAGCCAGGGGTTGTTGCAACAGAGCTCAACGACACCATTACCGATGAGTCTTTGAAGGGATTTGTCGAATCAGCTAAGAAAATGGTCGCACTACAGGCAGAAGATATTGCAAATGCTATATTATTTGCAGTCGAGTCACCACCACACATGAATGTCAATGAAATTTTGATTAGGCCCACCACGCAAGAACGATAAAGTAACAAATTCTCATATTAGGCGGCGGATTTTGGGGATGAGCAGTTGCCAACAAAATTCGTATAATTTGTTTGATTGTTCCATTATGTTGTAGACAAAAAAGACTATTTCTTGATGGACTTGGTTGAAGCATTAACATCAAAAGAGTTTACTGAGAATGGCTATGATTCTTTTGTCTTTTCTCTACTCATGTGGCCAAGCAGTGCCTTGAGATCAGAGCTGACATTGTCTACATTCTTCATAAAATCTAGCTTTTCTGTGATGGTTCTCTTGAAGTCTTCTACCTCTGTTTCTATTCGTAGTTTTTCTTGGCAGTCTAGGTGATCTTGATCAGTGCCTGAGATCTTTTTGCAAATAGAGCAGATTTTCATCTGTTATTGGTGGTATCGTCAGGATTTAATTATTTCACGTCTTGCCTAGCTTTTTAGGGGCCGTAGTCCAGCTTGGTTAAGATGCTAGCCTGGGGTGCTAGAGATCGTGAGTTCAAATCTCACCGGCCCCATTTTTCGTAAAAATTTCAACTTTCTATCGTTTACGTCCATTCCGAACAACATAATGGGTAATAGCTATACAATGGTACATCTAACAGGCGTTTGAGGTTATCGCCAACATGCCTACCGGAGTTGAATTTTTATTAGATGTACAACTACCTCTTCATCTGTGAGATTTTTCACGTATGAAAATCTAAGATCCTTAGATTCCACTATACTAGACAAATTCTTGATAGGAGACTGCCACGTACGCTAAACTGGTCTTTTACAGCTTGATATCAGATGTCTCTAGAACATCAGTCAGTTTTGGAAATCTACCAAAAATTTCTCTAAATCTGTGGAAATGGAATCAGCTTCATTACCAGCGAGCTGCTGTGTTATGATTACCTGACTAGTGATTAGTACAGATTTTTTATAATTGGTAGATTGTATTTTTCTACTTAATCAATTACTTTGGCTAATTTCAAGTCTTTTTTGAGATTTTTGTGCAGCTCTCAAACCAACTTGAGAACTCCTAGTACATCATCAAAGCTCTGCCTAGTTCTTTTTTCCTTGTAATCTCGCAAAGCAGAAATAATTTTTTGCTTTGGTGGTAGCTTGTAAATTCTATTTACCATTTTTGTAAGACCCGAGCCAATCAGGATTGCTTGGGAAGCTGACGTAACATTAGATGTCTTACGGTCTAAACTGGCACTTTCAAAGTCGATCATAGTAATACTTTTACCTATAATGACATGCTTTGTTATGTTGCTCAATTCCCCATGGTCAAGACCAGCCTCGTCTAATTTGTAACAGTCAGTCAGAACTTTTTTTATGACATCTTTTAGCTTTGTAGCACTTCCCTTACCCTTTAGCTCGGCAACCCAGTCGTAGATTTTGACACCAGACAAAAACTCCATTACGACAAAATTCTTGCCGCTAGCTATTAGTTTGGGCCCTACGCCTACCTTGTTTGCAGCCCCTAGCAATATGGTTTCATTTTTCATGTCTCTTCTTGGCGAATCTGTTCTGCGGATTTTGAGTGCGACTTTTTTTGTACCTATCTTGGCCAAGACCACAATTCCTGCATAGCCCTTGCCCAATACACAAATCTTATCGAGCGTCATTGGACCCTCAAATGACACTCCGTCTATGCCTAGACTCTTGAGCTCCTTTGCCCTTGATTGGAGCTGAGCCCTAGTCGCCCTTGGATATCCAAGTATTGCAGAATATGGTTCCTTGACTAGATCACTTATTGGAAAAAATTGTCTCATCCGTTGAGACGAGTTCCCGTGCAGCCTCTTTAATGGATTTGCCTTTTGCGGCACTTGCAGTTATGATTTTAAATTTTTTAATCTCTGATTTTAGGCCAGCAGGAACTCCGGATTTTTCTATGTTGTACTGGATGAGTAATTTTAGGAATTTTTGCGCATCTGTATTTTGTCTTTTCTGGAGAGAGCAAACCTGCCCATCATCATTAATCCACATTGCCAGGCTTTTCTTTTTATTTGCAGCAATGAATTTTTCCACATGTTCTGATACAAAGAACTCTGGCCCGAGCCGTGTCTTCAGATTATCCAGCTTTTTTGATTGTAATAAAAACAACAAAGATGCAATATTATTCTCAGATATGGTAGCGGATCTCTTTAACACGGAGAACCCTGCCTGATTCATTTGTGTGGCAAGAGATGTTGCAGCTCGCTTTATCTGGCCCCAGATGATATCTGGACTTCGTGGCTTGTACCTAAATGATAAAACCAGAACATTTTTTGTGTCCATCTTAGCGCTTTTCCTCTTTATTGTGAAAAATGATAAGGCCGGCTTGCGCAAAAATGACCGTGCAGCTAGAACAAACCTTCCAATATTTTCATTAGATATTGCGGCTCCAAGATTTCTGTTCTCATCAATTGGATCAATTATGACAATCTTCGTATCAAACCGCTTTGTTGTTTTTCCGATTACCTGACCTGCCTTTAGCCGCGAAATTTCCTTTAATACATTTTCAAGTGAACCGAAATTCAGAACTAGAACCTCTGCCACATAGCCAGAAAAACCCTGCTTGGCAATCTCAGCACCATAGATGTCGTTTGCCTTCAAGAAAGACTTTAGCAGTCTTACCTCGTTTTTCATTGTGTCAGTTAACGATTTTATCATGAATTTTGTGTGAAATGGGGACCTGTCTGCTGAGCTCTTCCAGGCACCTTTCTCTACGTCATAACAAGGAACCACGTTTACCTTGGTGTCACGAATTTGCGCTTCCACGAAAGGGTGCTCGGCGTATCTAACATAGGGCTTGAATTGTTTTAGTGCCGTAAATCCAATTTTTTTACCAATCTCTATGAATTCTTTTTCTGAAGTATCGGAATGAAATTTTACAAAAATATCAATATCTGCTCTTTTTGGAAGCCAAGTTCCCTTGGCATAAGAGCCAACAATCTCTATTCCAGTTACCTGGGAATACTTGGATGCCTCCTTTTGTACTAACTTGACTGACTGCTCCACAATTACGTCCTTTAGCTTTTGCAGCTTCTCTGATGGAATGGTATACTTTTCTGCCCGTTTTAGAATATGGTTCATTTTGCGTTTATTACTCCTATATCAGAATAGATTGGTCCGCTAGGTGTAAGAACGCTTTGCTTGAACTTGATGGAAGAGACCTTTTGAGCGCCGAATTTCACAGAGGAGTATTTTGAGATTTGTGATGTAATGTCGCCTGTCTTGTTTTTTATTCTAAATATGGTAGCATGTGGCTTGAATGGCTTGTCTGATTTGAAACCCAGTGGAGCTAGCTTTTCCTCTACTAGTTTGGCAAGCTCGACAAGTTTTTCCCCTCCTTGGTCTAGACCGATCCAGATTACTCGCGGAAACTTGGGCTTTGGAAAAGCACCTACTCCAATAAATCCAATATCAAATGAGGAAAACTGGATTGTATCCAGCTGAGCTTGAACCTTTTTTGCCATTTCTTCTGTTATTTCTCCTAGAAAGATTAGTGTAAAGTGTATATTATGAATTTCAACTGGCTTTGCAGAAATTTTAATTTCAGATTGTACATTTCTGATTGAATCCAAAACCGTATCATCAGTAATCTCTACTGCAACAAATGTTCGCATTTGAGAAATCACATCTTTGTCTTTTTAATGGCTTGCGGTAAATTCAATACTCAGGCACAAAAAACATTAGTCATGACAAAGCTGATTGTGTGCCTGACTGGTATGCCTGGCGCAGGAAAATCTACAATTTCTGCTGGCCTGCAAAAAAAGGGATTTACTAGCATAAACATGGGTGATGCAGTACGTGCAGAGGCAAGAAGGTGTAACCTAGAGCCAACTGGTCAAAACTTGGGAAAACTCATGCTGGAGTTGCGAGAAAAAAATGGCCAAGGTGCAGTGGCGGAATTAATCAAGGATCAAATTGTAAATTCTAAATCCGACGTTGTATTAATTGACGGCGTACGTTCCAATGCGGAAATCGAGGTGCTAAAAAAAATTACCACCGTAAAATTATTGGCAGTACACGCATCAACTGACACTCGTTACACCTTTCTGTCTTTAAGACACAGATCCGATGATCCACAAAGCAGGCAAAGCTTTGATGAGCGAGACAACAGGGAGATAGGAGTTGGAATATCAGCTTCTATTGCGCTCGCTGATGAGACACTATCTAACAACAATCTTACAGTCGATCAGCTAATTGAGACAGCTTATCAAATCATTTCCAAGTGGCTTGCATGATCCCTCTAGTTGACTGCAAAATAGAATTAGTCTGTTCCATTAATCCATCAGAAGATCCTACCAAAATAGAGCAAGCAATATCCAATATTTTGGATAATGCAGAGATTAAGGTAAGTAAATACTCGTTACAGGCAACAGCAAAAGAGCTTGAATCACTATCAAAAATTCATGAATCAATATCAAATCACAACACCAAAAAGATCTATTATCGAATACTAAACGAAAATCTAGAGGGAAACTCTACTTGGTTTTACCTAAACAAGCAAGCAGCCTTTACAAATAATGTTGCAGTATGTGAGCATGATGATGAATCTCCTTTGGGTCCAATCAAGATTATTTTGTCATCGAAGAATATAGAGCGCGTAATAGAGTGGCTTATCTCTTAGTCAGTTTTTTTCCCTATTTGCTCAATTGGATTTGTTTTCTGATTTTTTATGATTTTACCATTATCTGTGCCTGTTGATAGGAAAACTACTATTACTAGGCATAATTTTGTCAGTAGCCGGAGTTCTGGTCTATTCCCAGCAAGACAAGCTAGGCATCAACGTAAATCCCACAATTAATGCAGTAGCAGAAGACATTGGTGGACTAAAGGACACAACAATCAAACGAGTCTCCTATGAACTAGAAAAGACATCCGATGTTGTCGGCGACAAAATTGGCAATGTCGTGCCAAATGTGGACCAGCTAAACCCGATTCCAAAGATCGAAGACCAGCTAACCATTCCGTCAAAAAAAGAAGTGTACACAGGCCAAGTCTATGAAAGAAATGAGAATGAGAAAACATGCAACATTTCTGTTCCTAAAATGGCAAAAACAATCAACGGAGCAAAAGAACTGACGCACACCATAACTCTAATGGACTGCCAATATGAAAAACACAAACCAGTCCAGGTAACAGTGTTGACTCATCCTATAACAGGTGAGCAAACAATAACAGTGGAGCCAACTCCGCAAACCAAAATCTTTGAAATATTAAAATTAACTGCTACAAAAAATGAAGACAACACCGTATTGATCAATTATGAGGACTCTTCTGGTAAGACACTCAAAGTCACAGTGACGCTTAGCAATACTGAAAAGCAATTATTCTCTGGAGAGTTTTTTGCATCAAAGTTTGACACAAGTGTCGATAATGTCTCTGATGCTCCACACATAATAGAAATGATAGTGGAACATACAGAATATGGCACAGTAAATTCGTCAGTGTATAATCCTCAGGGAAATAATGAAAACACCATTTATGGTGTGTTTAGCCAGTAGACACTAGCTGTACCAGCTTTGGTAGGGCATTAGCAGATGTCTGTCTCACTAACAGTTCCATTTCCGATGACATTACTGTTTTTTCCGGATTCACCTCAATTAGCACAGCTCCGTTTTGCTTTGCATATAGCGGTAAAGTGTTTGCAGGCGACACCACCAGAGACGTGCCTGCAATTATCATCACATCACAGGTTTGTGCGTGGAAAATGGCTTCTCCCCAAACATCTTGAGGCAAGCCTTCGCCAAACCAGACTACATCTGGGCGCAAAATGTTGCCACACTTGCATTTTGGTGGAAGAGAGTCAAATGACGTTGCAATATTTTCCTTGAAATCACAAACGGTACATTTTATGCGGATGATGCTCCCGTGCAGTTCCAACACATTCCTACTACCGGATTTTTGGTGTAGTCCATCAATATTTTGAGTCAGAACAATTACCTCTTTGAATTTTGCAAGCTCAGATATTGCAAAATGGCCTGCATTTGGTTTTGCGGCCAGAATGTTTGCCCTTCTTTCCTCGTACCATTCCCATACTAACTTTGGGTCCTCATAGAATGCATCAATTGTTGCAAGTTGCATCGGATCATATCTTCTCCAAAGGCCGTCATTTCCCCTAAATGTTGGAATTCCACTTTCTTGTGATATGCCAGCCCCTGTGACAAAGACTATTTTCTTTGCGTCCTTAATTTGTCTAGCTAGGGAATCAAACATTTTACAAATTTATTTTCAGATACTGTTAATTGACTCTTTTTGAAGGATTAACTGTCTTTCAAATCCTTGCACAAAAAAATCACCCACAAAATAATACTTGTAATGATCTCCAAATGAACCCTTGACTGTAAAATAATCACACCTCAATTCATTTTTTTCTTAAAACTAGCTCTGAAATCCAAAAACTTCCTCTTACAATATCACTTATGTCATCTCTTATCTTAACACAATCTTTTGGCTAGAATGTTATAGCAACAGCCCCAAAATGTATTTGATTTGTACGAATTGGAACTATTAGCATCATTTTTGTGCTTCTTTTCAACCAAAATGTACCCACTGTTGTAAGGTGCACATTGTTGAATTTTGACATATTTTTTAATAAACTCTTGAAATTCAGGTTCGTATTCATCAGCTGTACCTACTTTGTGAGCCATGCAAAAAATTATCACCAACATGATAATACTGTGGTAATTATGAGATAACCTAGAGAAATACTACTTTATTTCAACTTCGAGTAGATCTTTTGCAGCAATAACAGAACCGTGTATCATCTTTGCTTCTTGGATCAGCTCGACCTCATCTTTGTATCTTGCAGAAAAATGAGTCAAGATTAGATTGGATACATTTGCATTTTTAGCTAACATTGCAGCTTCTTTAGCAGTAGAGTGATTGGTTTCTATTGCCTTGTCCTTGAGCTTGTCAGAAAACGTGCAATCAAATGTTAGATAGTCACAATTTTTGAAAAACTCTTCTAATAGTTTGGTAGGCCGTGTGTCTCCAGAGATCCCGATTTTCTTGCCAGGTCTTTTCTCACCTACCACCTGAGATGGTGTAAATGTCTTACCGCCAACTTTGACTTCTTTTCCTGTCTGCAGGTCATGCCAGAGTGGGCCTTCGGGAATTCCAAGCTTTACCGCCTGATCCCTGTCGAATTTTCCAGACTTGTCCTTCTCCTCAAATAGATAAGAGAACGCCAGAACGGAATGTTCTGCCTTTTGAGCACGCACAAGGTATGTTTTTTCATCGCATATCATGCCTGGACTTACTGCAGTAATGACAACAGGAAATGACAGGCCAAACTGCAAAATTCTAATATTCTCTCCAATAAATTGCTCGATTCCATCTGGGCCGTAGATCTCTATAGGTTCTGTTCTGTGTTGTAATGTCATGGTTTGCAATAGTCCAAGAACACCGATGCAGTGGTCCCCATGCATGTGTGTTACAAAGATCTTCATTTTCTTGTTCCATCCAAGGCCTGATTTCAAATATAACATCTGTGCACCTTCTCCGGCATCAAACATCAGAATTTCGCCTTCCCGCTCAAGGCAGATACATGATAATCCTCTGTCTTCTGTTGGCTGCGCCGCAGACGTTCCCAAAAATACTAGCTTCATTTTACCAGAATCATCCTCGTTAGGCTCTTGTGTCTGTATATTTCATATTTTTTTGTCAGATTTAGCTTGACTCCATCGTCTAGGCCTTTCTTACACATGATGGCAAATTTTGCCTTTTTTGGCATCTTTGAGATAAATTTCTTCATTATTTTCTTTGGTGGCTCGGAAACCTTGGACGCTGTACCATATGGCAGATCAGTTACAATTCCATCAAAGCTGAGATTATTCATGTAATCATAATTTTGGTTGTATACTTCACCAGAAAATCCATTTTTCTTGAGATTGTTCCTTGTTATTTTGCACATTTTCTCATCAAAATCAATTCCAATTGATTTGATTCCCATGGATTGTGCCTCAAGCAATGTGCTACCCGTTCCGCAAAATGGATCACAGACTGATTCATCGTCGTGAATTTTTGCCAGATTTATCATGGCTCTGGTAAGCTTCCAATCCAACTCGTGATGAAATTTTATGAGCTTTTCAGGTCGTTTAGCAGGCTCGAATTTAGTGGCAAATCCAAAGAAATTCTCTTCATCTGTGAAAATCATGTAAATCACAACGTCTGGGTCTTCTAGAGATACTTTGGCGTTGCAAAAAGTAGAGACCATACTACCCAATGATCTCTCTATTTCCGGAATGTCTACTGGTTTGTCTGAGAGATTGATTGCCTTACACATGAATGACTTTGCGCCAAACAGGAGAGAATAATTGTTCTCATCAAAGAAAACATTGGACATTTTGCGTAATAACTGTCCTGCAGTTTTTACAAATGTGGCTCGCCTTGCAATTTTTTCCCATGGAGTAACGCTTTGCACTAGAATCAAATTGGAAATAGTCTTGATCTTGGCAAATCTATCATACATTTTTACCAGCGTTACCACTTCATCTACTGCTAATTCTGGATACTCTTTTGAAACTAGAAAAAAGCTTTCTGGCATTTAGATTGCCTTTGCAATTACTCCAGAGACATCTACTATTGATGTGTTACCAGGAATTGTGTTTGCAGATATAATGGCAGAGACACCGGATTTTTTGATTTTCTTTTCGGCATTGTCAATTAATAATGCATGAGTACATACCACATAGATTCGTCCGCACTTTTGCTTCTTGAGAAACTGTGTTGCCTTTACAATACTTCCACCGGTGCTTATCATGTCGTCTACTAGTACTAAGTCTCGTCCCTTTACTCCGTCAAGGTTTCCAGTCATGATCTGAACCTTGCCTGTCTTTCTGTCACGCTGTTTTTGCAATGCAATATAGTCAGTTCCGTAGAGCCTTGCAAATTCCTTTGCCCGCTCTTTTCCTCCCAAGTCTGGTGATACAACAAGTGGATTTTTGAGCTTGATCTTTTTGAGATAATTGGCAAGCTCCGGCACGGCAGAAACATTTCTTATTGGAATGGTAAAGTGCTTGAGCCCAAGTATGCTGTGCATGTCAACTACTATTACTTTTGATGCGCCTGCAGCCGAGAGAAGCTTAGCAATAACAGACAATGTGACTATCTCTCCAAGAAGAAATTCCCTGTCTTGGCGTGCATAACCCATGTATGGTATTGCGCATATTACTTGGTTTGAGAACTGCCTTGCTTTTGAGATAAGAGATAATGTCTGCATCAGGTTTGTATCAACTGGTGGGTATGTCGAATTTACTACGATTATTTTGCCTTTGGGTTTTGCAGAAATTGTAACCTTACTCTCACCATCTGGAAAGACTCGAAGCTCAGATGAAACAAATTTTGCCCTTAGTTTTCTTGCCAGTCTTTTTGCTAGATCTTCAGACGCCTTTCCACCAATAACAGTAACTACTGACAATAATTCAACAATCGAGGAGGGACTCTTAAGTTTTGGGAGTGTTTATTTTTTTGCTGGAGCAGCTTCAGCTGGTTTTGCCTCTTCCGCCTTTTCTTCTTTCTTTTCTGCCTTTTTGTTTACGTATGTCTCAACAAAATTGATCTTCTCCAGTGTCGGGACAAACTTGAAGGCGTCCATCTGGATAAAGTGTTTGATAATTCTCAGGCTTTCTGCACCAAAGATCTCTTCTGGAATGGTAACATCAAGTGTGTTACCGTTTAGCTTTGATGATATCTTTGAATCCTCAACTGGAAGATGTCTTTTTAGAATGCCGTTTATCTTGTCTTCAGGTATTTCTAGTGATTTTAGTATGTTGACATCATACACTACTGTCTTTCCTGCTAGTCTGTGGTTGAAGTCAACTTGGACTCTGCCAGAACCGACAAATCTTACGACTCCTGTTTTCTGATCAACTTCGATAGTGTCGCCGACACCGACCTTGTCTGCGTCTTCGCCTAGCTTTCTTAGTGGAATCATGCGGACCTTTCCAGTGTCGCGCTCGCCAAAGCCCTTGTCTGGTGTAACATCTACTGTCAGATTATCGCCCATCTTTGCTCCTGCCAAAGCATCATCAAGACCCTTTAGAACCCAGGACTCACCTACTGAGACCAGTTTTGGTTGGTACTTGATGTTTTCCTGGAATAGGTTGTGCTTTTTTGCCTCGTCTGCAATAGTGGTCTCTACTACTTCGTTAGAGTCCTTTACCTTGGCAGTATAATCAATCAGAATCAATGAGCCTTTAGTGAATGCCATGCGATCGCTCCTCGAATTTCCTAATATTAAAGCTGCTTGAGTTTGTCTTCGGCAACTTTGAGGGCTTCCATCTGCTTGGTCTTGTAGCCCATCATTTCTAGTGTGGAGCCGATTGAAGAAATTGTTCGCATAACGTGGTATTTTTGAACCTCACCCATGCAGCCAACACGGAACACTTTACCCTTGAGGTTTCCAAATCCGCCTGCAACCAGAACTCGGAACTTTTCTGCAAGTGTGTTTCTAAAGGTCTTATCCTCTAATCCTTCTAGGTAGTTTAGCGCAACGACAACTGTAGATCTTGCGTCTTCTTTTGCAAATGGAGTCAGACCAAGCTCGGATAATCCAGAATAGAGTGCCTGTGAGCAGACTCGGTGTCTTCTGATTCTATTATCTACTCCTTCTTCTAGTATGATGTTCATTGCCTCTCTGTATGCATATAACAATGGGAGGGCTGGCGTGAATGGCGTGTGCTTTGCCTCTTCGTAATAGTGGAAATATCTTGATAAATTAAAGTACATTGTCTTCGGCGGATTTGCATTCATGTATTTTTTGGCTCGCTCGTTTACAACAATTGGCGAGATTCCTGGTGGTGCTGCAAATGCCTTTTGTGCTCCCGTCATCGCAACGTCGATTCCCCACTTGTCCGTTTCCAGGTCTTCGCCGCCGACAATTGAAACACCGTCTACTACATAGAATGCGTCGTTTCTTGCGGTAAGATCCTTGATTCTATCCAAATAATTTATCATGGTTCCTGTCGAGGTCTCATTCCATACGCAATAGAACGCCTTGACGTCCTTGTTGTTGTCAAATGCCTCCTTTACTTGATCAAATGTTACATTTGTACCAGGTGTGCTTTCCAGTTTTATGACTTTGGCGCCGGCCCATTCCAGCATCTGTGCCAATCTTCCGGAGAACTCTCCGTTTGTTGGTATGATTACTTTGTCTCCCGGCTTTACAATATTGACAACGCTTGCCTCAACAGCTCCTGTTCCTGACGCTGAAAGCAAGACTGCCTCACCACTACTCTTGAAAACTTTTTGTGTTTTTTCTACAGCGTCTTGGTATAATTCTACAAAATCGTCACTTCGATGATTTATCATCGGTGTCATCATTGCGCGCATTACTCGCTCTGGTACGTTTGTTGGACCAGGCAACATGACTAGATATTCCATAAGCAGTTTGATTGTTTTGCGGGCTTTATTTAAAACTAAAGTTTGGCTAGGCGACTTTGTGCATTAATTTTCAGCATTACTTTTGCGGTTCCTTGTGGGACAAACTCGGCCCAGCTTTGACCCGTTGCTATTTTTTGCCTAATGTCAGTTCCAGACAAGATTTCTCTCTGTTTTAATGGAACTGATATCACTTGGATTTCTCGCTTTTTGTACAATTCATGCGTAAAATCATCGTTTGAAAATACCACATCATATTTTGGAATGATACTGTCAACGTGATAAGTCCACTTGGCATGATCGTTTACGTCTGGTACAAAATAGATCTTACATTTTTGTAAATCAGATTTTTCCATGGATGAGTCTATCATTTCTTTTCGCTCTTCTGCTGTGAATGGGTTTCTTTTTTCATTGAATCGATTAGAGCTGCCGATTCCTATTGCCAAATTATCCACCTGAGTTAATGCAAATTTTACTGCGGCTAAATGCCCCAAATGGAAAGGCTGGAATCTGCCTATGAGAAGACCATCCATGATTTTTTTGCCTTCACTTGATTTAAAAACTAAACAATGAAACCAGAACAAATGGAAGCACTGCTAATAGACGGCTCGCACGGCGAAGGCGGAGGACAAATCTTGCGCTCCGCACTTACGCTTTCTACCATAACGCAAAAGCCAATTAAAATAGAAAACATTCGCCACAACCGAAAGATTCCAGGACTGCGACCATCACATCTATCTACAATCAAGCTTCTCGGTAAAATATGTGATGCAAAAATTGACGGACTGACAGTCGGCTCTACCAGCATTACATTTTCACCAGGACAGATTCAAGACACGAGACTGCAGGAAAATGTCGGAACTGCTGGTAGCATCTCATTGATTTTGCAGGCAATAATTCCAGCCGTAGCACTTGCAGGAAAAAAACTGGAGCTATCAATTTTTGGAGGAACAGATGTTCCATGGAGTCCTACATCAAATTATACGAAATTTGTTATAGGCGAAGCATTTTCACGCCTTGGCATAAAATTTGAGATGAGCATCAAAAAGCGTGGATATTACCCAAAGGGAGGAGGCCAAGTAGACGTAACAATTTTTCCATGCCATAAACTAGTCCCAATTCATCTATCACAAAGAACTACAAAGGAGGCAAAAATTCTCTGCTCTTTCTCTGGAACATCACAAAATGAAATTGGAAATCATATCACTTTTGCAAAAAACACACTAGAGCAAAAAGGATTCTCTGCACAAACACAAATCACAAAAGATCAAGCACTCAACCCTGGCGCATCATTTTTGATATATAGTCATGATTCTTCTTCCATAAATGGTGTAGACGAGCTGTTGCATGTCCAAAACAAGTCAAGCTTTGGCAAAGATGCAACAATCTCATTTACTTCATCAACCCTTGGTGCAGACTCTAATCTCTCTGACATACTCGTAACGCCGCTTGCGCTAGCCAAAGAAATGTCTATTTTCACTGTACCAGAAATATCAAAACATCTTGAGACAAACCTCTACATCACATCCAAGATCACTGGCTGTAAGTATGGTGTAGGCAAAATCGACGGCGGCTATGAAGTCAGAATTGTAGGCTCAGAGGCCAGCATCTAGAATAGCGGCAAACAATAGCACCAAAACGGACAGAACTACTGTTACCTCGCCTACGATGATGATCTTTTTTCGGAGCTTGGCTACTTGAGCTGCGTTCAGCTCCTTTTGCATTATTTTTTCTTCAATGTCCTTTCGAATAATTCTCACATGGACTGCATATGAAACCAAAAGCGCAGCTACTAGGAGCATTTTGATTATCAGCATTGTGCCATAGGTAGACATAAACAAAAATTCTGGTTTGCTCAAAATTTGGTGAGAGCTCCAGATTCCTGTCGCAATCAATATCAACAAGGCAGGTATTGCGATTTTGTTAAATCGCCTTCCTACTCTGATCATTATTTGCAGTCGCTCTTCAATGGTTGGCGCCATTGTCTTTAGTATTGGAGCAAAAACTATGGCAATGAACAGCGAACCGCCAACCCAGATTGCCGAACAAATCAAATGAATCCACATTATGATTGCTTGCTCTAATGCCAACAAATTCCCAAGTTTTACTTCAAATATTATCTAACTGAAACCAACATTTTTTAGTTCAGATAATTTGTTACCATTAATTGGCTATACAAAGTAAGGTGATTCTCTATGGAGCGATTGGTTGCCTACTGGCAATGCTCGGAGGCATCACTTGGTACGCAAGCCTGGATAATCCAAAACTGGAAATGATCGAGCTAGACATGGGCACAGTCAAACTAGTTAGCGAAAACTCCATTGAAGGAAAGGCAAGGCTTGATGTCGGCTTTGTAATAAGAAATCCAAGCGACAAGACATTCACCATATCTAGAATTGACTATGAATTATTTGCAAACGGTGTCTCGCTTGGCAAAAGCCAATACTCTACAGAAGATGTCGCAATGCCTGGTCGCGCGGCATTTTATCCTAATGCCGAAATTGAGCTCCCAAGTCCGTTTACTCTGACTAAAACTCCAGAAAATGCCGACCAGTACATAGCAATCACAACAAAAACCCCAATAATGTATTCAGCCAAGGGTCTAGTCGTGGTAGAATCTGCTTGGAGTCTAGTGGAAAAAGAATTCAACATTTCTCAATAATTTTGTAAAAGGTGGGCCGAGAGAGATTCGAACTCTCGATCACCGCCGTGTCGAGGCGGTATCCTAACCAACTAGACTACCGGCCCAATAAAGTACAGACCATGAGCTCTACATTATTAACCTTTAAACAACACCAACAGATTCATGAGCGAATTCTCCAGCCAAGAAAAGTCTGGACTCTACAAGGCAATCTTCACAAGGCGAGACGTTAGATCCCATTTTAACTCAAAACCAATTCCGGATGAGACACTAGCAAGAATTCTTAATGCAGCTCATCATGCACCATCTGTTGGATTCTCCCAACCGTGGAATTTTGTTTTGATTAGGAATAACACCACGAAACAAAAGGTCAAAGAATCATTTGAAGCTGAAAAATTCCGCTCATCAAATGATGTCAATGATCAAAAAAAGGAAAAATATCTCTTGCTAAAGCTGGAAGGAATTTTGGAATCTGACGTGAATCTGTGCATTACTTATGATCCAGCCAGATTCGGACCATTTGTGATTGGCAGGTCAAGCATCCCAGAAACGGGTATCTATAGTGTTTGCTGCGCGGTGCAGAATTTATGGCTTGCAGCCCGCTCAGAAGGAATCGGAGTTGGCTGGGTCAGTATTCTGTCCAATGAAACCCTAAAGCAAGCACTAAATCTGCCAGAGCATATTGTGCCTGTTGCGTATCTGTGCCTTGGACATGTGGAGGAATTTGCAGAAAAGCCTGACTTGGAGAATGCAAAATGGCTTCCGCGTCTTGAGCTCAAGGACGTTGTCTATTTTGAAAAGTGGGGCCAAACATCAAGTGAACTATGGAACAAAATCAACGAATTGATCAGAACAAATCTTGATTACGCTTTTATGAAGTAAAACCCACAGTTTTGTTCTGGGCTTGTAGCGCAGAGCCAATTTTGGCGCGCAACATGGATAGCGCAGTAGCCTCCTAAGTTACAGGTCGAGGGATCGAAGCCCTCCAAGCCCGCTTACCATTATTTTATCAAGTATTGCCAAACCTACTTTCTAATTTAAATAAAGAACAAAGAAACCTAACCTGATGAAAATAGTTGTGATCTCTGGCAGCCCACGAAAACAAGCAGTAACTCAAGTAATGATGAAGTTTGTCCACGAATATACCAAGTCAAAAAACGCAGAAACAAAATTCATCAATTTGTCCGATGGTATGGTTGACTGTTACAAGGGCTACGACGTGACCTATTCTGATACAACAACCCAAGCAGCAAAGGACATAATGGATGCAGACGTCTGGTTGATTGGCACGCCCATCTACAACTCATTTTTCAGCGCCGCACTCAAAAATCTCTTTGAGTATGTCAACTACAAATCTACTGCCGGAAAAACCGCAGGACTTGCAATTTTGGCCTCAGGCACAATAGGCTTTACAGACGTACAAACATTACTGACCCAACTGATGTCATATTTCAAAGTCATAACAAACCCCAAGGTAGTATTCATGACCGTAGAACAAATTAAGGACGGAACAATCGAAGAGGCAAGCAAAGTCAAGCTCAGAGAGCTAGTTGATGAAACAATATTGCTTGCTTCTAGACCAAAGTAGAAGTTGCAGGCAGGTACACTACCTTGAATATTTTGACGATATAGTTACCCTCATAGATCGCTGTAACCTTTGATCCACTGACATCTCTTACTCGGAACTTGTACTCATAAGAGCCGTCTTTCTTGACATCGGTCTGTGCAAAGTGGATTGGATCGCCATTTTTAAAGATCTGAATTATCACTGGATACCCCTCAACTGGGTTTGTAATTTTTCCCTCAACAAATCCCCATGGAAGCTTGTTGTTTTTTGGAGCAGAAAACGGCACTTCTGTTTTTTCTAGTCCTATTGAGGAATTGATTGGTGTCAGGCTTGTTTCTGCAAATGCCGAGTTTACTGTTGCCATTACAGCTGCAAATGCAATTACTGCAATGATTGCCTTTACGAACATTACCGATTTTTTGCCCAAGTCAAATATTAAGATGACGTATCAATGATACACATGGAACAGCTAAACGATGGTTGCACGTGCAAGTGCCATTTTGGCGGTGCAATTAGTTGTCCTGGATGCAAGAAAAATCATCGTGGAACTAAGTCTTGCTCTCACTGCAAGTGATTATTTTCTTTTTGCAATAGCTCCATTGAAATTTTGCAAGTACTACCTTTACCGCCTCTATTTGGACGATCGTCTATAAATTGGCAATTCCTGTCGCATCATGTTATTTCATTGTCCTCGAGCTTTACCTCATCTTTGAGCTCGTTTAGCTCAGCGGTAAATGACTCAGAAATTGATTTAGCTCGACTACTGAGATGTTTGTTGTTTTAGTCGACTTTTTTTTCCTCATGCGGATGGCTAAGGCCGTGTTCTACATGAGAATGCTCATGAACACCATACTTTTTAGTCCAGTCAACGCTTTTTTGCGCCAAATAGCAGACTACAACCAAAAACCAAGTGACTATGATAGAAACTAGGAGGAGTTGGTGCAGTATCGGAGGCATGTAAAAGTACATACCTGTCAGAAATACCGCGAAACAACTAGTAACTACTGTCGCTAGGTGGTTTCGCAGATAACCCATGCACTAAGTCTAGAAAAGTCGAATATAATGTTAATGCAGAATCTCAAAATAATAAAAGAAAAGTTAAACGAATTTTATTCGTCTTTTTCTGATACGGTAATCTCTTGCGGGATTTCAGATTGTAAAATCTTTATTTTTGACAGAAGCTCATTTCTGAGATCGCGTGCAACCCTTCGCACAGTCGGTCTTGGAACGCCTAATTCTTCGACAACTTTGCTGTAAATGTCTTGCTTGTCTGTCAGCCCCTTCTCAAGGTAAGTATTGATTGCTGCTTTGATAACGGTGCTTTGATTTGTGCGATTCACAAATTGTAATTTTTCCCGATCTATATAAGACTATAACTTTTCTTGGAAAAAAATCTAAGTTTTCTTGAGCTGGAAAAAATTATTATAATATGAAAATCGTAATGATTGCCGGAGCACTGCAAAACGATTTTCGATTCGGACAAAAATTCAAAAATTAAAAATTGTAATTTTTACAAAACACTTTCAAAATAATTCAACAGTAAGACTCTTATGCTCAGGGGATGAATCGTCGTATAATTGACCCAGGCAACAATCGAAACCAAGTTTGGAAAAATTGTATTTAAATTGCTGCCGGAACTTGCACCAGAACACGTTCGAAACTTTGTAAAGCTTGCCCAGTCAGGATTTTTCGATGGCACTTTGTTCCACAGGGTGATTCCTGGGTTTATGATTCAGGGCGGAGACCCAAACACTAAGACCGCAGACAAGTCCAGGTGGGGTCAAGGCGGCCCAGGCTATACAATCAAGGCGGAATTCAACACTAGATCACACTTGAGGGGTATAGTATCGATGGCAAGAGCAATGGATCCAAACAGCGCAGGCTCGCAGTTCTTTATTGTAACTTCAGACAGCACATTTTTGGACAGACAATACACCGTCTTCGGCGAGGTCCTAGAGGGAATGCCAATCGCCGATCAAATTGTTTCCCAGCAAAGGGATAGAAACGACTGCCCACTCCAAGAAGTACGAATGACCAAGGTTACAATCTCCGAATAAACATGAAAGCAATTCTTGCAATATTGTTGATATCTACCATATTTTCATATTCGGCATTTGCGCAAGAAATCAAAATCGGCGAGCCGGCAGACCAGCGGGTCTCCATTAGAATCTCAGAAAATGGTGACGTGCACGTAACTCATGAAGTCAAAAAACCAGACAGTCCAAAGCAAGTCGAGTTTCTATCGCCTGACTATACCAATTTTACCATAATTGATGATGAAGGAGAAGAGCCAATGTATGCAGAGGTCAGTGACAAAAATCCGGGAATTCTCCTGTTCCCATCAGGTGAAGACATCACAATCGAATATGACATTGAGGGAGTCATACAAGAAAAGAATGGTCTGTGGACGTGGGACTATGTCTATTTGGCAGAAACCGCATTCTATTTGCCACAAGGAGTGGATTTGTTTTATGTAAATGAAAATCTAATCAGACTGGGAGACCAAAAGGGATTGCTCTGCCATGGATGCCAAATGAAGCTGGAATACGAACTAGAGCCAACCATTATAACAAAACAAGTAACATGGGATGGCCAAACATTCGATGTTAAAATTATAACCCAGACAGAAATTTCCAAAATAACTCTGGATCAACCAAACAAGATTCTAAGCTTTGATGTAAACGAGCCCAACTATCCCATCACACTGATAATTCCCCAAGACTTGTTATGGAACCCATACGAAGTGTCACTCAACGACAAATTAATACAAAAACAAGAGCGAATAACCCAAGACGGTAATGTTTGGCTACATCTCTATCCGCATGAAGTAGGAACAATAACAATTCTAGGAGTATCGGTTGTGCCGGAATTTCCGCTAGCCACAGTTTTGGTGTTGAGTGCAGCAATGGTTGCCGTGGTTTATTCCACCAGATTCAGTCGCCACTAGAGCCGCAAGAGCAAAATCCATACTCATCTATTCTAACATTGCACACGGGGCACTTTTCCCCATAGTCTACTTCCCATGGCTCCTTTCCAAACAATTTGTAGTGATCGTCGATTTCCAGCGGTATGATCCTTTTTTTGACCAACAAATTTTATGGTGCATTTTGGTATAAATATGTGAGTCAGAATTATTAACGCAAATCATTCTGTACCAAACGATGAAGTGCGACTGTGGGTGCCACTGTATCAAATGTAAGAGTCCATTCTTGGAATCATTTCAGGTGGGGAAAAAAGAATCCGACGGATATTTTGACATGCACCATACTTGTCTTCAATGCAATACGCACTTTGATCACCTAGATGGAACTATCTTCCAGAAATGCGATATCTGTAAGTATTCTAGTTGAGCAGTATCTTGTGGTAAAAGGTCTTTTTCTGCTCAGAGCTCTTTTCCAGCTCCTTGTTAAACGCCATCTTTGCTAATATCTTGGATACTGCAAGCGGGCTTACAATCATTCCGTGCTGGAGAAGCTGCTCTACGGTCTCCGATACTGTTCGTGGCTTTGCGAAAAATCCATCCATCTCCAACCCTTCAATTTTGCTTGGCAGCTCTTCTGGAGAGATTTGCCTTGGCGCGGTAAACTCTGATTCGTGTACTTCGGCGTCCTTGAGCATCTTAAGATAGCTCAAGTTTGATTCGTATGTTGTGGCAATGTCTTGGACTTCCAGTCTTGGCTCTTTAGTTTTTATTTTTGCCGAGTTTTCCTGCAGTCGAAACGCCAAGTCAGCAATTACCTTGGATACAGTGTCGTTATCGATGTAAAAGTCCCGCGAGTCAATCTCTACTTCATTTACGCCGAACCTTAGCCTTATCTTTGCCATTATACTAAAAGTGATGCGGAATTTGATTTATCTTGCAAGCTTAAATGAACTCAAAGGGTGGATCAAAACTTTTACACACCAAATGATGATCTTTTTGCCTCCTTTGCACAAAAGCCAATTTCAGAGTATTTGGCATGGCAAAAAAGGCAGCAGCCACTATCATAATAATGGTGAGCCTGATGGTATTTGGCTATACTCAGTACGCGTCTGCCTCGCAAATCAATGCCAAGATAATCGAAAGCAAGCTATTGGAAAAATCAGACAAGGGCTCACTATACAATTTTCAGCTGGAGTTTAACAATCCATCATTGCTATTTCTGACTGCAGGGAAAACCGAATTTACAATAATCGCAAACGACAAGACAATTGGGACAGGTGAGCTGGATCCATTTGCATTGCCGGCACTGGGTTCCGCAACAACTAGCGGAGTCTGGCTTAAAGACCAGATAGCATCGGAAAACTCGCAGATAAAGATCTCCGGTGTTACAAAATACCAGCTATTGTTTGCGTCAATAGATGTGCCATTTACGTATTACCCAACACATGACCAGACTAGGGAATTTATAGCAGACGCATAATTTTTCAAACAATGCTTACTGTTTTTGGCTCTACTGCCCTGGACACAATTCGTACGCCAAACAAAATACTTAAGGATGTACTTGGAGGAGCTGCGACATTTGCGGGAGTCTCTGCCAGCTTTTTTGTAGAGACTGGTCTAATAGCGGTGGTTGGAACCGACTTTCCAAAAAAATATCACAATATTCTAAAAAAACATCTGGATTTGGAAGGACTCGCAATACACAAAGGCAAAACATTTCGTTATGACGGCAGCTACGACAAGACTCTTTCCACTAGAACCACGAATAAGACAGAGCTCAATGTTTTGGGATCATTTCAGCCAGTGGTGCCTGAAAAATACAGAAAATCTCAGTTTGTGTATTTGGCAAACAACGACCCAGACCAGAACACGAAAATCATCCGCGAATTTGACAATGTGAAATTTTCCATGTGCGATACTATAGAATTTTGGATAAACTCCAAGCGAAATTCTGTAATCAAGATGATTGGCTCAGTCGACACTGTCGTTATCAATGACGAAGAGGCAAAACTGCTTACCAAAGAGCACAATCTCATAAAATGCGCAAAAAAAATGATGGACTGGGGCGCAAAATACGTGATTATAAAAAAAGGAGAGCACGGCTCGCTTCTATTTTTTGATGATGTAATATTTCCTTCAGTTGCGTTTTCCCTGGAAGACATTGTGGACCCGACTGGCGCAGGCGACTCTTTTGCGGGCGCAATGATTGGATACCTAGCAAGCAAAAACTCTACCAAAATTTCTGAAATCAAAAAGGCAGTAATATATGGAAATGTAATGGGCTCTTTTGCCGTAGAAAAGTATGGCCTTGACGGATTAACCAGCATAACCAAGGACATGATCCAAAGAAGAATAAAAAAATACCAATCAATGATCGATTTCTGAAAGGTTATCTAGCAGATCTATGCGTAAAGTTTTGATGGACAGACTAGATGAGATATTTGTAATGCAAAAGGGACTAACCAAGATGATGAACCTGGATAGATATCCAAAGGACTCGGAAGGTCGCATATCTGCGCTAACCACCGCCATAATACATGAAGCAGTGGAACTACAACGCTTAACAAACTGGAAGTGGTGGAAAAAACCAACTCCGTTTAGTATGGATGATGCAAAAGAGGAGCTAATCGACATTTGGCATTTTGTGGTGCAGGCATCACTGGAGCTAAACCTCACGCCAGACGATATTGTAGCAGAATATAGAAAGAAAAACGAGATTAACCGAAACAGGCAGAAAAACGGCTACTAGACTATAATCTGTTCCAGCTTGGTCTTGCCAATCAGATCAACTAACTTTATTCTTTGAAAATTTATAATTTCATTTTTTGATACTCTCAATACTGGATCAGGGGAGACTGAATTTATTATTCGGTTGGAATCATCTACCCCGTATTTGTGCAGGCAAAACAATGCGTGGCCTGTCTTGTGGCCTGATACTTCATTTCCACAAACAATGATTGTATGCAGGTTTGGATTCTGATTTACATATTTTACCAGCTCATCAATTCCCCTGTTCTCTGAGAAAAGTCTTGCAGCAATTGCGATTTTGTCCATAATCTGGGACTGGGATATTTCTTTTAGCAGTTCTATACTGGATAATGTGCATATTGCAATGCCGATTGATTTTCCGATGAATTTCTCCTCTGGAATAGGAAAAGCAACCTTGCAAATTTCGCCTGCAATTTGGCCCAGATTCATAGTGATTTTATTATTCTAGCCGTGGTTTCTAGGTGTTTTTGCGTTACTTGTGGCTGTACTGGCAGTGAAAGGACACTTTTTGCAGCCCATTCCGTGTTTAACAGCTTTGTCTTTTGATTGTAATAAGGGGTCTTGTGGACGGGTGTGCCATAGTATACTGTAGCTCCAATTCCGTTTTCGTTTAGTGCTTTTGAGATCTTGTCCCTGTTTTTACTAGATACAGTATACAGATACCAGTTTACCTTTTCGTGCTTTCTTGGTACTGGTAATGTAACATCTGCGCCAGAAAGGAGATCCGTTAAGATTTTGGCGTTCTGTGATCTCCTTTTCAAAAATCCTGCAAGCTTTTTCATCTGTACTTTGGCAATTGCTGCATTGATCTCCGGCAACCGCAAGTTCAGGCCCAGAATTCTGGTATCATATCCGTGAACCATCCCATGGTTTCTAATCATTAGTAATTTGTCACGAAGCTTTTCGTTTGATGTGGTGATTACTCCGCCTTCGCCAGATGTCATTACTTTGGCGGCATATAGGCTAAAGCAACCAAGTTCTGAGAATGTGCCTGTTTGTTTTCCGCGGTATGTAGAGCCCATCGACTGGCAGGCATCCTCTATTATTGGAATGTGGCTTTTGGCCGCAATTTCAGATATTTCGTCAATATATGACACATTTCCATACAGGTGTACTGGGATGATCGCCTTGGTTTTTTTGGTTATTTTTTTCCGCAGGTCTTCAGGATCCATGGTGTAATTGTCGCGTGTGATATCTACAAAGACCGGCTTTGCGCCAACAGAAACAACAGAATTTGCGGAGGCAACAAAGGTAAATGAAGGTAATACAACTTCGTCACCGGATTTCACATCAAGGGCATAAAGGGCAGCTTGTAGTGCGGCAGTACCAGAATTGACAGCAATTGCATATTTTGATTTTACAAAAGAGCGGACCAGTCTTTCAAATTCCTGGACGTTTGGCCCACCATCCCTAACAGCAGATGTGAGTGCGCCTTTTTTTAGAACGGCGGTGACTTCGGCAATTTCCTCTCTGCCAACGAGAGGGATGTTCACTGGAACCTTCATGATTTGTCGTTTGACATGGATGCTAATTAAACCTCATTTCATAAATGGACAATTCTTATATCCAAATCACAATTTTTGGCAATTACATGTCTCGTCACTTGCAGAAAACAGATCCTGGATACAAGGTATACCTGTACATTTTCTACGTATGTGCTTTTTTGATGTTATCTATTATGGCATATGGTACATGGGCAATGCTGACTGAATGGCAGCAAAAGGGTACATATGTGATGGGAGAGGTATTAGTCACCACACACATTCCATTTCCCCATTTTGCAAAATTAATCACATGGCTTTTCTTTGCGTGTATTATAGGCTGGTATTGCGTTTCAAGAATCGGATGGAAAAAGGTAGTACGACTCTATTCCTGGCGAATGTCTCTGTTGCAGCTGATGCTTTTGGGATTTGCAATCATAAGTCTGTATGAAGTATTGTATAATTTCACAGTTCTCAATGCACTGATATCTGCAGGAACAGCAAACGGACAAGTGCCAGACATTGACAGGCTAACCATTGCATATCCGGATGTTGAAAGGCCATGGAATTTGATATTTGCCACAAAGATCTTCCTTGTAGCATTTCTGATTTCAGCTCATGCCTTTTACTTGTCGACTAGACCAAGAAAAACACATGATGAATTAGAAACGTAACTTTATAGGATTATAATCAAAACCCAGTACCATTGGATGTAACAAGCAAAGTAGAGCTGGTCTTGCGGCCCCCAACAGAAGAAATAGTTACGCAGGAGGAACTGACAAACCTATTTTCGACAAATTCCAAGCCGCGACATTACATAGGATTGGAGATTTCCGGATTTTTGCACCTGGGAAGTCTTATCAGTACTGGATTCAAGATTAATGATTTTATCAAAGCTGGCGTTGAATGCAATGTCTTTTTGGCAGACTGGCACACGCTAATCAACGACAAACTTGGCGGTAACTGGGATACCATAACCAAAGTATCCCATTACTACGAGCGTGCATTCAAACTGGTCTGTCCAGGTGTGAATATAATTCGCGGAAGTGAACTGTATGATTCCCACAAGGAATACTGGAAGAACTTTGTGTTATTTACGAAGCACATGACTCTTGCCAGAACAATGAGGGCAATGACAATCATGGGAAGGTCAGAAAGCGACGAGAAAGTCGACCTCTCAAAATTGTTGTATCCGCCGATGCAGGCAGTAGACATCCATACAATAGATGTTGATATAGCGCATGCGGGAATGGACCAGAGAAAAATCCACATGCTGGTCCGAGAAATATTTCCAAAAATGAAGTGGAAGGTACCAGTTGCCATCCACCATGGTTTGTTGCCGGGACTGACTGAACCAATAACTACAGATGGAGAAGGCTCAAAAATGTCAAAATCAAAGCCTGGCTCTGGTGTTTTTATTCATGATTCTGATGATGAAATAAAATCCAAGATAAAAAAGGGGTGGTGCGAGCAGGGAAAGGCAAACAATCCAATATTCCAAATAGCAAAGCACATCTTGTTCCATGAAATGCCCGAGCTCAGTGTGGAAAGGCCGGAAAAGTTCGGCGGAAATGTAACTTATTCCAATTATTCCCAGATGGAATCTGACTTTGGCGCAGGAAAGCTGCACCCAATGGATCTCAAAAATGTTGTAGCGGAAAATCTGGTCAAAATCATAGCGCCAATACGTGACAAGCTACAAATGGACGACGACACTCGCGACGCAATAAAAAATTCTGTCTAGCTCTGCAGATTATACTTCGATGTGTATCCTCGCGGATTTATCATCAAGTTCTTGAAATTATACGTAGAAGAATTGCCGATTATCACGGTACTGATCATGCCTAGCTTGTCTGCATACGATTCCATGTTTTCTAGATCAGTAATTACTATTGTCTGAGATTCTCTGTATGCGCCCTTTATGATGGCAACTGGCGTGGTCGGCTTTCTGTATTTTAGTAAAAGTTTTCTGGTATCTTGTAGTTGGTGGATTCTTTTTTTGCTTGATGGATTGTAAATCACAATTACATAGTCGCCATGGGCTGCAGCCTCGACTCGCTTTAATATAATTTCCCATGGTACCAACAAGTCACTCATCGATACTACTGCAAAATCTGTCATCAGTGGCGAGCCAATCAAGGAAGCACATGAATTTAGGGCAGACACTCCAGGTACTACCTCTACTTCTAGGCCTGTCTTTGGATCCCAACCAGCTTCTGCCAGTGTTTCGTAGATTAGGCCTGCCATTCCATAAATTCCTGGGTCTCCACTGCTAACCAGCGATACAATTTTACCAGAGAGGGCAAGCTCGATGCATTGCTTTGCTCGCTCCACTTCTTGGGTCATAGCATATCGGTGGATCTCTTTTCCCTGAATTAGATCTTCTACCAATCCAACATAGGTGTCATAGCCCACTATGGTGTCGCTTTGCTCAATGACTTGTTTTGCGCGAAAAGTCATGTGATCGTGCGCTCCGGGGCCCACGCCAACAATGTAGAGTTTTCCTGTCAAGTGATTTTTTTTTCTAAAATGCTAATTTATCCCTTGTTGGATTTTGGTGACTCTATGATTGGGCAGTTCACAATGTGGTCTTCGCTTTGCGGCCTAGCAAGTGTGACAAAGACAGAGCCGTCTGATCTTTTGGATTCTATGTCTGAAATTGTCTGCAATGGAATGGCGGACTTAGCGTCCTTCCACTCTACTATGGAAATTCTGCATACTGGAATGTATCTTTCATCCAGTGCTGAGCTCAACACGCCAGGCTGATATCCAAGCGTTCCTGCACCTTTTACCCCATTTTTGAACTGGTACATTTCAGATATTACATTTGATGTGGCAATCTTTGCAAGCTTGCCAGACACTGGAACCTTCATTATATCAGCCGGCCCCTTTGGTGTCGCGTCTGGAATAATATAGTAGGTGATGCGGCCGTCAGGACCCCAAGCCCTATGTGCAACAAATGTCACCTTTTTGGAATCCTTGTTTATCTCCAAGACCTGAACATTATCCAATGATGTACTGTTTGTAGTCTGGATCTGTCCTCCAGGCCAAATTATCTGTGGAACATTCACTGTAACATTTGTCTTTGTCAGTCTTAGTCGGGAATCTTTCTCTGCCTTTAGTATGTCTTCTACTGACTGGATTTCTTGTGGCTTTTGGCCTGCTTTCCAGGATACTGTAACCAGACTAGCTAACGGTGTGTATTCTTTTTGTGCAGGAGTTACACCAAAGACTTCTCCTTGGAATCCATAGATGCCGTCTCCCCTGATTCCGTTTGTGAATGCGTATATGGTATCTTGAGCTGATGCTGGTGCCCACCTAAGCTTTGGAGCAAACTTGACATTCCAGCCCTGCTTTTGTGTCAGCTTGTCCGATATTGTCTTATTGCTGGAATCTGTAATGATATAGCTGATAGAACCTTTGCCGTAGAATCCGTCACGCATTGGAATTGCGACTGGAATGTTTTGGTCTAAGAGTTCTATTTCTTGTTCCTTGATTTCATATGTTTGCGATATCAGTTCAACTGGCTGTCCACGAATCCATCCATCAACGCTTGTTGTTACTACAAATGGAGTAACACTACGAAATGCAACTGCCGCACCCGTAAAGTCGAATGTTCCTGCCTTTTTAGCCTCGATTTCTGTCAGTCCGTAAATTGTATTCCCGTCAACACTCCATGTTGGCTGACCACGGGAATCCTGGCTTGGAATATGATGTAAAACCAGAACTTCAACTGGATTATTTGCAGTAAATGTCAGAGATCCTGTATAAATGCTGTCGCGGTTTGGCGCGAGTACTAGTGCGAACTGACCACTTCCACTCCCGGGATCAGCAGATGAGACAAACGTCTTGGTGAAGTGAACCTTGCTTTGAGGTTTTGCAACTGCAAATGGGTCTGATACCAAAAACGAGACAGCGAGCGCTGGAATAGCTATTATTGCAAAAATGACAAACTTGTTCATTGGTATCTTAGATTCTGCAAAGATGTTTAAGCGTTTTTAGCTTCCAAGCTTGAACTCATCATGTAACGCTTGAACGGCAGCTGCACAATCTGAATCCTTGACAACAAAAGCCAGGTTCAGCTCAGATGATCCTTGGGCAATCATCATTACGTTTGCCTTTCTTTTTGCAACTGAACCAAAGACACGCGATGCGACACCGACTGTTCCGCGCATTCCAGAACCTATCAAAGCTATAATGGAAACGTCAGTCGTAACATCAATTTTTTTGATTATCTTTCCTAATAGTTCCATTTCCATTGTGTTCACTGCCTTGTCCAGATCGTTTTTCTTGACCACAATAGAAATGCTGGATTCTGACGGGCTCTGGGAAATCATCATTATATTTACGCCTACCTTTGCAAGTGTTGTAAATATTGTAGCTGCAGTTCCAGGTGCGCCAACCATACTTCCACCACGCATATCGATTAATCCATTATGGCGAATCACGGATACGCACTTGACGGTCTTGTTTGTTTTCTCATCTGGATTTGCAGTGACCAGCGTGCCGGGATTATTCACATTAAAGGTGCTTCGAATTCGCATCGGTATCTTTTTTGATAATAATGGCTCAAAGGAGCGTGGGTGGATCTGCTTTGCTCCAAAAAGAGCCATCTCCATTGCTTCCACATAGGACACCTCTGGGATCACCTTTGCATTTTTGACCATCTTTGGGTCTGCGCTCATCAGGCCGTCAACATCGCTCATAAGCCAGACCTCATCTGCTTTTATGCATGATGTAATTATGGTAGCTGTATAGTCAGAACCTCCTCTACCAAACGTTGTGACGTGGCCGTGCTGGTCAGCCCCTGCAAATCCGCCAATAACTGGAATGAATTTCTTTGATAGTAATGGTTCTAGATTTGTAGAAACACGCAATCTAGTGGTATCCATTAGAGGTTTTGATTGGCCGAAATTAGAATCTGTGACAATTCCCACCTCTTTTCCTGTCAGTGCAATTGACTTTGTCTTGAGATCCAGTATTGCATGCGATACTATTTCTATTGATAATCGCTCTCCAAATGAAATAAGATAGTCCAGCGACTGCGGCGTCACCTCGCCTAACAAAATCATCCCGTGCATTAGGCCTTTCAGCTCATCAAGTATGGATTCCAGTTTTTGGATGAGCGCCTTTCTGATTACGGAATTCGATATTGTGTCCTTTGAAATTTGCAAATGTTGTCTTCTTAATCTTGATAATATGGAGTCTGCCTGTACACGGTTTTCCTTTTTTATTGAATCGGAAATTTCTAGCAGATCATCCGTGGTGTCATTTATTGCAGAGCACACCATCACAATCTGATTTTTCTTTCCAGTGTTTTGGATGAATTTTGCAACGCCCTTGATGTGTTTAGGTGATGCCAATGAAGTTCCGCCAAACTTGATTACTAATCTCATTGGATTCCTCTCCCAAAAATGACTTTTTATGCTTTTAACTTTCTACTCGCGGTGCTAGGTAAAAGTGGATTCTACCCATGTTTGCAACCTTGAATTCTATTCTCAGTGGCTTGGCAGAAGAATACTCGCATACTATAATACCGGTTGCTGCACCCACTGCCTTTACTATCGGATTTAGGTATTCGAGGCTGTATGTACCTGTAGATTCTACCTTTGATGTTATCTCTGTTAGCTCATCTTGCTGTTTTTGAAGTGATATGAGAACCTCGCCAGAATCGCCTTTTCCAGAAAACTCTGCCTTGGACTCGTCTGTCTTGATAGTAAGATAGTCAGATACAACTTGGACATCGCCCAGAATTTTATCAAATAGGGTATTTGCAATACCTATTTTTGCATCATATGGAATTTTTGGCAGTGGTGTGTCGGTTGCCGAGGATTCGATTAATCTCATTTTGTATTGCTTGTTTTTACCAATTACTATCAATAACATGGAATCTGCTATACTAATTTGGATGGAATCTGACTTGTCCGACCTTTTGATCAATTTGGAGAATTCATCAATTCTGACTCCGAACTTTATTGGGCCGTCGCACTCGTATTTTTCAAACGCCGAGTTTGGCCAGGAAATGTCAATTAGAGCAACATGTGAGGGGTCCATTCCGCGAAAGCTGATTCCTTCAACTGTTGCCTCAAATGTGGCCTCTTCTACAAGTGTGGAAATGGCAGACAAAATTGCCTTCCATTCATCAGATCCGCTTGTCTTTGCAGAAAACACCATTTAGCTATCTGTCTTGCGCTTCCAGTTAAAGGTTATTTTTTTACGAATAGTCACGCCAAGTATGCGCGCATTTTGAACACCGGTAGAATTGTGTTGTTGGTTCATCCGCAGATCTCGTCTGTAGCATCCACCAGACTGCTTCATCATTTCCGCACTTTTCACATTCCTTTTTGATTGTTGGTAGTTTCTCTCTTTCATCATCTTCCTCAAATACAGTAAAAGACTTGTCCATTTCTGCAGAAGATTTTTTTGTTTCAGTTTTGGCAGCTTCGGAATAACCGCATTTTGTGCATGTACCTTTCTTTAACCGCAGATTGCACTTGGGGCAAAATTGCATCTAAACACCTTTGATTTTAGAGTGGATTAGTGATTTTAGTTCCTGGGCTGATTCTATTGCTGATTTTGTAGCCTTTTCCATTTCCTTTAGAGGACTGCCCTTGGAGGAATTGATACGCATTCTGTATTCGGCAGTCAGTGGGTGTCTTAGAATTACACCTGCAAACTCGACTTGGCTGTCCTTGAGCAGCTCGTGCTGGACTATATACAGAGTTCCAATGTCGGTATCCTTCAAAACCAGTTCGGTCTCTTTTTGGGAGGACTTAACTACCTGTACGTTCAATCTATCGGAAAACCACTTATTGTGGATATAAATCATCGTCAAGCATGGGAAGCGCAACGACCCTCACGGAAATAACATTAACAGTGGACAAGCCTGAATACTCTATATCGGACGATATCGTAATCACGGCATCATTTCAGATCAAGGGCGATTTGCGAGATGCGCTAAACGAGAAAAACTGGACTGAATCCTACAACAAATATGACAATTTGTTCAAACTCAAATACGGAATCAAGGTTACCTCCGGCGGATTTAGAAAAAAGGAACTCAAAGACATCGACACTTATCGTAAGGCATCATTTTTCTGGACTAGAAATCCCAAACTGGTAAACCCAATGAAAGAAAAGCGGGTCTGGGTTCAGGTGGCAAAGAACTTTGAGCCGTTCATCAAGCTAACCGAGGAAGAAGTAAAATCTGAATTGCTAGACTTTAATGAAAAAATTACAATTAAGGCATCCCAGCTTGGATCAGGCAAACACAAGATAAGTGCAGAGGCTTGGGTGTCTTGGCAAAAACACCTCTGGACTGACTCGGGCGACGCCAAAGGTTCTTCTAAGGAAATCGAAATAACAGTAAATTAAAAAATTATAAACAACAATTCTACCGTTTACTCAATGGCAAAATATGACGGATTACTAGGTCAACCAGTTTTAGAAATTGAGGAGCCGGATGCAGAAGGTGGAATCACCCTAATTTTTAAAGACAATAGATTCCTATTTGTAAAAATTGTTGATGGTAAACTCGAGACCATATCTATACCTGAATAAACACCCGAAAAAAGCGCCAATGCTTTATTTTAAACTATTTGAAAAATGATTCATGAAAAAAATTATTTTCTTTGATCTTGGTGGAGTTTTGTTAAACTGGCAAGATGATTGGTTATACGAGGAAATATCAAAACAGACTAAAATATCAAAACATAAGATAATACAAGATTTTGAATCTCACATCTCATTACTCTTTACAGGAAAAATTTCTGAGATAGAATTTTGGCAAAAAACAGTTGGAAATCTAATAATTAATCATAATATTATTTCTGAGACTTTTCAGAAATACGCTAGCCTCAACGAAAATATTCTTGGGCTAGCTAACTATTTGAAAAAATGTAACCATGAGATAGGTATTCTATCTAATATCACTCCGGAGACAAGAAAGGTTTTACCTGACATTTGGTTCACTAATTTTGATCACGTATATTTTTCCAATGAAATTGGTCTAGCTAAACCGGACCCGAAAATTTTCGATTATCTACTTGAAAAACACCAGCATAGTGAGATTTTCCTTATTGACGATAAAAAAGAAAATACTGATGTTGCAAAAATGCATGGAATTAATGCAATCCTCTATGATGGACAGGGAGATCTCATTTCACAAATAATTCAAGAAAATCACTAGAAACCTAAGGTTTCAAAAAATATATCAGAATAATTCTTATTATGACAATTTCATATTTGTGTAATTATCTATCAAAAATCATCAGAGGTTTTTTCTGATTTAATGAATTTCTCATAAGTTGATACAGCTATCTCCTGAGAAGTAGATTGAATCGATCCAGGTCTCTCTTTACGAACAGTTTCAATTGCCTTTCGAGCTGACATTTTCTGATATTTTATCAAATAACTGGCAAGTATTGTTCCAGTTCTTCCGATTCCTGCAGCGCAGTGGACCATTACTGGTTCATTGTTCTTAATTCGCTCTGCGATATAATCAACGGTGGAGTCTATCTTGTCAATGTCTGGAGCTGTGAGGTCTTCTGTTGGGACATGGAGATATTCTATTCCATCAATCCAAGTCTGCGGCAATTTGTATTCTGTCATGGTTACAATTGATTTTACTCCCTGCTTTTGAATCCAGTTTATCTCTTCGATAGTAGTTGGCATTCCAGATCCAGCTAACTTGCCATCCAAAAGCCATGAAAAATTTGTAGGACGTTTTGTTATTTTACCGTGAATTTTACGCCAGAGATTTCCCGGTTTGCTCATTTGTTGGTTTTACAATTATCAATATTTAGACACTAAGATTTGTTTATATTGCAAAATTGTATAACAATACGGTTTTGAACAAAGAAGCAATCCTCTATGAGAGGCTGCCTGACAATAGAGTCAGATGTACTGCATGTGCCAGATACTGCGAAATCAAGGACGGACAAATTGGCCTGTGTGGGGTTCGCGGAAACGAGGGCGGCAAGCTCGACCTATATGTATATGGTAAAGTAATCACGGGAAATGTCGATCCAATAGAGAAAAAACCTGTTATTCACTACATGCCTGGAACTAGGATCTTTTCAATAGCCACTACTGGCTGCAACTGGCTTTGCAAGTATTGCCAAAATTATGATATCTCACAACAAAGAAAAATCGAGGGACAGGACTTTACGCCAAATCAGGTAGTACAGATGGCGCTGGATAATAATTCACAGGGAATTGCATACACGTACAATCAACCATCAATTTTCATGGAGTTTGCGCGTGATTGTGGAGTTGAAGCGCACAAAAAGGGACTCTTCAACATTTTTGTCTCTAATGGATATGACACGCCGGAATCAGTTACGATGATGAATGAATTTCTAGATTGTATCACAGTTGATTTTAAGGGAAGTGCAGAACCCGAGTTTACACGAAAGTACATTGGTGTTCCTGACCCAAAACCAATCTTTGATACTTTGATAGAAATTCGTGACAAGACAAAAATTCATGTAGAGATTACCGATTTGATAGTGCCACAAGTTGGCGATAGCCTGGAACATGCAAAAAAACTCTGCAAGTTTCTCTATGATAATTTCGGCCCGGAAATGCCGATTCATTTTCTGAGATTCCATCCAGATTACAAAATGATGGAATTTCCGCCAACGCCGATACAAACACTGGAAAAACACTATGATGTTGCAAAAAAGGAAGGACTAGAATACGTATATCTGGGAAATGTTCCAGGCCACAAATATGAGCACACCTACTGTCCTGGATGTAATGGTGTGGTAGTAGGCAGATACGGATTTGACATTGTATCATGGAATCTGGATGAATCCAACAAATGCAAAACTTGTGGCCACAAAATCCCAATCACAGGCCAGCTGGACAAAAATTACAAAAAAAGCAGATTCCAGTTTGTAGTCTAGAAAGCTATTGCGCGAACAGGAGAGCCTGTGGCGTTTTTTAGGTTCAGCGGCAAAGCTACTAAATTGAAGTTTCTGTTTAGTTTGGCCAAATTGCAGAGATTTTCCAAAACCAGAACATCATTCTTTAGCAAAACATGGTGAGCTACAAATTTTGTATTATTTCCTGTATCAATGCTTGGCGAATCGATCCCTACCAGATTAACTCTTTTTGATACCAGGTATTTTGCGGCAGATTCGGAAATTCCCGGATTTGAAAAGAAATCCTTTCTGGATGGATTGTCGTTCCATCCGGTGGCAAAAATTATTGTAGCCCCACTTGGAATCTTACCGTGCTTTTTTTCAAATGACACAATGTCGGACTTGGTTATGGAATAGTTTGGCTTTGATTTTATCCTAATCAGAATGGCGTTTTGCAAAAATCGGGACGGATCCAGCTCGTGAATTTTTTTGCCCGACTTTACAAAATGGTATGGAGCATCTATATGGGTGCCTGTGTGGGTGCTAAGGAAAATCAACTCTAAATTGTAATCTTCTTGCTCAAGTGAATTCCATTCTATGAAATGTGGAGCGGGAGATCCGGGAAAGGTAGGAATTTTTTCTGATACAGGCAATGTCAGATCGTGTACTTTCACGAAAATTGTATGGTTGTGCTTTTATTTTTGGATGATCAAAGATGTTAAATAGATCTCGCCCAAACTACATTCTACATTGCCTATTTCATTCATTTTGTTAAACTCGGATTTGGGTTCGGACCAGGAAATAATCACAAAGCTCAAGGAGATTCTGGCAGTAGAAAAAGACCTAAAGTACGAGGTTCAGGGCGTATATGGAATCTATGATATTGTAGTCAAAATCGAGGCTGCAAATGCCGATCTGCTGCGCAATATTATCACAAGCAAGATTCGCAAAATAGACAAGGTCCAGTCCACTCTTACCATGATGGTAATAGAAGAACAAGAACGATTATAGTCTTTTTAGCAGATCTACTAGTTTTAGCATATCTAACTCTGTGTTGAAAAAGTGCGGCGAGGCACGCACGATCTTTTTCTCTGATATTTCCCGTACAGACAGGACAATTCCATTTCGCTCTAAATGTTGTACAATTTCCTGTGGAGATTTAGTTCCAATGGTAAATGAAACAATGCTTGTTCGCCTATACTGATCTTCTGGGCCGTACAACGTAACATCTGGTATCTTTACCAACTCTTCCCGTAGGAGATTGGCCAGACCGATTACTCTCTCTCGAATGTTTGCAATTCCTAGGCCTGACAAAAATGAAATTGAATTTTGCAACCCGACAATTGCCACAAAGTTTCTAAATCCTCCCTGGAACTTGTCTGGAATGTCCTTGTAAGCCAGCTTGGAATCATTGTATGTCATTGCAGATTCTCCACCTAAATTGACTGGCTCTAGAGTAGAAGCAGCTTCCCTTTTACAGATGAATATTCCAATTCCCATTGGGCCGCAGAGCCACTTGTAGCCATTAAAGGCTGCATAGTCTGCGCCGGTCTTTGCAAAATCAAACTCTGTACACCCTACTGTCTGGGCCGCATCCAAAAAGAATGGGATTCCTCGCTCATTGAGAATTTTTCCAATCTCTGGTATTGACAGAATTGCTCCCGTATTGTAAAGGCCATGGCTTAATGCTACCAATTTGGTGTTCCGGTCTAATCTTTTTTCGAGCTCTGATATTTCGAAAAACCCGTTGGAATCATGTGGAATTGATCGAAGCTCGATTTTGCTTGCCAGTCTCAGCCACGGATAATAATTTGCATGATGCTCGTGTGTTGTTCCTCGAATTACAACATTGGAGTCTTTGGCAAAAGACATACCATTTGCAACATTGTTGACTCCTTCTGTGACGCTAGATGTGAGAATTACCTCTTCTTGTCTACAGTTTACCAGCTTGGATATGGTCTGTCGCAACTCGTTTGATTTTATTGATAATAATGAGGCAAAGTCAAGCGAGTCTGGGCCCAACTCGTTGTATCGTAGAGTAAAGTCTGTCATGGTCTTTATGGTGGATAGCGGAATCAGGGATAATGAGGCATTGTTTAGATAAATGCGGGAAGACCTCACAAAAGAATTATCGATCAATTCCTTGTCTAAATTCATTATTATATCACAGAAAAGACTAATCTCTGTTGCATAAAAACCAACGATCCGTCAGTGCAGAAAAAATTTCCGAGCTTGTGTTTGATCAAAACCTCTCTTCCATAACATTTGATGATGCCATAACGAAGACATATTTTTTTCATAAGCTAGGACTAGTAACAGATGTTCCAGTGATCTATGTCGACTTTGATTTGCTGTATAGTGGATATCTGGCTGCAAATATTTTACCGCAAAACCAAAACATCGAATTGTACGCACCAAAGGATGATTGGCGCGACATTTTTGCGCAGCTCACCGATAAAATTTCCACAAAAAAACATCTAGTACTAATTGACTCACTAAATGGATTCTTTGCCACATTGTCTGGGAACAAGGATTCTGGAAGAATAATCAACAGTATTCTTGTGTTGTTGGCTAGCGCTGCACAAAAAGCAGACTCGGCTGTTTTATTTGGAAGCACCGCCAAACTCAAAGAGGATGGATGGGTCTTGCCGGGAATTGGAAGAAAAATTGTGCAAATCCAGAAAATGAATTTTCTTGCTTTGCAACAAAAAAATGAAACACTGAATCTTGTATCATTGAATTCTGACAATTCTGTGAAATTAGTAATACCAATTTCAGATCTTGATTTGGTGTGATTGCGATCAAAAATTATAACAGCGTTAAAATTTCTCTAACGCCGTTATAATTCGAACTTTTTAGGGAAATTATATTAAGATCCAAAAGGTAGGAATTTTGATTAAAATGCCAGTAGCAATTTTACCAGACATTGGTGAACAGATGTGCATTGGATGCGCACTATGCGTTGAAATCTGCACAACACTGGGACCAGATGTACTAAGAGTAAAACCAGTCGAAGGCTGGAAAAGAGGTAAGGCATTTGTCTTTTACCCAGAAAGATGCATCTCCGACGGAGCATGCATTGGCGTTTGCCCAACAAAGGCAATCTTCTGGATGAGACCAATGGACTTCACAGTAGGTCAACCAGTTCCTCTATACAAAAACTCAGTCTTCGTTAAGGGCTGGACTGAACTTATCGATTAAGCTCAGTCATCATAATTTCTTTTTACTATCATTTCCTAGTGTGTACTGTACATGAAATCGGTAACAGAATCTTGCGTTGTACAATATCCAAAGGACGTTGTCTTTGATTTTCTGTCCAACTTTGAGAACATGCCCAAATGGAGCACCCAGTTTGTCAAAAGCATCAAAATAGAAAATGGTAAGAAAAAGGCAATAACTCCACTTGGGGAAGTCTATATCCGAATAGACTCTGACAAAAAATCTGGAATAATCGATATTTTTGCAGGACCGATAGAAAGCCAGATGAATCCTGCATTTATGAGAGTAATTTTCTTTTCAGAAAAATCATGTGGCGTGACATTTACTTTTTTCCAGTGGCCTGATACCACTGATCAGATGTGGAAAATGTTTTGTGACTGGTTAAAAATTGAAGTAGAAAATATCAAAAAATTATTTTCCTAGGCCACTGCCGGAAACTTTGCCTTTACCTTAACCCTTGCTGCGGTATCTACTAGATCTTGTTGTGTTATCTTGATTTCCTTGACTGACTTTGTTTGGCCTCCAACATGTCTTCGCAATGCAGCAATTGCAGCTCTGTTACATACAGCAGCTAGCTCTGCTCCGGAATAATTATCGGTTAGTTCGACTATTTTTCCAAGGTCAACATTGGCCTCCAATGGTTTTTTCTTTGTGTGGATTTGCAAGATATGTAATCTACCCTTTGCGCCTGGTTTTGGCACTTCTATAATTCTGTCAAATCTTCCTGGTCGAAGCAGTGCCTCATCTACGATATCGAGCCTATTTGTGGCACCAACGATTAGCACATCATTTAGCTCCTCTAGACCATCGATTTCAGTTAGGATCTGAGACACCACATTTTCTGATACATGCGAAGAATCGCCACCACTACGTCTAGGAACCAGAGCATCTATCTCATCAAAGAAAATGATGCATGGGGCTGCCTGCCTTGCCTTTCGGAAAATCTCCCTGACTCCTTTTTCGGATTCTCCTACCCATTTTGATAGTAGCTCAGGTCCTTTGACTGAAATAAAGTTGGATTCTGTCATTTTTGCCAGCGCCTTTGCGATCAGAGTTTTTCCTGTTCCTGGAGGGCCGTACAAGAGAATTCCCTTTGGCGTGGCTACGTCAACATATTCGAATGCCTCCTTGTGCTTTAGTGGCCACTCTACTGCTTCTTTTAGTTCTTCTTTGAGTGAATCTAATCCTCCCACATCATCCCAAGTTACATTTGGAATCTGTACTAAGACTTCGCGCAACGCGGATGGCCTTACTTCCTTTAGCGCTTCCTTGAAATCGTCTTCGTTGATTTTTATTTTCTGCAAAATTTCTGTAGAGATCTTTTCCTGTTGTAGATCGATGTCTGGTAGAATTCTTCGCAGAGAACGCATTGCAGCTTCTTTGGCTAGTGATTCTAGGTCAGCTCCTACAAATCCGTGACTGACTCGGGCAAACTGTTTTAGATCAATTTTTTCATCCACTGGCATTCCCCTAGTGTGGACTTGCAAAATCTCCAGTCGTCCCGCTTCATCTGGAATTCCAATTTCGATTTCCCTATCAAATCTTCCAGGTCTTCTCAGTGCAGGATCAATTGAATCTGGCCTGTTTGTTGCGGCAATCACTATTACTTTGCCTCGGGCTTTCATTCCATCCATCAATGTTAGAAGCTGGGACACGATTCTTTTTTCCACTTCGCCAGTTACTTCGTCCCGTTTTGGAGCAATGGAATCAATTTCGTCAATGAATACAATGCTTGGAGTATTTTCTTCTGCCTGCTTGAAGATCTCTCTGAGTCGTTCCTCGGACTCTCCATAGTATTTACCCATTATTTCTGGGCCAGAAATCGATGTAAAGTGCGAGTTTGTCTCGCCTGCGACTGCCTTAGCAAGAAGAGTTTTTCCTGTTCCTGGAGGACCATACAGAAGCACGCCTTTTGGTGCCTCTATTCCAAGTTTTTCGAATAGTTCTGGGTGACGCATTGGAAGCTCCACCATTTCACGTATCTTTTGGACCTCTTTTCTGAGTCCGCCTAAATCGTCATAGGTAATCCTTGGAATGGAATTGTCCACGGCCTTTGTCATTGAGCCTAATTTGAACACGGTCTTTGGGATAACAATTACAGGTTTTTGGGGGGTCGTGGCTGTAACAATTAATTGGGTTTTTCCTCCCAAAGACGTGTTCACTATAATGGTGTCACCTGTGGTAAAGACATGGCCCTCATACAATGTGGACATGTATTCCTGAAGTCCTTCAACAGAGATTTTCTCAATTGGTGATAATGTGATTTGTGTGGCTTCTGCTGAATCTACAATTTTTAATGTAGCCTTTTCCCCAATTCCTGCGCCAATGTTGTGTCTTGTCAGGCCGTCAATGTGTATTATACCGGAACCATAGTCTTCTGACGGGCCTGGCCAAACCTTAACATGGGATTTTTTGTTTGCAGTAATTTCTATTATCTCCCCTGTTTGCCACTTGTTGTCCTTGACAATTTTTGGATCGATTACTCCGAGGCCCTTTCCAACATGGCGCTGCGCCGTCTCTTCAATTTTTAATATAATTTCGCTCATTTTATCACCATAAAAAATGGAGGATTAGTTTACCTCCACGGTTTTGCCTATCGGTTTGTCCTCGCCTTTTAGCTTGAACTGCACTTCCAGAATTCCGTTTGTGTATGTAGCCTTTACGGAATCTGCATCAACCTTTCTTTTGATTGGGACTCTGCCATGGTACTTTTTGTCGCCATGCTCTGCGTCTACATTTACAACATTTCCTTCGACTACTACCTTGATGTCTTTTTTCTCAACCCCGGGCATTTCTGCGACTAGCTTGAGCATTCCTTCTTTTTCATCTACGATAGTGTCGATGAGTGGCTCTCTGGATTCTGCGGTTGGAAGCAAACCAGGTCTCACATTACCGTATTCCTGTATCTGCGGCTTACCGTCTGGGCCAACGGTCATGGAATAACCGTAATAGAATGGTCCGTATGTCTTGCCGTCTTGTACCTTGACATTCTCAAAGATGTCGTCAAAACCCATGAAGGATCTTGACATTCTCTTGAAGATTTTGTCAATTTCATCATCAAATGACATTTGTCATAACACCTGTATACATGTAATAATCATGACATTATATAATGATTTGGGTATTTTGTATGGTTAATGACATAAGGCTCTTATATATGACATCACATGATGTATTATGCGAACAAGTAACCTTTCTGTTCCAGAAGCCGTACGTGAAATCATCACCAAGAATAGATCCATCTATGACTGCATGAAGATGGATGTGATAAATTACACGGCACTTGCCGTAAAGATTCAGACCGACGTGGAGCGGCAGCTTGGTAATCCCGTTAATCTCAATACTATAGTGGTTGCAATCAAAAGATATGCGGATTCGTTTTTGGAAAAAGAAGAGATCAAGACAGAGTCTGTTCTCAAAAATGCCAGACTGTCCCTGACTGATGGAATATTGGACATCAAATTTTCAACCAATGACATGGGCAAAAAAGAGACCGCGTCACTATTGGATAAGTTCGAGCAGTATGATTCCGATTATGAGTTTTTCAGAATGGCTGACTCGACATTTCGTGTCTTGACTGAAGATCTGGCTGACATTAGGAGAATGTTCGAGTCGTTTCCGTCCGCCAAGAACTTTTTCAGCACAGGCCTAGCTAAAATCGAGATTCGCATACCCCAAGAACAAAACAGGTCCGATGTTGTGTCCTATGTGGCTGAAATCCTGCACAATAATGGCATAGAATTGCAAAACGCGTTTTTCTCTCAAGACAATATCATATTGGTATTGCGAGAAGAAGACGCGTCAAAAGCATACGAGGTACTACGAGCAGAAATCTCTAGATAACTAGATCCCAGAAGTCTCGGCCTTGGAGATCTCCAAGTATACCTTGTCGCCAACAGACAGTGATAATTCCTTGTATTCTCTCATGTCTAACTTCATGCTAGTCATGTTTCCCGGCATACCCAATCCTCCACCGCCAAGCATCTTGTTTAGCGATTTCATCATGTCGTCCATGTTTGTAAAGCCCATTACACCAGGGCCTCCGCCATAAGGAGACTGGGGAAATCCCTGGCTTTCCTTGAAATCCTTGGTTGCCTGCAATGACACTATTACATATGGTGCGCCGTCTGGTGAGGCGTCAATTCGTACCACGACATATTCCTTCTTCATATGATTTTTGTGCGTGTTTTTGCGATATTTTACTTTACCTGCTGATCGAGCTATACCATAATACCCAGCCCTTTATCAAAATAGCAAAATATCGTATTTTGATTTGGTAATCAAATGTTATATCGGCTTATTTTGGAGTAATTAGGTGACGCACAAAAGAATACTTGTCATTGGCGGGGGATTCGCCGGAGTAGAGTGCACTGAAAAGCTGGAATCGTACTTTAAGAGAGATCCTGAGGTGCAAATAGACCTGGTCTCAGAAGACAATTTCCTGCTCTTTACGCCTATGCTTCCACAGGTTGCGTCTGGTATGATAGAAACAAGGCACATTGTAATTCCAATCAGAACCATAATCAAAAAGGCCATATTCCATGAGGGCAAGGTCAAAAACATAGACCCGTATGGAAAACGAGTAACACTTTATGGCACAAACGAAAAAAGAGGAACCTCACTTGAATATGATTATTTGATAGTGGCACTTGGAAGCCAGACCAACTTCTTTGGCAACCAAACTGTAGAGAATCATGCTTATACAATGAAGACGCTAAACGACGCCGTAGTTCTTCGAAATAGAATAATAGACATGTTAGAGCAGGCCGACAATGAAAAAGATCCAATCCTAAAACAATCACTTTTGACATTTGTCGTAGTGGGCGCTGGATTTGCAGGAATAGAGACAGCGGGAGAGATACACGACTTTTTGCTTGATGCAAAAAAATATTATCCGAATATCAAAGAATCTGACATCAAGGTAATAGTATTGGAGGCACTACCAATTGTACTACCTGGATTTTCTGAAAAACTTGCGTCATTTACAAAAGATAAGCTAATCCAGAGGGGAATTGATATCAAGCTAAACACACAGGTTGTGACATTTGACGGTTCTGAGGTAATAATCAAAGACGCAGTGGATCCGACCATGACACAGGTAAAAGAGCCTACAATGGATGCCATAGAAACTAAGACGTTAATCTGGACTGCAGGCGTAACGCCGGTTGATACTATCAAAAATTCCATGTTCAAAACAGACCGTGGCAAAATCATCGTAAATGAAAATCTCGAGGTACCAAACTTTCCAGGAGTGTATGTGGTTGGCGATTGTAGCTTGGCAATTGATCCTAGAACAGGCAAGCCTTATCCACCGACTGCGCAAAACGCGGAGGGTCAGGCAAAGACTGCAGCGTACAATATTTTTGCAGATATGCATGGAAAGCCCAAGAAGAAAATTGACTTTGTATCAAAAGGACAAATGGCGATCATTGGAAAAAGAACCGCAATTGCGTCGCTTTCTGGGGTGAACATTCATGGATTTTTGGCCTGGATTCTTTGGAGGGCTGTATATGTCAGAAAGATACCCAAAATAAACAAAAGGCTCAGAATCTTGCTTGACTGGACTGCAGATCTGCTCTTTGATAGGGATATCTCCAGACTAAAGATAATCCGCAAGGACCAACCAATTGACTACAAGGAATTAGACGAAGTAGACGATGTTTGGTAGTTAACTTCCGTACAATTTCTTAAAATCGCATTTTGTGCAATACAATTCCTTTCTGTCGACACCTGAATTGTCTATGATATCTCGAATTTCCAGATGTATGCCGCACTTGGGACAGAATATGAAAGGCATGAGGCGTGTAAATCAGGCCATGTTATTATTTTGTATGATGATTTTCAATACTCCAGTATATTTGATTACATCTAAACGCTTATGATGCTAATGCTAAAAAATGAGTTAATGGGAATAATGAATACTCTGCGCAAATTCTGCGTCATGAAAAGCGTTAGAGACAAAGCAAAAGAAGAATCCGAAGACGTAAAAAAAGACTAAATTTTTAAAAATTTTCTAGTCGTATTTGGGAGAATGTTTTAGACCTTCAGCAAGTATACAGCTGATTATCTCTGAAAAACCCACATGCTCATTTTTTTTAAGAATTCTCTCTACCTTTAATTTGCGTAGCTTGGTTTCATTTTTTCATCTACACTATTATGACTCGACGTATTGCCACAGTTGTGCAAGCTGGTTTTAGTTGAAAACTAGAATAACGATGATAATCCGCACATTACTAAAAAGGGAAAAATTTTTGAAAAGAATTTTAACCGCTAAGAAAGATTGCTACCCAAATATCTGATAAGTATTTCGTAAAATAATCCACAGAATCATCGATAGCGACTTTTTACTTTTTGCTCGTGTTCTTCTCTTGCGTGATGCAGCCTGTCCTTTTCATGAATGAATTCCTTTCCACAGCCAGTGCACTTGGTTATGTGCCGATGGTGTATCTTTCTTGCATGGGAAATCAGGTCTGAGTAGCTTGGAAGCTTTTCCTTACAATCCTCACAAGTGTTGTTGTTTCGATTGAAGAACTTCAATTTGCTGTAATACGGTATCATACTATAAAAGAAATTCCAACCCTGATCGCTAATTCTATGACCTAAGGAAAAACCTCTACATCTCGCTTAAAATTTGGAAGGTTGCATGTGCACTCTATTGAACAATACTTGGAATCTGGTGGCAAACTTGCCAGTGAGCCTCCGCATATCTTGCATATTTGTTACTATGTGAGTATCACAACTCTTTTCTAATAATTGATTATGCTTTTGAAATGAACAAACACAATTTCGTGAGTAATTCATACTGAATAAGTCATTATTTGGGGTTCCAAAGAACCCAGCAAAGAACTCACAAAGACCAAAACAAAAAAAGACATGGAAGAAGATATGGTGCAGCCGCAAAAATATCAATTCGTCCCTAGATGGTCAGATAAGAAAATTAATCATTATACAATTCAAAAAACATTGAAGATCCGCAAGGCCAAAAAATCTGATAAGGCCCAAATTCTGTCGTTTTGCCAGCACACGTTTCGCTGGGGCGATTATATTGATAGGGTCTGGGACAAGTGGCTTGCAGAAAAAAATCTGCTTACAATAGAGCAAAACGGCAAGGCAATCGGAATCTGCAATGCAGGAATCTCTCAAAATCAGGTCTGGATTGAGGGAATCCGCATCAATCCTGACTTTAGAAGAAAAGGACACGCTAGCAAGCTGGTAATCACTGCAGAAAAACTGGCTAGAAGGAAAAAGATTGGAATCTCTCGCATGATTATAGCTTACAATAACAAGCGTTCCCTTTCCATGGCAAAAAAGCTTGGATATCACATAGAGGATAAGTGGTGGCTGTACAACCTTTCTCCAAGAAGACAAAAAACAACTGCAAGGATCGCTATTAGCCCAAAAGACCTCGACTCGCTGATCCAGTCCAGTACCTTTTCGGAATCATGGAACTGGTTCTCACTTGACAAAAAAGTTCTGACCAAGATAGTCAGTCAAGGCCGTGTCATTGTGTATTATAAAAACAAAAAGCCTCAAGCAATGGGAATATGGAACAAGACATCCAAGCTAGACAAAAACGTAATTCAGCTTGGCTACCTTAGCGGAACCATGCTTGGAATCCGGCAAATCATTCACTTTATGCAAAACAAGGGATTTGAGGAAAAAAAGGATCGAATCCAGCTCCTAATACAGAATAAAATCAAGCCAAAGATACCGGGGTTGGACAAAAGGATGCTTTTCTATCTTATAAAAAAGGAACTGTAAGATTAGCCTAAATTAATACTGGAGAGATGTGTCAGGAATATCTTTACTTGTTTGCTATTACTAGCAGTGAAATTGCTTGGTGTAGTGGATGAACAAATGTGATCGTGCGCTTTTCCTTTACCATACTATGATATGGTGAAAGTATGAATAAACATGTGCACAATATGTCTCTAAGTTGTGGTCGGTCTAAATGTCCTATTTTGGAATTCCTTCACATGCATCCATGAACCATTTTGGCAAATCGTTTCTCTGATAGTATATCATGCGTTCTGCCTTGGTATCTAGGACATAGGTCATTGCGCTATCCTTTACATGCCGGATGCTTCTACCTGCCATTTGCAGTAATCGAAATGCAGATTTTAGATAATATCTTCGATGGTCTGCCTCGGAATCATAGATCTTTTTCATTCGAAGATCGTCAACGGTTGGATAGTAAGGGGCTTTAACGATAATCTGGAACCTGCTGTCGTCGTCTGGGAGATTAACACCGGATTCCAAGCCAGGCGAAATCAGAACAGAGTTTAGCGTGCCACGGTGAACGTCGATTGCCTCTGCCTTATCCTGACCGCGTTCTAGTGGCAACAATCTTGGTTTTAGCTCAGGCGATATCTTTTCCATGATATAATCAAGCTGTGAATAGCTGGTAAGTAGTATGATCCCACGTTGGGTCGGCCTAATCTTGAGAATTGCTTCTATTTGTGAAATAATCTTTCCAGGCAGTACATTTTCCGATGTTGCCTCGACATATTCTGTTTTCAAGAATACTACTTTGCGATTTTCTACTGGAATGTTGGAGTCTTCGTTTATGAAATATACCTCATCCTTTTTGAATCCCGTCTCTTTGCAGAATAATTCCAGATTTATGGTAGCTGACATGTACAAGGATAGATCAAAGCCTGAGCTCATCTCTTCCATAAACCAGTGAAGGTGCCACGGTTTTATTGTGACCTCATCAAAGTTTCTCCCCTGTTTATCATCTTGCGACTTTGACTGAATGTCAGTAATGATGTAATTTTGGTCAGCTGATTCTAGGCCCTTTTGCAGGATTTTCATTTTTGTGGTATAGTTTTTGAGGTCATTTAGGACAAAATGGTTGATGTGCTTGTGGTCAAACTTACAATCAACGTGAACCTTACACTTTAGGAATTCCTTGGTCTTGATGTAATCTCGGATTTTGTTACAGTCAGAACAGCTAAATTGCAGCTTGATTCCATGTTTGATACATCTGACATGCTTTTTGATGTGTTCCTCAGATTGTAAAAATAATGAATGTTCTGCGCACTGCTTTAAGACGGATTCTCGCTTTTTGAAGGCCTCTGAAAATGAATTGACGTATTGCTTTATTGTGCCAAGATCGGAGTTGACTGAAAATTTGGGCATTTCCACACCAAGCAGCTCACCGTAGAATCCTGACAGATTTGTTGCGAGCTGGTTTGCAAGCTCCTCATCCAGTTCATGTGCCTCATCACACACTAAGAGCTTCCTTTGCGGCATTTCCTCGCCAGACAACAAGTGCGAAAGGTACGATGCGTAGGAATAGGCAACAAAGCTTGCCTTTTTGCCAATCTCAATTTGGTCATAGTACGGGCACTTTCTGGGTGTATCTTGGCCTATGATTTTCTCCGCTATAGTGCCTTTTTTGACAATACTGTATGATTCTGATTCTGGCTTGAAAGAGCAGTCATTGCAATAACCGTGGGTACAGTCAAAGACGCGGTTTGTCTGCTCGCAGAGAAATCTTCTCTTTCCTCGGACTGTATTGAAAAAGCTAAACTCGTTTCTATACTGGTCCTGGAGCAGTACCGTTGATGTCAATATGGTTGCTGATCTAAAGTATAGAGATAGCGCAATTGCAATCCAACTCTTGCCTGTTCCAGTAGGGGCTGATAAGAGAATTCTCTTGTAGCCAGATTCTATTGCATGTTGGATCTTTTTGATTACTTCATATTGTTTGGGGGTTGGCTCTTTTCCGGCAAACTGTCCAACTAATTCCAGTGCCTCGACCAGAGAAATGGGCTCTCGGGGGTTTTTGAGGTTGATTTCTGGATAGCTTGAGCGCATTCTGCGTCCTAAGGCGTCAAATTGCAACATCTAACCCCTAGATGTAGTGGATATAATTGTAGAATCAGAATGAATCTGAGCTAGCCTTTGGTTAGTGGTGATTCGATCATACCATTGATTATGTTGCCTATGATACTAAAAGCATGAAAGCAAAATTCGCTACCTTATGTTCAGCATGTGGGGATAAAATAGCGCCTGGAAAGGAAATTGCAAAAAATGAGTCAGGAAAATGGGTTCACAAGCATTGTGCCCCAGAAATAGAGTTACTCTAAGTCCTGGCTTAGAATTAGAACCTCTCTGGACTTTTTGTTATTTGACATTCCATATTTCCAATCCGGATATAGAATTGTATAATCCGAGTAGAGCTCGTGGATTTCTTTAGAATTGTTGTATGAGAGAATCCAGTTGTTTCGTTTTTTGAGAATCTTTGCCAAACCTGTATGATCAAAGTTTTTGTGCAAATCTCCCTTTTTACCATAAAGTTTGCTCTGGATTAGGTACGGCGGATCCAAGTATAGAAGCGCTTTTTTGTGCCTAGGAATAGATTTTTTGAAATCCAGTTGCTGTACAGTGAGGTTTTTGATTCGAAATGATTTTAGCTTTTCAATGGATGATTTTGTAAATCTTGGATTATTGTCTTGACCGCCGCTTGCCATTCCGCCGGATAATGTGGAGCCAGAAAATGAAGTCCTGTTTAGGACAAAAAATACAGACGCTCGCTCGAATTTACTTTTTGATTCCAGCTGGACTTTTTGTAATTTGTAAAATTGTACTTTTTTTAATGGATGATATTTTTTTATACTAGCTGCAAGTTTTTGTGGATTTTTTAGCAAAACCTGCCAAAAATCAACTAGCGGCCAAAAACTGTCATAACCATAAACCCGGATTCCATTTTGTGCGCAATAGATCTCAAGTGATCCACCGCCAAAAAATGGTGAGCAAAGACTTGTGGTTTCTTTTGGAATGTATTTTGATATGATTTTGACTGCGCGAGATTTTCCACCCGGATAGCGCAAAGGTGATTTAATCATACTAAATCGTTTTATTTGCTAATCCAGTATATCATTTACCTTTGATTGAAAACGAAAATACTTGGGCAAATGCAGTAAAAACCGACACCCAAGACGATTTCCACAAAAAATTCGACTCTTCCCTAGAAGCCCTAAAATCAAAATTTGGCAAAACCTACCCGTTAATTATAGGAGGAAAAGAAGTTTACACAGAAAAAACATTCGACGTACGATCACCATCTGACACCAGAATAATCCTGGGTAAGTTCCCACTGGCAACAAAAGAGGAGATAAACCTGGCAATAGAATCGGCCAAGGATGCATTTTACAATTGGAGCTCCACACCATATCAGAATAGAGCACAAGTCTTCCGCGAAGTAGCATCACAATTCTCCAAAGAAAAATTCACGCTAGCTGCCACAGTGAGCCTAGAAAACGGTAAAAACCGACTCGAGGCAATGGCTGAAATAGATGAAACAATTGACTTTCTGAGATATTATGCAGACCAGCTAGAAGCAAACCAGGGATTTGTTAAGTCAACCAAAAATGCAAACCCAAATGAAAAAACCCAATCTGTCCTAAAACCATACGGAGTTTGGGGAATAATTTCCCCGTTTAACTTTCCATCAGCCATAGCGATTGGAATGAGTAGTGGAGCACTAATTACGGGAAATTCTGTGGTACTAAAGCCGGCAAGCGATACGCCACTATCAGCCTTTCAATTTGTAAACGCAATCTACAAAAAAATCACGTCAGGTGCAATCAACTTTGTAACAGGACAGGGCAATATTGTGGGTCAAAATATACTTGAAAACCCAAATGTCTCCGGCATTGCATTTACCGGCTCCAAAGAAGTTGGGTTATCAGGATTTAGGTCATTTACTAGAGAGTCTCCAAAACCATTCATATCAGAGATGGGCGGCAAAAACCCAGTCATAGTGACAGAATCTGCAGATTTGGAAAAAGCAACCGACGGGGTTTTGCGTGCAGCGTTTGGATATGGCGGACAAAAATGTAGCGCCTGCTCGCGAGTATATGTCCAAAAGCAAATTGCGCCAAAATTCCTAGGAAAACTCGTAACAAAAACACAAAACCTCAAAATCGGACTTCCTTGGGAAAAGGACACTTACTTGGGTCCTATCATTAATGATTCTGCAAAAAAGAAATTCGAGTCAGCAGTGGAGCTTGCAAAAAAGGACGGCAAGATAATCTTTGGCGGTGAAACCCTAAAGGATGGACTGTACCAAAACGGCTACTATGTCAAGCCTACAATAGTATCTAATCTTCCGAAAGACCACAAGCTAGTCAAAGAGGAATTATTTTTGCCATTTTTGTGCGTTCAGGAATTTGAAAAATTCGATGATGCGATCAAGGAGGCAAACGATTCAGAATTCGGCCTCACAGCAGGCATATTTTCACAATCCAAGTCAGAAATTGACGAATTTTTCTCCAAAATCGAGGCTGGAGTAACGTACGCAAATCGAACCCAGTCTGCCACAACCGGAGCAATGGTGCAGTCACAACCCTTTGTTGGATGGAAAAATTCTGGAATCTCTGGCAAAGGTGCAGGCGGTGCATATTACCTAATCCAGTTCCTACGGGAACAAACCCAAACAATTTGTAACGAACAATAGGTTTTGATTAAATCGATTCACCAAACCAAAACTAACCAATTCTTTAAGCTTTTTTTCGTATGTAGTACAATATCTACACAATGCTTAACTACAAATTCTAGTGTTGACGAATATTGAATACTAATATCATTATAGCTGTTGTAGCAGCAATTTCTGTAGCCGGATCATTTGGAATATTTATGACTCTAATGCCTACTAGCACACCACCTTCTCCATATGTTGTTCCGTCAAACACATTTGATGACACACCGCTAATATCAGTTGAAGGATCCCAAGAGCTCAAAAAATTTTCTTCATATGAAGAGCTCAAAAAATATCTTCAAACAACACAGATTTCACAAGATCAATTCTACCAAGACTATGGTGGCCCAATGGCTCTTGAAAGAAAAGTTTTCTCAACTCCTTTCACTAGAACAGATTCACAATCGAATATGGCTAAAGAAGCAGCTCCAACATCAGCTCCAATTCCATCCTCAGTTCCCACTATTGGAGTTGTAGATTCTGCCAAGCCAGAATACTCAACCACAAACGTCCAAGTCAAAAATGTGGACGAGCCAGACTTTCTAAAAAACGATGACAAGTACGTATACATCGTAACAGGCGACAAATTGACCATAATAGAAGCATATCCTGCAGAGACTGCAAAAATCATACTCAAGGTTGGAATCGATATTCCGCAAGGCCAGTCAATACAAAACATTTTCCTAAATCAGGATAGACTGGTCATTTTCTACCAAGACTATCAGGAAAACGATTACATCCCACAATACAATTTTGCACCATCAAAAATCTACACAAACCTAACTCACATCATAATAATGGATGTCTCTAGCAAGGAATCACCAAAGATAATCAAAGACTACAGCGTCAACGGATATTATCACAATGCCAGAATGATCGGAAATGTGGTCTATCTGATATCAATAGCAGAGGTAAATCACTTCCAGCCAATCATTCCGTTAATTAGAGAAGACGCAAGGACCATCATTTCTCCAGACGTTTTCTATTTTGATAACCCAGAATCTTACTATAATTTCAACATGGTAACTGCAATCGATATTTTTGCAGACACCATAAAATCAGAGACCTACATGATGGGCGGCGCAGGAACAATCTACATGTCTGAGAATAATTTGTACATTACATACCAAAAGAATTTACCATATCGGTATTACCAAGTCCACGAAAAGACCCGATTCTTTGAAGCCATAGTTCCAGTACTACCAAGCAACATACAAGCACAAATCAAAGAAATAACAAACGATTCCACAATAAGCGAATCCGAAAAATGGAGCAAAGTATCTGATCTGCTCCAAAACACCTATAATTCCATGTCGGAGTCGGAAAAATCAAAATTATTTGAGAAAATCCAGTCCGCAATCAACGACTATGAGCTGAAAATCCAGCAGAAAACACTAAAGACAGTAATTCATAAAATTGGACTGAATTCTGGCGAGCTAAAATATTTGGCAAAGGGTGAAGTTCCCGGAAGGCTGCTCAACCAATTCTCAATGGACGAGTCGGAAAACAGATTCAGAATAGCAACCACATCGGAATTTTACTCAAATCGCTCATACCTGCACAACAATGTCTATGTTTTAGACGAAAACTTGGTGCGCGTAGGAGCACTTGAGCAAATAGCAAAGGACGAGTCCATTTATTCCGCAAGATTCATGGGCGAACGACTATACCTAGTGACATTCCAAACAATAGACCCGTTCTTTGTAATTGATCTGTCCACAGACACGCCAAAAGTATTAGGTGAGCTCAAAATTCCTGGATTTTCGCAGTATCTTCACCCATATGACGAAAACCATGTCATTGGTATAGGCAGGGACACTAAGGAAAACCAGTGGGGCGGAGTCCAGACAGAAGGAGTCAAGCTGGCATTATTTGATGTAACAGATGTGTCCAAACCATCCGCAGTAGACGTGGAAATAATAGGAAAGCAAGGAACAGACTCCGAAGTGCTAAACGACCACAAGGCGATGCTCTTTGACAAGCAAAAGGGAATACTATCCATTCCAATTTCTAATTACAGCTATAACATAGAGCCGTACTACAAAGACGGCAAATATGTTGAGCCAAAAACATGGAGAGGATTTTACGTGTATGATGTCAAAGATTCAGGCTTTGATCTTAAAGGAACTATAATGCATTCAAACAGCACCGGCTACGAATACTATGGATACGGAAGCAGGTCATTTTACATCGATGACACACTGTACACTGTAAGCCCTAATCTAATGAAAATGAACACGATGTCCGATTTACACGAGGTAAACCAGATAAAATTCAGGGACGAGGCAAAACTAGTCCACTATATCGACTAATTCATTGTATATTTTTTAGCTTTGACTACAGTTAGGTTGCTCCTTTTGCAACCATGAGACTGTCATCTATGAGCTAGTTTTTCTTCTATTTGCTTTCTGATAAACTTTGATATCTCGTCTTTGTTTTTGCGACCAGAGCTTTTAGTCTTTCCGGATTTATCCACGATAATGACTTCGTTTAGCTCGCGGTTCTTTAGGTATTTTGCTCCAATATCGTTTGCAACTATGATATCTGATTCAGATTCTTTAAGTTTCTTTTTTGCCAGCTCTACAAGCTTTTGCCTTGAAATGTTAGTTTCTGCCTTGAATCCAACCAGAAAAATATTTTTTTGGATTTTTTTGATATTATCTATTATTTTTGGAGCCCTCTGCAGCTTGATAGTAATGCTAGCTTTGTCGCTTTTTATTTTTGACTTTGTTGGTATGGTAGTATAGTCGGCTGGTGCCGCAGATAAAATTGCTACATCAAATTTTTTGGACTGTAGTTCTTTTTTTACCGCATCGAACATTTGCCGAACTGTATTCACCGGTATGGTTTTAGCGCCCTTTGGCGGTTTTTCAGTTCCAGGCCCATACACCAGTGTGACTTTGGCGCCAGCCGAAATCATCTCCCGTGCAAGCAAAACACCAGTCTTACCCGAGCTCTGGTTTGTCAAAACCCGAATAGTGTCTATTGGCTCGGCGGTGGGGCCTGCAGTGATTAGTATTTTTTTACCGGACAAAAGAGGAGATCGGCCAAATCTGTCCAAAACATAGTCCAATACATCCTCAGGCTCAGCTGCCTTTGCCTTTTCCTCTATAAAATTAGGCTCGATAAACTCAACTAACTCTTTCAAAAACGAAATATTTCGCAATACGGCGGCATTCTCATACATTGCCTGGTGCATTGCAAGTGCCATTATTATGGGAATTTTTGCGCCAAACCCAACTGTTAACACAGTGGAAATCGGCGTGTCATCAATTCCATTTGCAAGTTTTCCCAAAGTGTTTGCAGTCCCGGGATATACTATGATGCAGTCGGATTTTTTGTAATCGGCCAGCGCAACATGTTCCATTTTGCCTGTGAGTTTTGTTATTACCTCGTTTCCTGTTGCCCATTTAAAATAGTCCGGCTTGATCAGTTTTGTAACAGCTTCACTTGCAACACATGTAACATCCGCACCATGCCTCATTAGTAATCTTGCCAGTTCTATTGCCTTGTATGCAGCAACACTTCCCGTAACACACAGAACAATTTTTTTTCCAGCTAGTTCTGTTCCGTATGATTCCACTATGTCTAACGATGGATGCTTATTCAATTTCCTTCATGAGCTTATCTAGCTCGGATTTCTCCATTGTAAACCAATTTTCCTTTGTAGGAAATTTTCCTGCCTCCACATCTGATTTGTATAGAGATATGGCCTTTGTTATCTGGTCAGATAATGTCATGTATTGCTTTACAAATTTTGGTTTTATTTTGTCATACATTCCCAGAACGTCATGCACCACTAATACTTGACCATCGCAAAATTTTCCAGATCCTATACCTATAGTAGGAATCGACATGGATTCGGAAATTATTTTTGCCACTTCAGATGTAACCATCTCCAGTGCTATGGAAAAAACACCTGCCTTTTCCAAGGCTTTTGCATCTTCAATTAGTGTAATTGCAGCATCCTTTGTCTTTGCCTGGACCCTGTACCCTTGCGCAAGCGTGGTAGTCTGAGGCTGAAATCCAATGTGGCCCATCACGGGAATGCCTGTATCCACTATTGCTTGGATGGTGGGCGCAACAATTTTTCCACCTTCGAGTTTAACAGCATCAGCTCCTGCTTTTATCAGTCGGCCAGAGTTTGCAATTGCATCCGATATGCTTGCCTGGTATGACATGAAAGGCATGTCAGCCACTAGAAGTGAATTTTGTCTTGCACGAGATACAGCATCTGTAAATAGAACCATCTGATCCATGGTAACAGGTATTGTGTTTTCATATCCGAGCATGACCATGCCGGCACTATCACCAACCAGCATGATGTCAATCCCAGACTTATCACATAATGATGCTAGGGTATAATCATATGCAGTAATGACAGATATTTTCTGGCCGTTCCTTTTTTTGTCTAAAATATCCTTAACTGATTTGTGCATTGCGAGCCCTCCTAGTCAAATTTGCCTTGATTTCTAGTATTGCTAGTGCAAGATTTTTGGAATTGTCAAATTTTATCTCTTTGGGGTTTTTGCAGGATTTTATCAATAATATAATTGCGCGAACAACGTTGTCCACTATTGTAATATCGGCAGTCTCGGCTGTGCGTGACATTGGGTTTAGATCAAATGTTATTACTTTTTTTCCGGCCTTTTTTAGTGCTAGTGTTCGATCGCCGTCTTCCAGTGGAACCACAACCACATCCGCAGAATAAATTCCATCCCTATCCACAATTCTTCTAGCAGAATCCAGGCCAGAAAGTTTAGTAGAGTTTTTCTTATCCATTCCATAGATCCTAGGCGCGCCGTTTTTTTTCAATACGCGAAAAATGTTTTGTCGTCTGGACTTTGTTGCATAAAATAGGTTTACTTCTATTTTTGCGCCAGAGACTTTGGCAAGCTGTACTATTTCCTTTGAGCATAGCCCAGCAATGTTGCCGTTTACCGAAATTACGGGATTTCGTGCCTGTTTTAGCATAAAGGCGGCAGCCAAAATCGCCTTTTTGGCAGATTTTGATGTTTTTTCACCAATCAAATAGTCAAATGCCTCACCACGCCCGTGCGCCATGAGTCCTTCCTTTGCGATAAGACCAGCATCAAATGCTTCAACTAGTCTTTCTCGGATATACAGCGATTTTGCCCGCGGATGATTTGTTGGAATATGATTCAATGTAATAGTCTTGCACCGACTTGGTCGATTTTCGATTTGATTATAATTCCATCAGGATATTTTTCCAAAATGGAAATCACCATACTTTCCATTTCAGGTTTTATCAGAGTAAATATTGTCTCACCAAAAAGTGCAACACCACATTTTATTTCGTTCTGTTTCAGATCGTCAATTACCAATTTCATTTTTGGCGTTATAATGTCAACATAGTTTGCAAATTCAATAGAATAGTCATGGAACTGGTCTACATTTTTTGTTTGCACTAGCTTGTCCACCATTTTCCCCCCAAGGCCGTTTATTGATGCCAGTCTTTCCTTAAGGAATTGTTTTGTAGAAATTGGCGAAAAGCAAATCATTATCGCACTATATGATTCCAAAGATATTTTCTTTATTTGGCCAATCCCTGGCGCACCTCCTTTTACTCTAATCTCAAATCCACCGTGATATGACGCCAAAACATCGCCTAGGCCAGTTCTGCACATTACCTCTGCATTGTGCGCCATGGTACCAAGCTGTTCTTTGGTATAGTTTGTCCTAAATGCAGAGTTTAGCGCATATACCAAAGACAATGCAACGGCCGCAGAACATCCTAAACCATAACCCACTGGGACCTTAATGTCATGGTGTACTTTGAGAAAATAATTGCCCTGCATGTTTTTGAGAAACTCGGAAATTACAAATTCAGAGACCTGCGTGTTATCTGGCCGGTATCCAGAAATTGTAATGGCGTAATCAGAAAATTCAGAGTCCTGCACTTCGACTGTTGAGGTGACTCCTTCTTGGATGGAAAAACCCGCACCCAGAGAGCCTTGCATTTCAGGCCTTGCTATCTGGTCTAGTTCTGCCTTAAAGAATCCAGTTATGTGTGCAGGGCTAAATGCAATCCCCTTCATCTGATCTGAGTTTAAATTTTAATAAAAATATAAGAATATGGCTTATACTAATTAGATTAGTATAAATTGCCTAAATTCATTCGACGCCTGCAAAAGATAGGAAGCAGCATTCTGGTATCATTGCCAAAAGAATGGGTCAAGGCAAACCATCTAGACAAGAGTGCCGAGGTAGAACTCGAAACATCCGACAACACCGTATCAATTACCGCAGGCAAAACAGAACGGCCATCAAAGGAAGTCGTAATATCGTATCCATTGCCGCAAGACGAAAACATTGTCGCAAACATTACCGGCGCATATCTGATTGGCTATGACATTATTCGAATAAAGGCAAGGACTACCATTCCGGCAGAAGACAGGGAAAAAATCCGCAATTCCATGAGAAGACTCGTTGGTATGGAAATAGTGGAGGAAGACTCGTCAAATGTAAATGTCCAGTTCCTACTTGATGCGGCCACGCTAAATCCACAAAAAATTCTCAAGCGAATCAGCTCTATCGCACTGGGAATGTTTAATGATGTATCATCTTCTTTGATATCAGACGACAGATCAAACCTCCAGACTCTATCGCACCGGGACGACGAAGTAGACAGGCAGTATTTCCTTTTGGTCAGACTGATTCGTAGTACCATCTCCGACAAAAGACTTGCCACCGCATTTCATCTAGAAAACATTGACGTTCTGGATTACAGAATTGCAGCAAATATTCTAGAGACAACAAGTGATACTCTGGTAGAAATTGCAAATTCATTGTCGAATACAACACTATCAAAAAACGACCTCAAAAAAATATACGAGCTGACAAAAGACATAGAATCAATTCACCAAAAATCAATTGACGCATTTATTGAGCAAAACCGAAGCCTGGCAATTGATGCTATTGCAAGCCATAGGAAATTCCAGAGAAAAATATCTGACATCCGCTCTTCAATAGAGCAAAAAAACCAGTTCCAAATTGACCTATTGGATCTAATCTACATGTTTGAGCGAGTCTCTAGGTCCTGGGCAGACGTTGCAGATCTGGTCAAGCCAGTCTACTAGATCGTCTAGTACAACTTGTTCTTTGCAGCATAGGTCAAAACAGCACAGATTGTTTTGGAATCGATAATTTTTCCTATCTTTATCATAGATATGAGGCGCTTGAGGTCCATCTTTACAACAGACATTATCTCGTCTTCATCAAGCACCTGTGCGCTTGTTTTTTTGAGATTTTTTGCAACAAAGCAATGAATTGCCTCCTTGTTATACCCAACAGAAGGATAATACGTCAAAAAGTGTGTCATTTTTGACGCCTTGTAGCCAGTTTCCTCCTGAATTTCGCGAAAAGCGCAACTAATTGGCTTTTCACCCTTTTCCAGCGTGCCTGCAGGAATCTCTAGTACGTATCCATGCGGGAATCTGTACTGTTTTACTAATATGACCTTACCTTTCTCATCAAATGCTAAAATTGCAGCAGCCCCTCGATGTTCTATAATTTCGCGCTTTACTTTGCGTCCTTGTATGGTAATATCATAGATGCTCAGGCCCAAAATCTTACCGTCATAGATCTTTTTTTTTCGCATCTATACAATCCCTGATTTTGGATGGATTTTAATGATATGCCAGGTGTAGTTTTTGGGAAGCCCTTGCTTCCTTGATTGCGTTTTTAATCCATTTCTGTGGGAATGTTATCTTTTTTGGAATAAACAAGTCCGCAGATCCTACTCCCTTTATTAGACGCACCCTTTGCGTTATGGAATCTAATTCAAATATATTGTTTGAAAACAAGACTAATACAATCTGGTTTTTTGACAAAAATGGTTTCATCAAAAATGACTCGGAAAACTCTTTTTTGAGTGACTTGAGAGTCTCATTAAAGTCGCCAGCAACCCAGGCTAACACCACAAAAGGAATGTACTGGCCAAACTTGGTAGGATCATAAATCATGGTAAACTGGATTGCCTCGTCGTTTTGCAGTTTCTGCAAAGATCGCGTGATAGTTTTTGTGGAAAGCCTTGTCTTTTTTGCTAAATCATCTATCTTTGCCCGCGGGTTCTTTAGCAGCTCACTAATGATGTCAACATCGGTCCTTGTGAGGTCTGATCGTATTCCTGGGTTTTCCGCTTCAAATATTGACAATAACCTGACATCCTTCATCAATCCCTTTGCAAGCTCTATTTTTTGAGAAACATTTTCCTTTACTACAATCCCACAAACCGTGATACCGCCAATAACTGGCACAACCAAGAACGACTCACCAATCAATTCCACTTGTTTTAGGATTTCATTTATGTTCTGGCCTGTCACAACAATATACAACAGACTATATCCAAAAACTGGTGGCTCTATTTTCAGTGTATAGTCCTCGATGATTCCGTTTTTTATCATCTTTGCAATTCGTGACTTGACTGCAGCACCGGAAATTCCAATTCTGGTGCCGATTTGCCTGTCGGATTCACGGCAGTTATCTAGCATTGTGTGTAAAATATCCACGTCTAATTTGTCCAATTTGCTAGAGTTAGGCACTATTTTCTTATTAAACACTACTATTCATTAATTGAAGTGTCTGATTTAAGCATTTTATGCATATAATACATTAAATATCAGACTAAATTACTATACTCATGGATTACCGAGTCCAACTAGCAAAAAGAATGCTCTCCAACAAAAAGGGCTCACTTATTGGTGCAGTACTTGCCGTATCAATTGGAATATTGGTAATTCATGTGAATTTTGTAATTTTCCAAGGATTATACGATGCAATTGTCAGGGATCTGTCCAGCTATAGATTTGGAGATGTCCTAGTGACAGACGAGGAGAGCTTCATTACAAAATCCGATACTTATCTGGTAGGATGGTTTGAGAAAATACCATATGTAGAGGCCGCAACGCCCAGGATGCAGTCATCCGCATCAATTACCGTAACAAAAAATGGAAAATTAGTCGAGGAATTCCGAGTTTCAGTCATTGGTGTAGATCCAATGCGGGATCCAAGGGTATCGACAGCTTACCAAACAGTATCTGACGGCCAGTTTGTCTTTTCAAGAAACTCAATTGTTATTGGATCTCGGGTAATCGATGATCTCGGCGGAGCTATGGTGGGTGATAGCGTCAAAATAAAGATCACTGACAGGCGAGGCGAAGATCAGGTCAGAAGATTTCTCATCACTGGTATAACAACATCGCCTGGAGGGCAGGGCCTAGACTCACAGGTGATAATGCACATTGATGCGCTTCGAGACATGCTGGACAGAGGCGGAGAGACGGGAGAAATTTTGGTAAAGCTAAATGATCCAAAAAAGGCATCCGATGTGAAAAATTATTTTCTCAGGACTTTTCCTAATGATGATTTCAAGGCAGAAACTATAGAAGAATCTGCAGAGGCAGCACTAAGCGGTTTTAGATCAGGTATTGCCATGATCAACATGATTGGCTATTTTGGGTTAATGTCGTCGGCATTCGCAGTGGTAACAATCCAGATGATGCTAGTATCTAGCAAGACAAGGGAGGTGGGTGTCATGCGCGCAATTGGAGCCAAAAGAAAGGACATCTTGATTATCTTCATTGTCCAAGGCATGATGATTGGCGCAATAGGCGCGGGAATAGGCACGGCAATGGGCCTAGGATACACGTTTTACGCAAAAGAGACCAAGATGACCTTTGCTGGGTCCATCCCACTAGAGGTAAGCTACGACTGGGCAAAAATCACCCAGACTGCAATCATGGCGTTTTCATTGGCAGTAATGGCGTCGATTTACCCGTCATACAAGGCAACCAAACTGCAACCGGTGGAGGCAATGAGATATGTCTGATATTGTACTGGAATTAAAAAACGTCAACAAGGTTTTCGGACATGGAGATACCCGAGTCCAAGCTCTAAACAATGTTTCATTTTCTGTAAAAAAAGGAGAGTTTTTGCTAATTGTTGGAAGCTCCGGCTCCGGCAAGTCTACATTACTTAACATGATTGGATTATTGGACAGGCCAAGCAGCGGCCAAGTAATGATTGATGGAAAAAACACAACCAAGCTATCCGATGGAAAAATCTCGGAATTTAGAAACTCCAAGCTAGGCTTTATCTTTCAATTTTCAAATCTTATGGCAGACCTAACAATTTTGGAAAATGTGTTGCTGCCAAGAAACATACAGAGATCAGATAAAAATGCATACAAAGAAGCATCAGATCTGCTCAAGGCAGTGGGATTAGAATCGCAAATCAACAAGCGGGCAAACGAGGTCTCTGGCGGACAAGCCCAGAGAGCAGCAATTGCAAGGGGTCTAGTGAATCATCCAACCATAGTATTGGCTGATGAGCCGACAGGAAACTTAGACTCTGTTACTGCAGAAACCATTGTACAGCTAATGAAGTCAATGGCAAAAAAGCTAAACCAGACATTCATCATAGTAACACACGACAGAAACCAATTTGGCAAAGTGGACCGAGTTATCACTACTAAGGACGGGCGCGCATTTGAGGGAGAAGACGCGCCGCCAAAAATGGAGCTGACAGTATGAAAACCCTAGTCTATGTCATGATATCTCTAATTGTATTATCGCCTGTGCTTGATGCCTATGCCCGACCAGGTAGTCAGGAAATTAACTCACCATTTGAGCGTAATTTTGGCGATGTCAAGTTCCTAGATGCATATTTTGGCACTCTAAATAAAAAAATAGAGGTAACACCAGGCGACAAAAACGTTCCACTTACCGTGGTATTTGCAAATGTGGGCTCGCAAGATATCACTGGAATCAGAGGGCAACTCCTAATGCCAACGGGCTTTAGCTCATCGGATAGCGAGGGGGCGCTAATTTTTGCGGACAGCAATTCCGAGGCAACTAAAGGAAAACACTTTTCGTTGACATTTTTTATAAATCTGGACAAGAGCATATCTGTACAACAATTCCCAGCAACTGTCAAACTTGATTATACTAGAATTCTAGAGTCCGGCACCAGAAATTCATTCTTTGACTTTAATTTCATGGTAACTGGAAAAAGCATCCTAAATCTCAAGGCCGATAATCCATTTTTGACTTCTCTAAAAACAAATAGCGTCACAGTAGAGATAACAAACACAGGTACAGCACCATTATCCAACGTCGAGGTTGTATTGCAAAATAGCCAGTTGAAGTCAAGCAGTTCCACCACCTTAACAAACATAGAAAATGTCGTCTTTGATCAAAATAAATGGAATATCGGCACAATAGACAAAAAATCATCCAAGAAATTTTCCTTTTCTGTATTTGTTCCTGAAAATATTAGAACCGAAACACTGCACATACCATTACTAGTGTCGTATTTTGACGGACATGGGAACAAGACAGAAGACACAAGGTCTGTGGACTTTTACATAACTGGTTTGATTGACGCAAGGATCTACGACATCAAGGTAATAGATTTAGGAGACCAGCAGACCATAATCGGAGATATCATAAACGAAGGCAACATCAATGCCCTTTTTGCGTTTGTGACGCTAGAACCACTGGAAGGCTCTAATCTCAAAAAGGTAACCCAATTCATTGATGAGCTAGAAACAGACTCACCAATACCGTTCAACATCCCAGTAGAGTTTGACGGCGAGCCTAAGTACGGCGACCACAAAATCAAGGTTACAGTCCGATACAAAGATGATCTGCGGCAAGAACACCTAGTATCGGAAATTGTAACTGTGACACTCAAGGACCTGACCATAAAACCAGAGCCCTCACCAATGGACTTTGCACCAGGAATAATCAGCCTGATAATAGCTGGCATAGCAGGATATATCATATTCAAGAAAATCAAAAAGAAAAAGCAGGCTCGGGCAGAAGAAAACTAAACCCACTAGAATTATTAATCAAATAGTGGTATTTTTGATCCATGCCTTTTGATGAAATCGAAATCCCAAAAGAAATTCGACCGTTCATGCTAGAGCGGGCCCAAGAAACAAAACTTGGACACAAAAACGGTGCACAAAGGCAGTTCCGATACAAAAATCTGCACATCAGAGAATACGAAGACAGGTACCTCGTCCACGTGGACAGGGTCAATCCACATGACGATCCTTTGGGACATCTAGTCTATGACGCCCCAGAGGTCCTAGTAGGCCTGGCAAGCGGGGCAATTGGCGGTGCAAAAATAGCATCTCACATTTACAAAAAATCCAACAAGTCAAAAAAAGACAAGCAAATTGCAGCTGCCGCAGGGATTCTATCATCCATAGTAATTGGTTATGTTGGCTACAAGCTTGCAAAAAAGGCAAAAGGTCAGTGATGTTATGAGCACAACTAGAACCATCCATGTTTTGATAAAACTTATTCCATTGATTTTGGCACTAAGAAAGGACAGAAAAGCCTGGGTTCGCTCTGAGGGAAAAAACCTAGATCTGACAAGATTTCAAAAAAACGCAAGCAAGGTTCTCAATACTTTTGTCTCACTGGGTCCAGTCTACATTAAGTTGGGCCAATGGTTATCATCTCGAGCTGATATTTTGCCACAACCATACCTGGAGGAATTATCCAAGCTGCAAGACGATGTTCCAGCAGAATCATTTGAGAAAATAAAGCCAATCATAGAACAAGATCTCGGCTCTTTGGACAAGTTTTCCACAATAAACACAAAGGTAATCTCTGGCGCATCGCTTGGCCAAGTATATCTTGCAAAAATAAAAGACCAAGACGTCATTGTCAAAGTAAAGCGACCGGGAATTGAAAAAATCATAGCACAAGATATCAAGGTTCTAAAAAAAGTCCTCCCGGTTGCAATGCAATTTGTCGATCCTAATCTGAGATTTTCTGCACAATCAATGCTGTCGCAGTTTATAGAAACCATCCATGAAGAGCTAGACTATACCATAGAATCGAAAAACCTCAAGACAATCAAGAAAAATCTAGCTAGATACGACTATGTCAAGATTCCAGAGGTGTATGACGATTATTCAACAAAAAATGTCCTTACCATGGAATACATTCCTGGAATTAAAATAACAAACATTGAAGATCTAGACAAGGCAGGAATCGACAGGCAAAAAATAGTCAATGACGTCCACAAGGTCTTCTTTACAATGTTGCTTCGCGATTCAATATTTCATGCGGATCCACACCCTGGCAATATCTCAATAGCTAATGACGGCTCGCTTATTTTGTATGACTTTGGTATGGTTGGCAAAATCGACAACGAAACCAGAATGAGAATTGTGCGATTGTACTTGGCACTGGTAGAAAAAGACCCACCACGAACAGTAAACGCCATGTCGGATCTTGGAATGTTGACACCCGACTTTAACCGCAGTGTAATAGAGCAAGGAATCGACATGTCAATTAGAACAATGTATGGCAAAAAACCAGACGAAATGGAGGTAAGGACTTTCATGGAGCTAGCAAACAAAACCATGTCCAAGTTTCCATTCATGCTACCAAAGAATCTGGCGCTATACCTAAGAATGAGCTCCATAATAGAGGGAATCTACAAGACTCACAAGGTTGACTTTAAGTTTGTAAAGGTACTAAAAAATATCCTAGAAGAAGAACAACTAATCAAGGATGCATACATTGAGGAAATCAAGCATTCCTTTACAAGATTTGTAAAGTCCATTGATGCAACCATATCAATTGCACCGGAACTGAAAAAATTCCTAGAGGAAAACAGGACACTACAATTAAACAAAAAGCCAAAACGTGATACCCTACTTGCAGGAAGTATCTTGTCTTCGGCTGTCTTCATTGGATCTGTACTTCTGTATGCAGAAAATTCTACGGCAGCTACTGCCGGCATGATTGGCGCATTTGGCATCATGGGAATTTTTGCTATATTTAGGAAAAAGTAGCTAATCTATTGGAATTTCCTTTTTGGAATAAGGAATTTTTACTGTCAATATTCCTTGTGAGAACTTAGCAGAAATTATGGCATCTTCCTTAATGGGTACTGGCAAGAGAATTTTTTTGTCTATAATATTTGGACGCTGTCTGTAAATTGTTCCATCTGATTTAGATTCCGGTTTTTGCGCGTTAATGGACAAGATATTTTTGTGGATTGCCAGTTTGATATCTTTTTTCTCAAATCCTGGCAGATCAATTATCAGAATAAGTGAGTCATTTTCCAAAATCATATCTACTGGTGGCAGGACGAACTCGTAGAATTCGCGTGACTTGTTGCCAATTTCTTTGGTTATCTCTTTTGTCATGTTCTTGACTAGGTCCATTTTGCTGTCTTTTTTGGATTTTTAGTTATAAGTTTTGATTATGCGTTATGTGCCTAGTTGTGGACAAGTTTCTTTCTCAGTTTTGTGCTTGCATAATCCATGGCAAGAGTAACAGCGAGTATCGCAAGAATGAATGGGGCAGCCTTTCCATAGTTGAGGCTCTCCAGATGATGTATTATGTAAAATCCAATTCCGCCAGCGCCAACCAGACCAAGAATCGATGACTCCCTCACGCTGTATGATAGCAAAAATAAGTATTGGTTTCCCATATGTGGAAGCGCCTCTGGAATAGTCACGAATCTAGCAATTTGCATTCTTGTTGCCCCAATTACATGCATGGCATCATATGACGACACATTTTGTGATTCATAGATTTCATATAGGTACTTGCCGCTCAAGCCCATGATGTATAGTGATATTGCCAATATTCCCGCAGTTGGGCCCAGGCCCACTATTACTACAAGCAGAATTGCCCATAACAAGGGTGGTATCGACCATAGTATGCCCAAAAGACCCCTAAATGCCGCACTCACATAGGAAGGGGAAATATTTCTTGCCGCAAGTAGTGCAGCCGGAATTGAGAGTACAAACCCAATACTGGAACCGATCAAAGCCATCTCTAGTGTTTCAATTAGGGACCACAACACCTTCTCGCCGACACTAAAATCAAATTCCAACAATTCCTCAACTATTACGACAGAGTTTCCAGTGTCCTTGATTATTGAAAGTGGATTAAAGCCCAAATGAATCGAGCTTCCAATTATGATTAAGACAATGGCTATCCATGTATATTGAAAACGACTAGGTTTCATAGAGATGCTCCGCCGTTTCTTTTGTGATTTCTTTTGAGGGGATATTTTTTTCAATTTTCCCATTTATCAAAATCAAAACGTTGTCGCTGTACATTTTTGCGATTTCCGGATTATGATGCGTCATTAACAGTGTAATGCCCATTTTCTCTTTGATCTCTGTAAAAATGTCCATTACTGTGACTGCTGCCTTAAAATCAAGACTTGCAGTCATTTCGTCTGCCAGAATTATTGATGGTTTTTGTATCAATGTTCTTGCAATTGCGACTCGTTGTTTTTCGCCACCACTCAACTTTTTGACCTTGGTGTCCTTTAGGTGGGAAATCTTTAGGTCATACATGAGTGAATATGCCTCTGAAATTGTGTCCTTTGTGTATGTGCCAGTAATTGCCCGCCACCTGGGCATTCTTCGAAGTGCACCCATCATTACATTTGTAAATACATCAAGCTCGCCTACCAATCCCAAGTTTTGGGGAATATATCCAAGCAACCTTTGATTTTTGTCAAATTTTTTTCCAAATAGATGAATCTCACCCGAAGTAGGTCGTACAAGACCGGAAGCAACGCGCAATAATGTTGTCTTGCCAGCCCCATTTGGGCCCATTATTGTAACTGCATTTCCCTGCGGAATGCTCACGGTTAGGTTGTCTAGTATTTTTTTTTCATTTATGGTCAGTCGAATCGAGCTCAGACTGATGGCGTCCATGATTTTCTCACATTTTCTCTGTATATTTCAAACCTGTCATTTCTAGTGCGCTTTGTAGATTACCAAGATGCTCGTCAGAAGTGGTTTCCTCAAATTTCACAAAAATCGCAGAAACAAGCTTCCTCATGATCTGTTTAGTGATCTCATCCTCTCCAATCTCAAGCAATGCTGACTTCATCTTTGCTTTTGCTTCGGAGTCCATTTCTTTGCTGAAAACAACACCATGTGATGGTATGGGGCCCTGCTCGTGAATTACCTTTGTGCCGTCTTGTACTTCGCGGTATAGCTTTTCATTTACATCGCCTGCGATTATGCTCACATCGACTCGATTGTTTTTGAGTGCCTCCCATGCTTGGCCGTATCCACCTGCGAAGATAACATCTGAAAAGTATGATTTTGGATCGATTTCTCTTCCTTCTTCAGCTGTTACAAGACCCATCTCAACTAATGTTTTCATTGGAGTAACATAACCTGATGTGGAGAGTGGGCTGGGAAATGCAGCACTTTTTCCTCTCAAGTCTTCAAGTGTATTATATGGTGAATCCTTTGGTACAACCCAATAAGAATAGTAGTATGTCTCTGCTGTTAGTGTGTTATCTATGACAACTTCTCTTACTTCGGCAAGCTCTAATGTTGCGCCTGCCTTTTGAACTGCTAGATATGATGGCCATGCGCTCATAAACGCTATGTCTGCTTTTCCAAATCGCAAAGCCTCAACGACTCCTGCGTATGATGTTGGAACGTAAATCTGTACATCATAGCCTGTCTTTTGTTCTAAGAATAATTCAAGATCTTTTGCTTGTGATTCTATATCGCTTGCTTGTGCTGTGGGTTGGATTGCAAGTGTGACAACTTTGGTTTGTGTTGGCATAGTTTCCACACTTTGAGCATTTCCTATACTTGCAAAGACCCCATATCCAATACCTGCACCTATTGCCAAAACAATCGGAATTATGGCATAGATCTTATTCATGTTAAAAATTTTCTCTAGTCAATATTTAATCTGCTCAATCATTCTACGTTTGTATATTATGATGCGATAACATATCTAATAAAACACAAATCTGAAATCTACTTTTGTAATACTTTGTCGAATTCTTTGGTCGGTTTATTATTAAATTGAGTGGATTCTGATCCAATTAACAGCAAATTAACCGCAATAACTGTAATTTTTGCACTTGCAATAGCGTCAATCTTACTGGTTGTAGGATATCGAAGATAGATAAAATCACAGTAGCTGATGCACCGAAAGGAAACGAGATGTATCCATCTGCAGAAGACTCCTACACAGTAGATACATTCGCTTTCAATGATGCCACGATGACTCATGACTTTCAACTGTTCTTTCGAATCTCTGGATTTGGTAACAAGGAAGAGACACATTGCCAGAAATTATTTGTAAAAAGTGATTGGCGATACATAATATTTGCACAAAACATTAGAGATTACACTAGAACGAACAAACAGAGCTAATCCTGGAATTCTCAATGGGAGTTTAGTGTTATTGTGGTTCTAGTACAAGGACAATAAACTCTAATCTAAAATGTGCATGACAGATGGTTTATCACAAATTATTAAGTAACTAAAGACTTTGACAACGCAGAAAGTTTCACTGGCAAAGATGCATTTGCAGTACTAGAACAATATACCTTCACATGCGGTGGATATGAGATAGTAAATACTTCATACGAATAAATCATGGTAGAAAACAAAAAACCATACCAGTAAACTGGTCTTTTATTTATTTTTATGATAGATTTTTAATTACTACAACAAATCCCAATACGTTATGATTATTGCAATTGAGGGAAGCGATCAGGCAGGAAAAAAAACCCAGACGGAGCTTTTGGCCCAAGCCCTCAAAAAAAGTAAAATCAAAACAAAGACTTTTAGCTTTCCAGATTATACCACGCCACTAGGAAAAGAAATCAACGGATTTCTGCATGGGAAAAGAAAATTCCCACCCCAAGTAATCCATTGTCTTTTGGCCGCAAATAGATGGGAAAAGCTTGATCAAATCAAGACTGCCCAGTCACAAAACTCAGTTCTTATCATGAACAGATACTACCAGTCAAACCTGGTATATGGCGTGACAAACCATATGTCGCTGTCTTGGCTAGAAGGACTAGACGAAGGCCTGCCAAAGGCAGACTTGGTGATAGTACTGGATGTATCGCAAAAAGAATCATTTTCCCGTAAGAAAGCAAATCGCGACAAGTTTGAAAAAAATGCTCAGTTTCTCAAAACAATCTCATATACATACCGAAAACTGGCAAAAAAATACCACTGGAGCATAGTTAATGCCTCACAACCAAAGAACCAAGTCCATGCTGACATCATGAAAATACTATCAAAAAAGCTAGCAAAACTATGAAGCAATTCCTCGACATAGTAGATCCAATTCACGATTTCATCAGAGTTTATGAGACTGAGCTCAAAATCATCGACTCACCAATATTCCAAAGGCTGCGAAGAATACGACAGCTCTCAGGTGCGCACCTCACATACCCATCAGCACAACATTCCAGATTCGAGCACTCGCTTGGTGTAATGCACATTGCAGGCCAAGCCGCTACTGCACTCAAAGAGAAAGGATTTCTAAAATCAGATCAAATCGCAGAAATTCGTCTAGCTGCACTGCTCCATGATGTAGGCCATGGTCCATTCTCGCATCTATTTGAAGAAGTATTAGAAATAAAAAAGAAAATTTCACATGAAGAAATCGGCAAAAAAATCATCCAAGGTTCAGAAATTGGTGACATTTTATCCAAAGCAAACTATGACAAAAAGAAAATAACTAAACTCGCATTTGGTTATCCAAAATACCGATTTGTAAATGAAATTATCTCTGGTTCACTTTCTGCAGACATGATGGATTATTTGCAGCGAGACGGATATTTCACAGGAGCCGAGCACGCAAAAATCGATCACAAAAGAATAATCCAGTCTATGGATGTCTACAAAACCAAGCTAGCACTGGCAAAATCCGCACTGTACTCTTTTGAGTCTATGATTTTGTCCAGATATCAAATGTTCAAGGCAGTCTATTTCCACAAAACAGTCCGCTCAGCCGAGGTAATGATGTTAGAGTCAATCAGGTTAGCCGATGAATATTGCAATTTTACCGACTTGGACTTGAACATTTACACACAGCTCACAGACGAATTCGTAATATCCAAAATTCTCTCACTTGGTGATAACAAAGAGCAGAGGCGGGCAAAGAAATTTGCCTCGGATTACCAGAACAGAAGGTTGCTCAAGTGCGTATACGAAAAAATCATGACAAAAAAATCCCATAACTCTGAGCAAATTAGGGTGCAAATAGCAAAAAAATCAAAGTTAGGCCTAGATGAAATCTTTGTCGATACCTCTGGCACATCCTCACTACCCCTCACTCCTGCCAAGGAAAAAACAAAATCAATAACTCTAATCACTCCCAAAAAACCAATAGAAATCCCATTTTCCAAAATCCCAGTAGTGTCGTCGATGACCGAATCTATGAATATTTTGCGGGTCTATACGTCACAATCCAACAGAAAAAAAGTTGAAATGGCAGCAAAATCGATCCTTAATTGATACAATGAAAAAAAGAATCGTCCTAAAATTATCCGGCAGAATCTTTGGCATGGACAATAACGAAAAGCTACTCAAGGATTACGCAACGTTTCTAGTAAAAATGAGCAAAGTTTGTCAACCCATAGTAATTGCTGGTGGAGGTAAAATTGCGCGACATTACATTTTACATGCAAGATCTTCTGGCGCAGACGAATCCACACTGGACGAGCTGGGAATTGAGGTATCAAGGCTAAACGCTAAACTGCTCATCTATGCCCTTGGTGGCAAGGCATACCCACATCCACCAACAACACTTGCGGAAACAAGACATGCAGTTGATTCAGGCTTAATTGTTGTGGCAGGCGGTCTTCATCCAGGACAAAGCACAAATGGAACTGCCGCCCTAATAGCAGAAAAAATCCAAGCATCAGAGTTTCTCAACGCAACAGATGTTGACGGAATTTACGATTCCGATCCAAACAAAAACCCCAAGGCAAAAAAATTCAAAAAAATTGAGCTGAAATCCCTTCGTAGTCTTTTAGTAAAGGAGGACTCCATTGCAGGTGGTTATGACCTAATGGATATTGTCGCCCTCAAGGTAATAGAGCGCTCTAAAATCAAGACGCGCGTAATCAAAGCCGAAATTCCAACTATAGAAAAGGCAATCCGTGGCCAAGCAGTCGGCACAGAAATCGCACTATAGTTCTTTTTGGACTGCGTTATACCTCTCTGTCCAAATCTCAACAGTACTTCCTGAATATTCCTCAATTCCATATTCTCGCGCCTTTTTGAAAATATTCAATGCCTCTTCTTTTTGTAATGGCTTTGACTGAGCCTTTGTGTATCCGTCTTCATCAACTAGAATTGTGACATATCCGTCGGAAGTCTGTATTATCGCAGTATAGTTCTGTTCGCCCACAGGCACAAAGACTCCATCCTGTTTCTTTGTGGTGAGTGTAAGCATCGCAAATCCTCCCAAATTAAAGAGGATCATCTGGGATTTGCTAGCGCGCTCTTTTCCAATTCTTACTGCTTGGAAATACTGCATTGTGTATTGGTACAGCATTGAGAATTTAATTGCTAACATTTATGACAGGATTTTCTTCAAATCAAATCGTTGAATTCAAAAGTTTTGCTTGGAATAATTGTTGGTGTTCTGGCAGGCGCACTAGGAATAGTTGCATTTTCCGGCTCGCAAATTTTCAATGATGTCACAAAGGGAGGCCTAGGAACACTATCTCCAGACCCGATCACCGTTCAGCCAATCCAGGTTGAGCTCGCCAAGCTAGAGGTATTGTCGGTCACAGAAGAAGAGGCACAGATCGAAGTCGACTTTATAATAACAAATCCGAACTTCAAGTCCGTCATGCTCCAGGTAATCAAGTTTGATCTGTATGCTGGAGACAAGCGAGTAACAATTGCACAAATTGGAGATAGGCCGGAAGGCGCAATACTCGGCTCTAATTATTACACAATCCTTAATACAGCACCACAGATAATCGGAGAGACAATCATAATCAAGAACACAGGAAACGACCCTGAATTCTGGTCTGCACTGCAAAACAATTCTGTGTCATGGAAAATAATTGGCGAGGCCAACTTTAACCTAAGCTCAATGACTTCGGGACACGAAAACGTTATTCCATTTGAGTTTGTTCCATAGGATATTTTACTTTAGAAGAACATACCTTTAGTATGACTATGCAACAATCAAGCTAATCTAAGATCGTATTCTGTAAATAATCCAGCACACGCTCCGGAATTTCTACTAAATTTGGCAAAAACCTTGACCGGTAAAAGGCAACACTCCAAAGCTAAGCCAAAAGATTTCCCAACCTGAAAAAATAATCATCCAACAAAAGGGAGAATGCATGGAAGCCAAATAACAAAAACTGCTCCTGCGAGAAATGATAAACTCTTCAGCCAGGAGCTTGACGAGCTCGACTCTACCATTGCAGAACTAAAGGGAAGGCAAATAGTATCATAAAATTCAAAAATTATGATATTTTGCCTTTATGAAAAAATTTTTGGCAAAATTATATAAGATTTGAGCTCAGATTCCAAGCAAATGGCAGAAGCAAGTCTAGCAGCATTTGGCTCAGTAGTAGGCGTCTTTATTGCTCTAGCAGTTGTGTTATTCGCACTGCGCGGCAAGGGACACAAAGAGTCACTAGAATAAGATCAATAGATCTTTTTTTACTTATTTTTAGAACCGAACAATTCAGAAATTGTTATCTGTTTTCCTTCACGCTTTTTGATGTAACAGCGCTCATAATATTGGCAGCTTGAACATTCTGTAGACGGCTCCAGAATTGGAACTTTTTTGTCAGAAATCAAATTAGAAAAGACACGGACTCGTCGAATCACTTCTTCAAACATTTTCTTTTCTCGATACAATGCAAACGAGGTCTCCATCCCATCACCAGTCATGTATACAATGACGCCTTCAATTTTATCAAAAATCCACATGCAACCATTCAAATACAAAACATCAGATGCGCTTGGGTTTTCCGGTGACTCTTTTACTGTCTTGAATATTATGACAATGTCATCTACTATCATATCTGCTTGTCCTTTGAGCCTAATCTCATCTATAGCAAATTCACCAAGCTTGGCGCCATAGGGAAGCTTGCGAATCAATCCTCCTAGAACTCGGTCAAACTCCTTTCCAAGTGTCTTCATTGCATCAAATCTATCAAAATAAGATCTTCTCATGCAGCGTGTAACTTCGTGTAAAAATATCTCGTTTTTATTGGCAGGTTCTGAGATTTGCTGTATTGATTCTTTTGCTATTACATCAAGTGCTGAATTGATAGTCTGCTTGTAGTCTTTATCACCCATCATGGTATTATCACCTAACTTAGAATCCCAGTGAGTTTTTTGGATATTCTATCAGAGAATGCTAATGTAAAAAAATGCAGGCCAAACCCAACTATTGCCCCTATTGCCAAATTTCCAGTACCAAAATAAATTCCCAAAAATACCGCCAAAGCCGGAATTGTCAAAGCCAGTGCCAAAAATGTACTGACCCAAACTGTATTGACTTGGGTTTCAATGCTAATGTCTTGCTTTTTTTTGTTCAGTCGAATCAATGGTAGGCTTGGCTCCTCTTTCAATATATGTCTTGAAAAAAGACTATTTTTCCTGCTCTGTTATGAGGCGGGCCATTATTGTCTGGGCGTCTATTTTCTGCTCCACGGCAAATGCAATTGCAGCAATATTTCTAACCTCATATGCAGTCAACTTTGTAATTCCGACAATTGTTGAAAACTTGAACATCTTTGTAAAAGATCGGTTCACTGCACGAAATATGGCCATCTCAAAGTTGTGCTCAAGTTCAGACACTACATCCAGTTCGTTTTCGGTTTGGGGAATCAGGTTCCGGTATCTACTAGCTGCAAGCTCGTCCATTACTCCCCTGACAGAATCTGCTGAAATCATTTTTCCAATTAGATCTCTTGGCACAGATGATGTGTGTGTTACAATCAGGTCCTTGATTTGTTCTTCATCAATGTTCCAGAACTTGCCTCGAAGTATGCTCATGACATTGTAAAAGTCAATATCCATCCCGACTAACTTTATGAGATCCTTATCTTTCGAGTTCTTAATTGCCTTGCCTAATTGTTTGTACAAAATCTTATCCAAGAACACATCAAACACCTGAATGTTCTTTTTGTCATTGTAAATTGCAACTGCCCTCGCAGTCTCCTCGCCAAACTCGATCGTTGCAAGGCTTGCTACTGCTTCTTCGAGGTCTTTGGCAACTAGGGACTTTACCACCACATCCCTTTGCTTGATCAGCTCTTCTGCATGCAAGTTCAGGTATGGCTCTATTTCCTCTTGGGTCTTACCTAACGCCTTTCCCTTGAGAATCATCTTGAGGTTGGAAATTATGAATTTCAAGTAGTATACATCTAAAATGTCCGAGTCGCCGGCAGTCTTGGCAATCGAATAATGAATGTCTGCCAGCTTGCTTCTGAGGGCAGACTCTATTTTTGCTGCTGTGTATGACTTTGTTACCTTGGATACAGAGTCTGCATATTTTGTGTTCTTTATTCTAGTGATCAGCTCATCCAGATCTCTGGATTCTGCCAGAGTCTGCAGTTCTGCCTTTGATAGTAGCTTGCCTCTCTGGCTAAATGACTTTACTGTGGCATAAACTCGTTTAGACTTACTAAAGCCCATATTTTTGCCCCCTGTGTAATGGATTTTAATGTTTGGAGCTGTTTTTTTGTAATTTTTTACCGATCAGTGAATTTCTTTGAGGAATGATAGTGTTTTTTCCTTTTGCTGCTTTGGCATGTTCATAAATGACTCTAGGAACTCTTTTTGGATCAAAATTACCTCATCAGAGACTGCCATGAATCGTACTTTCTCAAAGGGAAACAAATCCGAGAACTTGCCGTCACAAAATGCCTTGACATAGCTTCTAAACAAGGAATAGACAAATCTTGGTGCAAATTTTGCCAGTATCTGGATTTCATCGCTGAACTCTCCATCTATTTTGGACTGGACAAAAAATTTCTCTAGGATCTTCTCACGACCTATTATCTCATCAAGTGAAATTGCTATTAACATTCCTCGTTGCGTAAGTTGGTAAAATGGAATTCCTTTTTCCTGCAATGCCTTTGGGCCGCGCCTCAGTGGCAATCGCCCAACCTCTTCCACTATGTTTAGCGGAATCAGAATTTCATCAAGGTCGCGAAATATGCCGGAATAGATGTTCTTCCAAACTGTATTGTTTTCTTTTGCAATTCTTTGGGCTATGGCAGTTCGCGTCATTTGAGCCGGATTGTTTTCTATTGCCAATATGGCTATGATTGCTCGCTGTCTTGTTGCCTCGCCAGTAAGTTCTCCTTTTTTTGTCTTGAATGTCTCAAATATCCCTAGTTTTGGTTCCATCTTAGCCATACTTTATAACATAATCCTTTGATTTTATGATATTATCATAAAATTAATCTATTTAACAATTTACATTTTTTGAGCCTAAAACTTCTCTACGCTTAAATAATTTTCACCTTTCAAACCACCAATGAAGAACAGGAATCACAAGTATGCTCTATTACTTGTGATAGCAGTTGCCGCAACTTCGACAGGCGTACTGTCGACAGCTTATGCACAACAGATCGATGATGGCATGGATGGCTATCTAGTCAGAGGTACCGGTATTGATACTGGTAACCCAGCAGAGTGCTGGTATGAAACAGAACCAGGCTCTGGAACATTTGCCCCATGCATGATCGACAACGGCGACACCGCTTGGATACTAACTGCAACATCATTGGTCTTATTCATGACCCCAGGTGTTGCATTCTTCTACGGCGGTCTGGCAAGATCAAAGAACATGGTAAACGTACTAGGCATGACACTAGTTGTAATGGGTCTAATCTCAGTACAATGGGTGTTGTGGGGATACTCTCTAGCGTTTGGTCCAGTGAACCAAGATTCAAACCTATACATGGGTTCACTAGATTATGTTGGATTCAACAAAGTATCTCACGTTGCACCTCTGGGTTCACCAGCAGCGTGTACTGACCAAGTTTACTATACTCTGAGGTCGCCATATGTTGTAAGCTCGGATGTAAAATGTAGCGCAATTTGGCCTGGAACAATTCCGCACCAACTCTTTGCAATATTCCAAGCAACTTTCGCAATCATCACTCCAGCACTAGTCATAGGCGGTATTATTGACAGAATCAAGTTCAGCGCATTCGTTGTCTTTATCCTGCTATGGGCAACCTTTGTCTATGATCCAGTAGCACACTGGGTTTGGGGCGGAGGTTTCATCTTTGCAGGCAAGCTAGACATGAATCCTGATTTGGCGCCGGCGGTGGCACTTGACTATGCAGGTGGTACTGTAGTTCACATTACCTCTGGATTCTCAGCTTTGGCTGGAGCCCTAGTCTTGGGAAGACGACTTGGATATGGCAAGGTTCCAATGGAACCACACAACATTCCAATGGTTGTCCTAGGAACAGGTATGCTCTGGTTTGGTTGGTTTGGATTCAACGGAGGTTCTGGACTAGCAGCAGACGGAATTGCAACATCAGCATGGGTTGTAACAAACACCGCAACAGGTATGGCAGCACTAACATGGATGTTAATGGCATGGGCCCACACGGGTAAGCCAAGTGTTGTCGGTACAGCATCAGGTGCAGTTGCAGGACTAGTCACTATCACACCGGCAGCCGGTTTTGTTGGACCAATGGCAGCATTGATCATTGGTATTGCAGCAGGAACTGTTTGTTATGGTTGTGTTTCATTCAAGAACTCTCGCAAATGGGACGATGCACTCGACGTTTGGGGAATACACGGAATGGGTGGTTTCACAGGCGCAGTTTTGACCGGAACCCTTGCAAGCCCACACATCTGGGATACAGGTTTTGGAATTGGCGCATGGACTGGAACACCAGAAGGCTATGAGCAACAAGCTATCAACATAATGGGCGCTCTGATATCGGCAGGCTATGCGTTTGGCGTAACTATTGTCATCCTAAAAGTAATGGATGCAGTATGGCCAGGCGGAATTCGAGTCACTCCAAAAGAGGAAGAAATCGGATTAGATCTAGCCCAGCACGGCGAAAGAGCATACGTAAACGAGTAAAAAACTCAAAAACCCTCTCTTTTCCTTTTGTTTTCAAAATAGATTTAATGGATATTGGATTTAGCTGAGCTGTGTTAATATCGGCTGCAGATCTGGCAAAAGAATTACAAAACCAAAATCTGATTCTAATTGATGCACGTTCTTACAAAGAATATTCACAGGGACATATTCCCGGTGCAGTGAATCTGGACCTATTTGCGTATCACTGGTTTGACACAACACCGCAGGGAATGCATATTTTCAACGAGCAAACAAAAAAACTTTTTTCGTTTGTTGGTGTAACCCTCTCAAAGAAAATAATATTCTATGATGATGTCTCTGGAATGCTTGCAGCACGTGGTGTTTGGATGCTGATGTATTTTTCACACCAAAATGTCTTCATGCTTGATGGTGGAATAAAAAAATGGCAAGCAGACGGATTTGAACTAGAAACAAAAACAAATGGATTTTCTCCATCAAACTTTGATGGCAAGCCAAATCTGCAAATCATTGCAGACTATGAACATGTAATGCAAAACATTGGCCAGTCTATACTAATTGATGCGCGCACCAAAGAAGAATTCACGGGTGATGTTATTCGTGGCGCAAGGCGTGGCCACATTCCTGGAGCAATCAATATTGATTTTTCTGCAAACATCTCTGAAGATGGCACAATAAAAAATGAAAAACAGCTGGAAGAACTATACAAAATTCCAAAAGATGAGCAAATCATCACGTATTGTCAGGGTGCATATAGAGCAGCAAATTCATTTTTGGCTCTAAAAAAACTCGGTTTTACGAAAATCAAAGTTTATCTTGGCTCTTGGGGCGAATGGTCAAACAGAACCGAATTGCCAGTAGAGTAAGTTATTTTTTCTTCCAGATTAGCTGGTTGTAGAGTAATTCTGGCACAATTTGCTTGAATGGCTGAGCGCCTCCATCATACCACTTGGTAAAGAATTCGTACAAGTGCAATCTCAAGGACTGGATGTACACAATTAGTCCTTCAATCATCATAATTCCCAAGTTTCCGCCAACAATTAGTGCTATTGCTCCGGGTGATGACCAACCTCCCATAGAATTGAATGAATTATTCACAGTAAGTAAAAGTGCTGCGTGCACAAGCAGCATGATTCCGATTCGTGCATAACTGATTGTGTGTGCAAGACATTCTACTGTCTTTCCAAGCAATACTTCCATGAGTACGTTAGCTGGACTTCCACCGTCTTCTGGGTGGTGTTTTGCATGCAAGATTCCGCCAACCATCATTGCCCCAATAGAGCCTATGACTACGATTGCCGCAATTCTTGTGATGATCCAAACTTGTGCCCAATCTCCTAGGAAAATTGTAACCCATGGGACAACTTCGGTGTGCGAGCGAGAATACATGTTCATGACGTCATAGTTGGCGCCTATTGCGCACATCATGATTACTACAATTCCACCGTACATTGTTAAGTTAGGAACTGCTTCCAAATATGCAGTAAGCTTGTTGCCTGACTTGTAGAGTTTTCTAATGTGCAAGATGAATGCCAGAACTAAGTGAATTATTCCAAGAAATATCGAAACCTTGAGTATGTTGATGACTTGCTCAAAGTTCAGCTCTGCAACGCTTAGAATTCCAACCAGCCATGACACAGAATGTAGTGGTCCGCCTTCTTCTAACAGTCCCTCAAATGGACTTAGGTGATCAAGATGGAAACCAAACGCCTCTCCTGCGCCTACGCCGGCAATGGCAGACGATGCACCGGAGATTGCAATTAGCATACCCCATCTGGAAAGGACTCCCTGCCCTTTAATCTTGAATAATAATCCCATTAACATGAGCAAAATACCATGGCCTGCGTCTGCGAACATTATCCCGTAGAATATTGGCCACATAATCGAGATCAGCGGTGTTGGGTCTACCTCCCCTCTCTTTGGAATCCCCTGACTCTGCGTGATTACCTCGAAGGTCTTGACCCATCTTGGATTCTGAAATAGTGTCGGCGTACCTTGGATTGTCTTTGGATCCCTGATTTCCTCAATAACTGACATCCATTGTTTGGTGATTTCTTTGAATTTGCCTTCCATCGATCTTGGAATGTAGCCCTGAATTGCGGCAAACCTCTTTGTTCCTGCTGGCTTGCGCAGGGTTTCCAGAATTTCCTTTGCAATTCTTGCCTTTTCGTGCAATGAGAGCAGGTCTCTTCTACTCTTTACTTTGACTGTAGCAATTTGCTTGTCTAATGCGGAAATTTTCTTTTCCAGTTCTCTAATCTTTGAATCTGCCAAAGAATATGCATGGCTTGGAACTTGTGGGAAAGCCGCAGGAATTGTAAATGGATTTGTGTTAAAACTTCTAAATATTCTAAAAACCTTGTCGGTGTCTTGCACTGTTGAAATGACAATGACTCCCGCCTTGTCCTTGCTTGCAAGATCATACTTGTATAGCGTTACTCCGTCAAGTGATTTTGCTATTTCGTTATAGTCTGATGATTCTATTATGAAGAGATTTGTGTTAAAGTACTTCATTGTGCCCAGGCCTGATAAGTCCACATTTAGGTTTCTGAGAACCTCTAGCGTCTCCTTTAATGTGCTGTATTCAGTAAGAGATTTTGTGAGCTCGGCATGTTCCTCGAGGAGAGACCTCGGAGAGTCAATTACACTAGGGCTGGACTTTTCCAAATCATTTAGGAGATTTTCGATATCATCCAGCTCGTATTCCTTCTTTTTGATCACCGTTCCCTTGAAGAGGATCTCTAAAATTCCCACAATTGGCGGAACTTGCAGCTCCTTGACAATATCATCAACTGACTGGTAAATTTTCTGCGCTCTTAGCAAAAGGTCGTCTATTTCTGGTGTCACCACATCATTTTCAGAATCTATTTTGTGAAACCACTCAAATTCGGCCAACCGCGAAACCGCTTTTGGCGACTCGGATCTAGGCAAAATTACACTTCCTAAAATTAGATCGGCTACTACCAAGACAATTATCTGCCCAAAAGTCGTTTTTAAAATCTTTCCAAGGAAGCAGATCACAAACATTAAAATCCAATTTATAGAAAAATCCTACTATGTCTTCTGGACAAAACTTAGACAAAACAATCGACAAAGTCCTAACCGAGGCAGAAAATGAGATCGTAAACAGCCTCAAAAAATCACTCTCAGAAGCACAGCACACCCTAGATTCTAACCAGTCTGTCTTGGAGCAAGAATATGAAAACATCCTTGCAGAGGGCAAAAAAGAGGCGGAAAAACTGGAAAAACAAATCATCGGAAACGCAGATCTCAGTGCGAGAAACGCACAACTTGTCCTAGTCGAAGAATCCGTCCAAAAAGTATTCCATAAGGCCATTGAAAAAATCAAAGAGTCAAGCCATGGAGCATCTTATTCAAAATTAATTACAAAATTAATACAGGAATCTGTTGATGTTTTGGGAACATCAAACATTGTTGTTCAGACAAGCAAGAAAGACAGCGACGTTGTAAAATCAACACTAGCCAAATTCTCCGGCGCAACACTGTCCGAAAATACAATCGAGTGCCTCGGAGGAGTCTTGGCGAAAACAAAGGACGGTCTTACTAAATTTGATAACACGATCGATTCGAGAATCGATCGCATGAAGCCTTTAATAAGGAAAGATATTGCATCAAAATTCGGAAGGTAAAAGGAATGGTAGCAAAGGGTAGAATTGTTTGGGTTAGTGGTCCTGCAGTAAAAGCAGACGGCATGTCTGATGCAAAAATGTACGAGACAGTTTCTGTCGGCGATGCAAAACTAATCGGCGAAGTAATTCGTCTTACAGGAGATGTAGCATTTATCCAAGTTTACGAATCAACCAGCGGCCTAAAACCGGGCGAACCAGTAGTAGGTACTGGTAATCCACTTAGCGTTTTGCTAGGTCCAGGTATCATTGGCCAAATCTACGATGGAATCCAGAGGCCGCTAAAAGATCTAGCAGAAAAATCTGGCTCTTTTATTGGCAGAGGAATTACCACCACCCCAGTTGATATGAATAAAAAATACAAGTTTACACCAAAAGTCAAAGTAGGAGACACTGTGCAGCCAGGAAGTATAATTGGCTCTGTGCAGGAAACCGACCTAATCGAACATGGTATAATGGTTCCGCCAGACCATGCTGGAGGCAAAATTACAAAGATTGTTAGCGAAGGCACTTATGATTTAGAAACAGAACTTGCAACTACTGATAATGGCAAGACACCGATTAAGATGTATCATTACTGGCCAGTAAGAAAGCCAAGACCGTACAAATCAAGATACGATCCAACCATCCCACTACTGACTGGTCAAAGAGTAATTGATACGTTCTTTCCAATTGCAAAGGGCGGAACAGGTTCAATTCCTGGAGCATTTGGTACTGGAAAAACCGTAACACTGCACCAAATTGCAAAGTGGGCAGACTCTCAAGTTGTTGTGTATATAGGATGCGGAGAGCGAGGAAACGAAATGACCGAAGTACTTGTTGAATTTCCACACCTCAAAGACCCAAGAACCGGAAAACCACTCATGGACAGAACTGTCCTTGTCGCAAACACCAGTAACATGCCAGTGGCTGCAAGAGAGGCAAGCATCTACACCGGAGTAACAATTGCTGAATATTATCGAGACATGGGCAAGGACGTTGTCCTTGTAGCAGATTCCACATCAAGATGGGCAGAAGCGCTAAGAGAGATGAGTGGAAGACTCGAAGAAATGCCAGCAGAAGAAGGCTATCCATCATATCTAGCATCTAGATTAGCAGAATTTTACGAAAGAGCAGGACGTGTCCGAGCACAAGGAAGCCCAGACAGGGACGGCTCTGTTACTCTGATTGGTGCAGTATCTCCATCTGGTGGAGACTTTACAGAACCTGTCACTACACATACAATGAGATTCATCAAAACTTTCTGGGCACTAGATGCAAAACTAGCATACTCGCGTCACTATCCATCAATTAACTGGATGAACAGCTATTCTGGATATTTAGCAGACATTGGAAAATGGTGGGGAGATAATGTATCAAAGGACTGGTTTGAGCTAAGACGTGAAGCATATGGAATCCTCCAAAGAGAAGATACACTAAAAGAAATTGTCAGACTCTTAGGTCCTGAAGCACTGCCAGACGAGGAAAAACTAATTCTCGAAGTAGCAAGAATGGCGAAGATTGGAATTCTGCAGCAAAACTCTTTTGATGATGTAGACACCTACTGCAGTCCACAAAAACAATTCAAGCTCTTAACACTAATAGTTGACTTTTACAGAAAAGGCCAAGCCGCACTTAGGGAGGGTGCATCACTTGCAGACATTAGAGCAATGCCAGTAATTGCAACACTGCTCAAAGCAAGAATGGAAGTAAAAGAAGACGAACTTGCAAAACTGGATGCACTGTCCAGTGCAATAGAATCTGAATTCAAGAACATTTCTGGAGTAAAGGTCTCAGCATGAGCGCACAAGGTGGAGTCCAGTATTCAAAAATTGCAGAGATCAAAGGACCATTAGTAATTGTTGATGGAGTGGAAAGTGTTGCTTTCGATGAGCTAGTTGAAATTCAGACTACAGACGGACAGAGAAGACTAGGAAAAGTACTCGAAGTAGGAAACAAAAAAGCAATTGTTCAAGTATTTGAGGGAACAACAGGACTTTCAGTTTCTGGAACCAGCGCAAAGTTCGCTGGCAAAGTTATGGAAATGCCAGTATCTGAACAGGTCTTGGGTAGAGTCTTTGACGGCCTAGGCAGACCAATCGACGAACTGCCAGACCCAATCGCAGAAAAATTCATTGACATCAACGGCGCACCAATGAACCCAGAACAAAGAGAATATCCTCGAGATTTCATTCAAACAGGTGTATCAGTAATTGACGGAATGTTAACACTAGTCAGAGGCCAAAAACTTCCAATCTTTTCCGGTTCTGGCATGTCACATAATATTTTGGCAGCACAAATTGCAAGACAAGCAGCAGTGGTTGGAACATCCGATGAATTCGCAGTAGTCTTTGCAGCAATCGGCGTCCAATATTCAGAGGCAGAATATTTCAGACGAAGCCTCGAAGAATCTGGTGCACTCAAACGTAGTGTATTATTTTTGAATCTAGCAGATGATCCTGCAATTGAGAGAATCATCACACCAAGAGTAGCACTAACAGTAGCAGAATACCTAGCATATGACCTTGGAATGCACGTACTAGTAATTCTAACAGACATGACAAACTATGCAGAAGCACTAAGAGAAATCAGTGCAGCAAGAGAAGAAGTGCCGGGAAGAAAAGGTTATCCTGGATATCTTTACACTGATCTGTCCACAATCTATGAGAGAGCTGGAAGACTGCGAGACAAAAAGGGTAGTGTAACTCAGATGCCAATTTTGACCATGCCATCAGACGATATCACTCATCCAATCCCAGACCTTACTGGCTACATCACAGAGGGACAAATTGTATTGGGCCGTGACTTGTTCCGACAAGGAGTTTATCCGCCAGTAAACATTTTGATGAGTCTGTCACGAATCATGAAGGACGGAATCGGTGAAGGCAGAACAAGAGGGGACCACCAAGAAATTTCCAATCAAAACTATGATGCTTATTCTCGTGCACAAGAAGTCCGAGCACTGGCAGGAATTGTCGGAAAAGCAGGTCTCACAGGTGTGGACCTCAAATATCTCGAAGTAGGTGACGGATTTGAAAAAGAATTTCTCACACAGGAAGTGGATGAGAATCGAACCATTGAGGAAACACTAGGACTCCAGTGGAAAGTAGTGTCATTATTACCAAAGAACGAGCTAACCAAAGTTAAAGACAAGTTTATCGACCAATATTACAAGGAACGATAGTTAAATGTCGTTTGGCCAAAATGTTGCAGCAACAAAAATTGAGTTGCTCAAATACAAGCGTTCAAGCCAAGTCGCATCAATGGTGCAAAAAATTCTTGACGATAAAAGAAAGGTCTTGCTAAAAAACATAGAAGAAATGATTACAGAAGCTAACAAGGCTCGTGGTGGAATCTGGGAGCCACTACAAGATGTCTACAAATCAGTAAACGATGCTTATTTGTCGCTTGGCACTGCAACTGTAGATTCTGTAGCACAATCTACTCCGGCAGTAATGGAAGTGGACACCAAGGTAAAGCGAGTAGTAGATGTTACAATCCCAACATTAAACGTTACAGAAAAAGACACAAAATCAATGCCTTATGGATTTGCAGACACTAACTCTTCAATAGACAGAGCAGCAAAGCAGATCAAGGTTTTATTGCCAAAAATCTGCAAGGCGGCTGAATATGAGAATTCCATCTTTGCTCTTGCAAAGGCGCTAGAAAAGACGCAAAAACTCCTAAATGCACTAGAAAACGTCATAATTCCGCAGTACAGGCTACGAATCAAGTTCATCTTGTCCACACTTGAAGAAAGGGAACGGGAAGAATTCGCAAGACTAAAAAAAGTCAAGGCAGCAATGGAGAAGAAGAAGTAAAATGGCAAACGAAGAAATCAAAAGACTGGTCAAGGAATCTGTAGACAAGCTGCACAAGCAATGCTCAGACGATGTCTCTTCGATCAATGAGATCTTATCCTCTTTCAAAAAGAAAACATTGTCAAAAATTTAGTGATAGATCGAGTGATGATTTAAATATGGAGCGAATTGCAGCGATAATGAAAATGAAACCAATAGGATATGTGTTCATTGCAACATTGGCAATATCAATTTCAGGATTAACTGGAGTTGCATTTGCAGCTGAAGGCGAAAATACAACACAATCATCTGGCAACGACTTAAAGTTGTTAAGTGCAGCTATTGCATTTGCTTTTGCTGCATTTGGTGCAGGCATTGGTCTTGGCCAAGTCGGCGCGGCTGGATTAGCAGTTATCAGTGAAAATCCAGGACTTCAATCCAAAGTGTTCATCTTCGTAGGAATGGTCGAGTCAATCGCAATCTACGGAATTGTCATGATGTTCATTATCTTGGGACAATAAACCCAAAAAATTCTTTGTTTTACGTATATTTCAGCTGGTTTACGTCCAAAATTCTTGCGCAATACTTGCATTTTAGCACAAGGCCGGTCTTGTCGATTACTTCCATAACTGATTCAATGTCTTCTTTGCTGTTTGTGATGCAGTCTGGGTTTGAGCAGCGAAATATCTTTTCAATTTTGTTTGGCAGCGTGACCCGACGCTTTTCTACCAGCTTATAGTCCTTGATTATGTTGATTGTTGCCTTGGGCGATATTACTGCAAGCTTGTTGGTATCGGAGTCTTGGAGGTATCGATTTTCTACTTTGATGATGTCTTTTTTGCTATATTTTCCGCTTGGAACATTGAGTGCTACCGTTATGACGTCGCCTTCCTGCCCAGAGATGCCCATTGCCTCTAACACCTTGAGACCCTTGCCTCCCTCAATATGATCAATAACTGTACCGTCCTTTATTCGGCGAACAATGAGATTTGATTCCTGCATCAGAATACTTTGTATACTAACCAGTATATATGATTGAAAGTAATGAACGATTTTTATCACAAAGACATCATATCTGTACGGGATTTTGACAAGACAAAATTCGAGGCAGTATTTTCTGCAACTGATAAAATCATAAAAATGGATCCAACTCAGCGCCGCGAGGTCGGCCGTGGCAAGACATTGGGATATCTCTTCTTTGAGCCAAGCACAAGAACCCGACTAAGCTTTCAGGCAGCAATGGCACTAATTGGCGGAACCTCGCTTGGAATAGCAGATGTCTCCTCTTCTTCTACAAAAAAGGGCGAAAGCCTCGCAGATACAATTAGGATGATCTCAATTTACTCTGATGTCTTGGCACTGCGTCATCCCCTTGATGGCTCTAGTAGATTTGCATCTGAAATCTCTGACAAGCCAGTACTCAATGCGGGAAGTGGAACTGAAGAGCACCCAACCCAGGCAATCCAGGACCTCTACACAATAAAAAAGGAAAAAAACAAAATTGACGGCCTAAAAATCGGTATAGTAGGAGACCTAAAGTACGGAAGGACTGTCTATTCACTTTTGTACGCTTTATCAAACTATGATGTGGATATTAGATTGATATCGCCAGAATCGCTGAAGATAAGATCAGACTCTATCTATGAAATACAAAAAAAGGTCTCACTCAAGGAATCCACAAATCTGGACGAGTTCATAGACGAGCTTGACGTCATCTATGTCACCAGAATACAAAAGGAGCGATTTCCAGACGAGGAGGAATACCAAAAAGTACGTGGCAGCTACAAAATTGGCCTAGATGTTGTAAACAATATGAAAGAAAACGCAATCATTTTGCATCCACTACCGCGAGTAGATGAGATTTCCACAGATGTCGATTCCACAACAAGGGCAAAATACTTCAAGCAGGCAGAATATGGGAAATTTACGCGCGCCGCACTGCTTGGCCTGGTATTAAATGAGTCTGGATTTTAGTTACTTTTCACATATCTCGACTGCCTTACAAGACATGTGATTTACGTAGCGCCAATTTTGTTTTTCAAGTCAAGATTTCGTGCAAAAATACAAAAACACTTTTGCGATGTATGTCATGAAGTATTTGGCTCTGCAGGAATTACTGTGAAAATAGCAGATAATAATAAAATCTTGTTAAAATCGCTAAAAGTGTAGTCTCCAGAATAATGCAAATTTCAAATAATATCGTATTGAACTTGTGTTTGCATTCAAAAGTTGTAAACATAAAAAATATCTTTTTAAATAAATACGGACAAAATTTCTCAGAAATAGGTTTTATGCCAAAAGCAATAACCTCAAGTACTTTGGATAGTATTCTAATTTATTGGATTCATTTGATTCGAGCCTAATTGAACCAATCGAAATGAGAATGATTAGACCATCCCCATTTGAGGTAAGGCAGAAGATAGACAAAAACGATCCTGATTTTAAATCCCTGACAAAGAGCATCAATGAACACGGATTATTGCAGCCGATTCTAATTAGACCAATCCAGCACGGCTTTGAGCTTGTGGCAGGATATCGAAGATTTGAAGCATGCAAGACGCTTCGCTGGCGATTTATCCAGTGCAAAATCAGCGATATTTCTGACAAGCAAGCATACGAAATCCAGATTTCAGAGAACATTCAGAGAAAGGCACTAAACCCAATCGAAGAAGCAGAGGCGTTTAAAAAATATGTAGAAGAATTTGGCTGGGGAGGAATTGCCGAGCTTGCCCAGAAAATCAACAAAAGTAGCGAATACATTTCGCACAGAATGCAACTACTCAGGCTGGACTCTCTAGCAAGACAACAAATAATTCACAAGAGCATTTCTGCCAGCCAAGGAATGGAATTATTGGGATTTAGCACACAAGAGCAGCCCGTACTGCTAGATAGAATGCTAAAAGAACAACTCACAGTAAAACAAATGAGAAAAATTCGCTCAGAGAAAAAAAATCCTAAAACACTTGATAATAAAATAAAGCCGTGGAAGCTGGCAAGAAAATCGACACTTATTCTCAAAATTACACTAACTAAAATGGATTCTCTAATTGACGAGGCCAAAAAAATCCAAGATGATAAAAGCCGCAATCAGATGGTATCATATTTGATGGATGCTCGCTATAAAATCCATGAAATGATAGACTCTTCACTCAAAGTTCAAAAAGAAAAACTGCGCTCTTCTAGATTATAGAAAAGGTGGCATCCATTCTTTGAGAAAATTCTCGTGCTCTTTTTTTGTATATGATAATGCGTGCAGTGAAATTGATTTTGTTGGAACAAAGTCGTATACCTGATAAGTCTGAATAATATCACCAAACAAGTTTCGGTAAATGTCAGTTTCCTGATCTGCTAGCTGCTCTGAAGGAAACGCCCTGACAGTTATCCAGTCAAGACCACCCTTGGTGCTACCAGAAAAAATCACGAAAGGCGCATCATTGAGATATTTTTTTAGACTCTCTATTCTTTTTGGCAGTGACTGGGAAATCTTGAATGTCATCAATGTGGTTCTAATTACTCTGGATGGGATCTTTTTGGGATCCACTGTGATGGTATAATTTGTAATTACCTTGTTCTGGATTAGCTTGTCAATTCTGAATTCAACCTCAAAATTAGTAATCTTATGGTTAAAGCCGCGGATAAAATCTACAATTTGTGCAGCATCCTGCCTTGCATCCGATGTCAGTGCAGATATGATAAGCTCATCAATTGCGTCTATTTCCATTACCCCGTAATTGTATTCTAAATATCTAAATTTTTTCATCATTATTAAAGAGAAAATAGAACGCTTTTTGTATAATACTCACAAATCATCCTAGTGTACATACTAGGTGAGCCTGCAGGATATGCTATTTTGCTAGGGATTGGTTTGCTACTTGCCCTAATTGTGCTAATTGTAGTTAGAATAGAGACGAGGTGGCTAGGAACAAAAAAGACTTTTGAGTGGTTCTCTACTGCCGGCAGAACTATCAAGACAGGTCTGCTCATAACATCTGTAGTCTCTGCATGGACTTGGGCTGCAACCCTATTACAGTCATCTACCGTTGCCTACCAGTACGGAATTTCTGGACCTTTCTGGTATGCAGCTGGAGCATCAATTCAAGTCATATTATTTGGAATGCTAGCAATAGAGCTAAAACGCAAAGCCCCTATGACTCATACATTTCCTGAATTAATTAATGCAAGATTTGGCAAGACCCCGCATAAGATCTTTCTTGGATTTGCATTCATGACAAATACCATAGTTACCTCGATGCTAATTCTTGGCGGTGCTGCAGTAATTCAGGCCCTTACAGGAATTGATGTCTTTGTTGCATCGTTTCTGATTCCAGTTGGAGTCATAATCTACACTTTGTTTGGCGGACTAAAGGCGACATTTTATGCAGAATATCTCAATACGGCATTTATCTTTGGAATAATTCTCGTCTTTACTGGAATTGTGTATTTTGGAAGCTCTGAAATTGACGGAATTACCGGAATGTATGAAAAACTGAATGCCGCATCTACACTTGCACCAATTCCGGGCAATTCCATGGGGTCGTATCTTACCATTGCATCACTGGGCGCACTGGCATTTGGAATTATCAACATCATTGGAAATTTTGGAACTGTCTTTGTGGACCAGTCATACTGGCAAAGGGCCATAGCCTCCAAGCCAAAATCCGTAGTACCGGGATTTGTAATAGGCGGACTTGCATGGTTTGCAATTCCGTTTGCACTGGCAACCACACTAGGACTTTCTGCAGTTGCGCTGAACATAGATTTTTCACCACAACAGATTGAATCAGGCCTAGTTGCACCGATTACTGCATCAAGACTATTTGGAGACATTGGAGCCATAGTAATGGTCTCTGTTTTATTTACTGCTGTTACTGCAGCTGGTGCTGCACAGCTGACTTCGGTATCCTCACTTGCAACATATGATGTGTATCGAACTTACATCAAACCTTCATCATCTGGCAGAGAACTGATGCGTATCTCTAGAATGGCAATTCTGGGATTTGGCCTTGCCATGGGATTATTATCCTCTGTCTTGTTTGTATCTGGAATTAGTCTGCAGTATCTTTATCTTGCAATGGGAATTTTCATTGGCTCAGCAGTAGCGCCAATATCTCTGGCAATTTTATGGAAAAAGACAAACCGTAAAGCTGCAACACTTGGTGCAACACTGGGACTAGGAATTGGAATTTTTTCATGGCTTGCCACGTCGTTTAGTGTCGGCGGACAGCTAAGCATATCTAGCACATCTAATACTGTATCACTTCTTGTAGGAAATGCATCATCCATTCTATCCAGTCTGGCAATTGTTCTAGCCGGCAGCATTGCTAGGCCAGAGAGATTTAACTTTGAGCAGCTAAGGCACAAAATCATAGTCTATGATGAGAAAATCCGAAACAGAATAGAACAAGAGACAAATGATGCAACCCTGAGAAAATCCTCTCGCTCTGCAGTCATATATGGAATTTTAATTTCATTAATCATACTAGTTGTAATTCCCGTTCCACTTTTTTTATCAGGATATGTCTTTAGCGAGCAATTTTTCTCTATTTGGATTTTCTCTGTGATTTGCTATGTTTTAATTGCAGCATCCCTTGTTTGGTTTGTTCCCTTGTTCCAGTCAAGGCATAGCGTTCAGGAGGTAATGCGAAGATCAACTGGTTCTCAAAAATACGAAATGGAGTCTGTTCCAAATCCCACAAATGACGAATTTGCGCAAAAAATCCTAATTGCAATTGACGGCTCTGCGACATCCGTTAGGTGTCTGAACTATGTCAATTACACACTAAAGGACATGTCTAATGTCAAAGTCTTCATTGCCCACATAATCGAATGGGGAGATGACTCTGAGAATATTGACGAGGAAACTGTGTCTAAAATCCAGGAACAGGGCAAAATAATGATCCAAAGTATTGTAGTTCCTGCTAGGATCCGACACCATGAGCGAATAATACGCCTAGGAGACCCGGCAAAAAAAATTGCCGAGCTTGCCAAGTTGCTGCACGTTGACACCATAGTAATTGGCAAAAAGGGACTGGGTAATGCGGAATTTATGGGCCATGTGCCGTATTCGCTGCTTGGCCTAACATCAAAACCCGTCGTTTTATTGGACTAGGATAAATTCTGCCGACGTCGGCAAAATCGTGTTATATTGATTTTGAGTCCTTCAAAATGTTATATCTTTTGACTTTCTTGAATCTTCGATGAGTGCAAAATTACTGATTGCAACATTATCTGTAGTCGCAGTAATGGTATTTTTGATTGCACCATCGGCATTTGCAGCGGGCTCTATCTCTGAGGGATTTAAAATCGGCGAGGTCTTGCCGGAATCAATTGGCTGGTTTATCGTAGTTGGACTGGGCGCAGTTTTCGCCGTTGTCATTTCTCTTGAAATCAAACTCGAAGAGAAATTCTTGGGACATACCCAAACATCAGAGTTTTTCAACACTGCTGGTAGAACTATAGGAACTGGACTGACTGCAGCTGCAATCGTTTCTGCATGGACTTGGGCTGCAACACTATTGCAGTCATCTACTGTTGCGTTCCAGTACGGAATTTCCGGACCTTTCTGGTATGCTGCTGGAGCATCAATTCAAGTTCTTCTCTTTGGAATCCTGGCAATCGAGTTAAAGCGCAAAGCGCCAAATGCTCACACTTTTCTTGAAATTATTCGCGCTAGATTTGGAGACGGGGCGCACCGAGTATTTCTTGTATTTGCACTAATGACTAACATGATAGTTACTGCAATGCTGCTCCTTGGCGGTGCTGCAGTCGTTAACGGACTGACTGGCATGAACATTTCAATTGCTGCATTTCTAATTCCAATCGGTGTGATGATTTACACCCTAGTCGGAGGACTTAAGGCAACATTTGTTGCAGATTACATGCACACTATCATAATTTTCGTAGTTATACTGACATTCGTATCTATTGTCTATTTCATCTCGCCAGTAACTGGAGGATTTGAAGGCATGTATGAAAAACTAGCCAAGGCAGCAGAGCTACGTCCAGTTGAAGGAAACGCAATGGGCGCATACCTGACCATGGCATCAATGGGCGGACTGATCTTTGGAATAATTAACATTGTAGGAAACTTTGGCACAGTCTTTGTCGACCAGGCTTACTGGCAGAGGGCTATAGCTGCAAAGCCAAGTTCGACTGTTAAGGGCTTTCTAGTCGGAGGCATGTCGTGGTTTGCAATTCCATTTACCCTTGCAACTACAATGGGACTGACTGCTGTGGCACTAGGTGTAGTACTAACACCAGAACAGGTCCAGCTTGGATTGGTAGTTCCTGCAGCTGCATCGACACTGATGGGCGAGGTAGGTGCAATAATGGTTCTAACAATGCTCTTCATGGCAGTAACATCTGCAGGCTCTGCAGAACTAATTGCAGTATCATCATTAATCACATATGATGTGTATAGGACTTATCGAAATCCAAATGCTACTGGCAAACAACTGCTCAAAGTATCTCGCAGTGTTATTGTCGGGTTTGGGCTTGGCATGGGTGGCCTAGCTGTCATATTACTAGGACTTGGACTAAGTCTAGGATTTGTCTATCTGGCAATGGGCGTATTGATAGGCTCTGCTGTAATTCCAATTGCACTAACCATAACATGGAAAAAGACTAGCGGCATGGCAGCAGTTATTGGATCAATTGCCGGCCTTGTAATAGCGCTTATTGCATGGTGTGGAACTGCCCTCTCGATGAGTGGCGAGTTATCACTAGCCAGTCTGGGCGGTAACTATCCAATGCTCTATGGTAATGTAGCAGGAATTATTGCCGGCGGATTAATCTGTATTGCCGGAAGCATTGGAAATAGAAAAGACTATGACTGGAATGAGATAAGACGCAAGATTACACTTGTTGACTTGAAAGCTGAAAGCATTGCAACAGAAGACGAGGCTTCGCTAAGAAAGGCATTCAAGTTTAGTGTCAGAGGCGGAGGAATCATGACACTAATACTAATTGTAGCATGGCCAATGCCGCTAATTGCAGCAGGCGTTGTGTTCAATGTCCAGGCCTTTACAATATGGGCAATGACTGCAGTATGCTGGGTTAGCGGTGCAACATTCCTAATTGTCGGCTTGCCCATCATCGAGGGAAGACACGGTATTGGTCGAATAATTAGAAGACAAGCTGTTGTCAGTGACGAGCATTCTGGCACAAAGGGTGTATAGAGCCACGACTAGAGCCAGCAGTTGTGAGACCTGCCAACATGCTCGAGAATTTTTTTTAACTAGTATTGAGTTGATTATATTATGACCTCATGCAACGGCTGCGGCAAGACACTTGGTTTTAAAAAATACAAGTTCAAGAAAATGTGGCGAATCCCCGGATTTTACTGTCATGAATGCATGATGATAGTGGGCAAGGACTTTGATGACCATGGCAAGCTTACACTCCCTTACAAGAATTGTGATTTATGCAGCGGCCAGTTTTTGTTTCTTAAGTCAAGATTTCATGCAAAAACGCAAAAACACTTTTGCGATGTATGTGATGAGGTAATTGCATCTGGCGGAATTAAAGAGACTGAATCAGGTGTTAAACACGGAAAGATTCCACCGTCATTATTTGTAATTGGCGGCCTAGGAATTGTAATGATGGTTCTTGGAATGATTTTCACAATGTTTAGCAGCAACGGAGAGCTTAACCTGATGAACTTGTTGTTTGGCTCTACTACTACGGCAATTGGATTTATGCTAATTAGGCGCACAATTAAGAACAAGCGCCTTCTTGTGAATCAGCTAAAATAATTCTAAAACAAATTGTACAGTCTTGCTAGAGGCAGCTCCTTTGAAGGACTGCTAGTTGCCTGCTTGCCGTCTATTTTGACTAGATAAGTTTCCGGATCAATTTCGATTTTAGGAGTTGCGTCATTTAGTATCATGTCTTTTTTGCCGATTTTTCTGCAATTAGAAACTGGAAGGAATTTTTTTTCTGTGCTGAGCTTTTCCTCTAGTCCGTTTTCTAGCGCAAGCTTTGATGTAAAGATGAAAGAGGTCGCATTTCTTGCCCTACCCAGTGCACCAAACATTGGCTTGTAATACACTGGCTCTGTAGTTGGAATTGATGCATTAGTATCACCCATCAGAGAATATGCAATCATTCCTCCCTTGATTATCATCTTTGGCTTGGCTCCAAAAAACTGCGGCGACCACAAAATAATATCTGCAATTTTTCCTGGTTCTAGAGTCCCCACATATGATGCAATCCCGTGAGTAATTGCTGGATTTATTGTGATTTTTGCAAGATATCGCAGCGCCCTGAAATTATCATTTTCTGATTTTTCATCCTTGTGCCTTCCCAGAGTTTTTTTCATCTTGTCTGCACATTGCCATGTTCTTGTAGTTACCTCGCCAATTCTGCCCATTGCCTGGCTATCTGAAGACATCATGCTTAGAGCGCCAATATCATGCAAAACATCCTCTGCCGCAATTGTTTCTGCGCGAATTCTAGATTCTGCAAAAGAGACATCCTCTGGAATTGCGGAATTTAGATGGTGGCAGACCATCATCATATCGAGATGCTCCTCTAGCGTATTGACGGTAAAAGGCCTAGTTGGATTTGTAGATGAGGGTAAAATGTTAGACTCACTTGCAATTTTCATAATATCTGGGGCATGGCCACCACCTGCTCCCTCGGTGTGATAAGTATGAATTGTCCTGCCGGCAATTGCTGCAATGGTGTCATCGACATAGCCGCATTCATTTAGAGTATCTGTGTGAATTGCAACCTGGGTATCGGTTTTATCTGCAACTCGAAGGGCACAATCTATGGTGGCAGGAGTTGTGCCCCAGTCTTCGTGCAGCTTTAATCCGCAGGCGCCCTCTTTGATCTGATCAATTAATGCCATTTCTTGGGAATCATTTCCCTTTCCTAGGAATCCGAAATTCATTGGAAACTCGTCAACTGCCTCTATCATTTTGTGAATGTGCCATTTTCCAGGAGTGCATGTAGTGGCATTGGTTCCATCAGCAGGTCCTGTTCCACCGCCAATCATTGTGGTAGTTCCGCCGCAAATCGCATCAATCACCTGCTGTGGTGCAATAAAGTGAATGTGGGTATCTACTGCACCAGGCGTTGCAATTAGGTGCTCACCTGAAATAATTTCTGTATTTGATGAAATCACAATATCTACACCATCCATGATATTTGGATTGCCTGACCTGCCAATCTTTGCTATTTTGCCGTCCTTGATTCCAATGTCTGCCTTGATTATTCCAAGGACTGGGTCCATTATGATGACATTGGTTATTACAGTATCAACTGATGATTCCCTGAGAACCCCAGATGCCTGTGCCAGTCCGTCGCGAATACTTTTTCCTCCGCCAAAGACTGACTCATCTCCATAGCCTAAAAGATCTTTTTGAATTTCAATTATGATATCTGTATCTCCTAGTCTTACCTTATCTCCTGTAGTGGGACCAAACAAGTCGACGTATTTTTTGCGCGAAATTTCCAAAGTCATGCCCCCCTGAATCCCTCTTTTTTTGCCCTCTCTATTGCCTCAGATTTTTTCTCAGCTAGTGAACCATTTACCAGCCCGCTAAACCCAAAGACAATTTTTTTCCCGCCATACTCTACTAGCTGGACTTTTTTTTCCTCACCTGGCTCAAATCGAACCGATGTTCCAGCTGCAATGTTTAGGTGAAATCCATAAGAATCAACGCGTGCAAATTCCAAGGCCTTGTTTGATTCAAAAAAGTGAGTATGCGAGCCCACCTGAATCGGCCTATCGCCAGTATTTTTGACTAGAACTGTCAGCGTTTTTCGGTTTTGGTTTGCCAGAACCGGCTTGTCAGATATGAAATATTCTCCTGGTATCATTATTCTCACACTATGGGATCATGGATTGTGACCAGCTTTGTGCCGTCATTAAATGTAGCCTCTACTTGTACAGTATGAATTAGTTCGGGAACTCCGGGAAGGACGTCGTTTTTAGTCAATACACTTCTACCTGAGCTCATCAGCTCTGATACTGACTTGCCGTCCCTTGCCCCCTCTACAATATGATCTGTTATTATTGCAACTGCCTCCGGGTGATTTAATTTCAGTCCGCGCGACTTTCTTCGCCTTGCAAGCTCGGCAGTTAAGAAAATGTGAAGCTTGTCAATTTCACGCGGAGTCAAAAACATAGAAAAACTTGTCTAATCTTGTATTTAATAATTAATTCAAATCCAAATCGGCAATAAGTATATCTTGCAAACTTGGACACTAACACCGTTGCAAAAGGTAAGAAAAATCGCTGGAAATATTTTCCAAGACACAAATCTCTCAAAGAAATTTGAAAACGGCACTGGTAATCTAATTTACAAAACAATTCTAATGCAAAGAGCGAACCTAGAGAAAACCCGCCAAAAGATCAATTGCACCGACGGGACTAGCATTGGAATTAGTCTAGATAATGAGCGCAAAATTCACAATGGTGATGTCCTACAAGGAGACGACATTATGGTTTTAGTCAAGCAAATGCCTGAAACCGTAATGAGAATAAATCTTGCATCATTAGAGCCAAAGCACCTTGTGACTTTGGGGCACATGATTGGAAATTTGCACAAGCCAGTATCTGTCCAGGATGAATCTGTATCAATTCCGGTAAAATCAGAAATCGAAATTGACTTTATCAAGACCATATTTCGCGAATTCTTTGACAGGGCGGAATTTAAAATAGAGGAAAAGATCTTTGAGCCTTCAAAATTCATGGATTCCCATGAACACTGATATCGTAACACTGGGGCTAATGCAGCTCTCTGATTCGTTTTTTCCAACCGGCACTTATACAATGTCACACGGGCTGGAAATGCTTCATAGAAAAAAAATCATCACAACACCAGAGCAGACTCGACAGCTAATAGAGGCGCTATTATCAAACCAGGTGGGACCTGCCGACTGTGTTGCGCTAAATAATTCCTATGATTGTGCTAAAGAGGCAAATATTTCCGGACTGGTAGAAATTGACTGGAAAATTCACAGAATGCGCCTAGTGCAGACACAACGCGAGGCATCTGCTAGGGCAGGAGGACAGCTGATCAAATGTGTAATTGCAATGGGTAATGACTTGACTGTAAAAAAATTCCACGAGCAAATTCTAGAAAATAAAACACCTGGCACCTATCCTGTATGTCTTGCACTTGCAGGGCAATTCCTTGGAATATCAAAAAATAACACATGTCTTGCACTAATGTATGGATTTACTGTAGGAGTGCTAGGTGCTGCAATGCGGCTAGGAATCATACAGCATACTCAGAGCCAGCAAATTCTCTCTGAAATTAGGCCAATAATATCAGAGCAAGCATCAATGCATAGCAATACCGGAATAGATCAAATGTGGCAATTTATTCCGTATGTTGAAATTTTCCAGATGCATCATGAAAAACTTGAATCAAAAATGTTTGTGACATGACCACTATACAAAAAATCCCACGAGTTGGAATTGGCGGGCCTGTGGGCTCTGGCAAAAGCATGCTAATCGAGAAAATAGTGCCAGTAATTGCAGCTAAAGGCTATAGAATCTGCGTAATTTCTAATGATGTTCTATCCAAAGAAGACGCGGATAGAATTCGAAAAAACCTTGCAACCACGCAGGGAATACTGCCAGAAAACATGGTAATTGGAATTGCAACGGGGGGCTGCCCTCATACTGCAATACGAGAAGACCCATCAATGAATTTGGCAGTAATTGAGGAAATAGAGCGCAACAACCCAGAACTTGACCTTATCATACTAGAAAGCGGAGGGGACAATGTAATGACTACATTTAGTCCTGCACTGGCAGACTATTTTATTTACATAATTGACGTATCTGGCGGGGACAAGTATCCGCGAAAGGGAGGCCTGGGAATTGAATCCTGTGATTTGCTTGTAATTAACAAAACCGACCTTGCACCACTAGTCCATGCAGATCTTTCTGTAATGGAAAAAGATACCATAAGAATTCGTAAGCTAAAGCCATTTGTATTTGTCAACTGTATGGATGGAAGTGGAATAGAAAAAACGGCATCGCATATAATTGAGGATCTCTTATTTGATGAGCCACCCAGGAGTGCAAAAAATTGAGTGTTTCTGAGAATTGGATGCCTGCAGAATTTGCTAAATTTGAGCAAAACCCACAAATTCAAAAAACCGGAATGCTGAAGCTTGTACTGCACAAAGACGAGGAAAAGAAAAAGACCATAGTTTTGCACCAGTATTCCAAGGCGCCGCTTTTGACGCAAAAGGCGCTGTACTATGACTCGGATAATCCATCAATGGCGTATTTGTTTTTAATGTCATCCTCTGGAGGCGTTCTGCAAGGGGACAGATATGAAATCAAAATTTCACTAGGCCAAAATGCAATTGCAAATATTACTACACAGGGCGCAACGCGAATCTACAAAATGGAATCAGACTATGCAAGCCAAAACATTGAGCTAGAGATAGGAGATGATGCATATCTGGAAATGCTGCCAGACCAGATAATTCCGTATGCAAATTCTAGGTATTTCCAGCACGTCAATCTTTCAGTCGGAAAAAACTCCACTGTAGTATATTCAGAAATTATATCTCCTGGTAGGGCTGCAAGAGGCGAGTTATTTGACTATGAAATGTGTTATTTGAGATTTGTTGCAAAAAACTCGGTAGGAATGAAATTTACTGATATATCGCGCCTAGAGCCAGGCGCTGATAAATTTGCCAATACTGCAATACTAGGAGGGAATTCTGTCTTGGGCACAATGTATGTTATAACGGAGAAAAAAAACCACACAATATCTGAGCAAATCCGTTCTATATTGGAAAATTCCGAACCACTGTGTGGATTTTCATTTTTGCCTGGGGACTCTGGAATTGTAATTAGGATTCTGGGAACTAGTCCAGAACAAATCAAGGCAATTTTTGTGCAAATAATTAAAATTATTAGAAATCAGATTCTGGGCTCTACGCTAGGTGAGTTGAGAAAAACATGACAGAGCTGGATCAAAACCAAATCAAGATTTTAGGAATAATTGATGAGCTTGCCCCAAGCATAGGGGTAATACAAAAAAGGACTAGACTGGATGCACAAAAAATAGAACAAGACGTAGCGATGCTTGAGAAAAACGGCATGATATCTAAAATTCACTCTAGAGGATTTTTTGGTAATTCCAAGATTGTATTGCATACTAGCCAGTCAGGCAAGGACGAGCTAGCAAAACACATACAGAACCTCAAAGACCAATGGGGGCAAATAATAAAAATTGCAGCTGAAAATGGCAGGTCTGGCCTTGATGAATTTGCCCGCAAGAACCCTGGAATTGTAAATCTGATGATCTTTTTTGGAATTATTGATCTGGCAACTCTTAGTAGGCTTAATCTCAGGCACCTAATTAGTGCCAACACTCCTTGCTTTATTTGCAAAAAGGAACTGGATCTAAAGTTTATGCAAAAATTCACCGTCAAGGAAATCATAAAGTGCCAATTTACTGTTCCTTATTCCATGACTGAATCTGATCATTTATGCGCTGACTGTTTTGATAAGCTGGGAAAATAATTTTAGAAAAATACACGTCTTTGGCTGTATTGATCTATCAAAGAGTTTAGATTATTTTGCAATAATTCCAGTCTTGGCATTTTCGATTTGTTTTTGGCAATTTGTGGTCTGATTGCTTCCAAATATGCCATTTCATATTGGCAGGATTAGCTGAATTCCTAAAATCTGCAATATTGGATAATATATCGCACATCCTGTCTGCCTTTACCTGCCAGGTGGATTTAGCTAGCTTCATCGGACTGAAGCTAAGAATGCTGATGAACCTAGATCCAACCAACACAAAAAAGCTACTGGAAAAGCACTGATCTTCTAAACATCATAACAGCTGCAAAAGCCGAACCGAGGACCAGAATTACGAGTGGGCCGAACTCTGGGACGACCATTATGGTAAATTCGGTTCCCTGGCCTGTTCCGCGCAGATTATTAAATTGGATTGTAGTCTGACCTTTCTGTGATTCTGTAAAGGTATAGTCTGCATAGTCCCCGCCAATCTGAGCGTTTGCAGATTTTTTGTACAATTCTTTTCCGTTTTGTAATATCACAAAGTCGTACGATGTGTTTCGGAGCAGCTCGCCTGTCTTTCCGTCCCTGAAGGTATAGATGAATTTGGTGTTCTTGCTGGGCTCTATTGTATCTGGTTCCCAAGACATGTCCACCTGAAGTGATTCGTCCTTTGTCATTGCAATTACTGGAAAGACTATCTTATCGCCTACCTTGAGCTCAAACTTCATTCCCAGTGGATTTTCAATTCCTGCGCTTTTTTGCGCCTGCTTGAGATATCGTATGGTGTCCTGTGTTAGGACAAAGTGGACTACTCGCTCGTCTTCTATGGAATAATCGTCTATTGTTACTGACGACTTGAAGAGATCTATTCCGTTTACAGTGCCTGAATAGCTGGGTACCATAAAGTCCGCAAACTCCTTTGGAAAGTGAATCTCTTCGTGTACCACCTCAGTATGAGAAATGTTTCGCTCGCTCCACTCAAACGGCATCTCTAGCATTATGGAGTTTGTCTCAGGAGAATAATCAAAGCCTGAAACCCCATCATAATATGACTTGACACGAAATTCTACGGGGGTTCCATCCTTACCTTGCTCATCATAGTAATGGTTTGTAATTGATGTAATATACGTGGAAAAAGCTTGGTTTTGCAGCTCGTTAGAATCAAGGCTCTTTATGTCTACGTCAAAGCGGTATAGTCCTCCGGAATTTAGGATTGGGCCAGAAATCTGTATTGGGTCTGTTCCTGATATTTTTATTTCCAGGTCTTGTGTTGGGTTTACATTTATTCTTAGTATGCCGTTTTTGGTGGCAAACGATTCTCTGAAAATTTGGCCTCCCTCATGATACAGCGCAACTAGCAATATCGCATCGACGTTTTGTGTTGTAAGAGAATCTGTTACCGTCATGATTATCTGTTTTTGTGCAGACTCGGAAAATTCTGTAGGGATGATTTGTGTGGTAACGGAAATCTTTCTGTCTTCAACGTTTAGCGATATTGTCTCAAGGCCTAGTCCGTGACCATATGTTTTGGTAATTGGGAATATGATTAAACATATGATGAAAAATGTGGTTGCTACTTTCAAATTTTTTCCTTATTTGGTGTTATGTCATGGATATTTTATCAATTATGAATGGTGACCCATTCATAATTGACGAAGGCTTTGCACCTTACTGTGTAGTCTATACACACATACTATTATTAATAAATATTATTATTCTTAATAATTAATATTATGTTCTTTATTATTAGTTGGTAGTGGTAAAGATTGCAAGAATATATTGATACGAAAAGCAGCAAGAATTCTTCTCCAAATCTGGTTCTTACTAGGTGTAACGGTTGTAATAGATATATTCAACCAAAGGATAAACTAGTAAAATTTCCATGTCCGGATTGTGATGATCCAAAATTAATCTGGAGATGTGACTTTTGCAGAGAACATGGTGTATCCTACAAATGTGATACATGTGGTTTTGTTGGCCCATAGATTCCTAGATAATTTATGGTCAATAGATTAGCATGAACATTTATCTTTAATGCTGTCTAGGTTTTCTAAATACATGCCTTCTTTCTTATAATTCTCAATTATGGATACATCTTTACTTAATTTCATCCCAATATGGTTTGCAATAACAGCAAATCTTTGTTGAAATTTGTAAATAAAACAAAAAATCATATCGCGTTGTTGTAATAATGGTCCGGTAACATACAATCCAGGCGTCTTTGTTGATTCATCATAAGAGTTCAAAATAGCTTTTCCGTCTTTCCAATAAAATAATCCTTTGATCATTGCAAGACTACCTGTGAATCCAGTAGCAAGAATTGGTTGAGTTTTTGAATGTATTTTCTTTTTTTCCGTATATATTATAAACTCACTTTGATTTTTTTCTATCTTTATAACTCTGCCCGTATGGAATTCAATGGTATTTTTTGAATTAATTTTTCTTAATCTATCTTTTGTATATGGGGATATTGTTCTACTGGGATCTATTTCTTCACTACTTAGAAAATTAGTCTTATCAATTACTATAACACGTTTATTGTGTTCTGCCAAATTAATCGCACTATCCATACCGCTTTCATATCCGCCAATTACAAAAAATTCATCTCCATGAATCTTATCCCAGTTTTCAATTAAGCTATTATGAATGCAGTACTTTGCACCAGGAAATGAATTGTTATTTGGGTATTGAAATTCTCCTGCAGACCAAATCAAAAACTTACTTTGTATTTTTCCTTTGTTTGTACTAATTACAAACCCATCTTTTGTTATGGATACTGATTCAACATTAATTCCTTTTTGAATTGGTAGCTCAAAATGTTCCACAAGCTTTTTGAGATAATCTGCATACTCCTCTCCATTTGGATGTTCTGTTTGTAGTGATAACGCAGGTGACGTGTCATATGATATTGCATTGAGATCTATCATTCTGAATGCATTACTGAAAAACGACGGAGTAAGTAGCCTCATTTGTTTTGGCCATTTAAGAAATGAGCTACCTACTTCATGTCGCTCTAAGACAGTAAATTTGAGCCCTAGTTTTTTCAGAATTACTGAAATGCCAACTCCAGACGGTCCAGCTCCCACTACGACTACTTCGAACATTATAGCATTTTCACGCCTGACTATATTAAAGTTTGAAATACTTTTAATAATAGTTAATAAAATTGACTAACTAACTTAATATACAAAAATATCTTGGGAAATACATGAAAGAATACGAAGCATATGACGTCAAGGCAAGAAAAAAAGTCAAAATTCTTGAACCAAAAGTAGTCCAACTCAAAAACAAACGTTGGGCAGTAAAAGGTAAAAGTTCTGCAACAGGTATGACAGTATTTCGCATACTGGGAAAAATTGAAGCAGAAGAGATGAAAAAATAACTATTGGTCACTGAAATTTGAAAGATTAGCCAACGTTCCAATGATTTGTTTATCACAAACCTGATATGCGTAAATCACAAAACCTTACAAAAGAAGAGGTAAAGCAATACTATTGCGTACATCTCCCAAAATATATTCAAAATGAATGGAAGCAATTATTCACAAAGCAATTGTATTGTATTGGCAAAGATATATCATATGATAATAATCTATTACTACAATACGGTTTTACCAGACAAAGACCTCCTAATCCAGACTTAGGAAGCAGTCAATATTCATTCGCTGATCGAACGGGTCGAATAACTTTATGGGGGTTTGGAATGATTTTCGCTACAAATAATGATGGACTGTTTTTATGGCGTCATGCATTTGAACCAAAGTTGCTCAAAATTAATTCACTCTCACCGCATGTATGGGATCCTGATCAACTTCCAAAGTGTACAATACCAAAAACTACAGAAGAAATATTGCTGATGTTGAAATTACTTGTAAAATCCATAAACTGGTTGAAACGTTATGAAAACTGGATACTATCGATGTGTGGGCAGTCATATCGTAATGAACAGCTACGTAGCATGTATTCATTTGATAAACCTAATTTACGTTTAGATGAAAGCTGGTCTGATCTATCTGCTAAATTTGAAAAAATTCTAAAAAAGGCGTACATATAATGTCAATAGTTTACCTTCTAATCAACTGCGATGAAAAATTCACAGAATCATTAAAAACCGAGATTTCTTTATTGACTTCAGTAAAGGATGTTCATGTGGTTTCTGGTCCATACAACATGATTGTAAAACTTGAATCATCTTCTGATGATGTTCTCAAAGAACAAATCACGTGGAAAATAAGAAAAATCGATAAAATTCGTTCTACTATGAATCTCATGGTAAGAAAGGATTTTGAGTATTGCTAATTGCGCGTGATTGGATTACTCAAAGCTTAGGAAGAGTAATGCCGGTTTGCGATTGGTATTTTCCCTTTTTATCATAATATGATGTCTCTGGCTGCTCTCCTTCGAAAAACAACAATTGTGCAATTCCTTCATTAGAGTAAATCTTTGCAGGTAGTGTTGTTGTATTGGATATTTCTATTGTGACGTTTCCTTCCCACTCTGGTTCAAGTGGTGTTACATTGACAATTATCCCACATCTTGCGTACGTGGATTTGCCAAGACACACAGTCATTACATTTCGTGGCATTTTGAAATATTCAATACTTCTTGCCAAAGCAAATGAATTGGGAGGAATTATACAAACCTCTGATTTGATATCGACAAAAGCCCTACTGTCTATTGATTTTGGATCAACCAAAGAATTGTTTAGATTTGTAAACAGCTTATACTCATCTCCAACTCTCATATCATATCCATAAGATGATAATCCATAGGAAATACAGCTTTGTCGTATCTGAATCTCAGTGAATGGAGAAATCATGTTATTTTCCAATGCCATTTTTCTTATCCATTTATCGTTTTTGATCATTTTGTATCCCACAAATCTAGTAGTTGTCTTATTCTTTTTTTAGCTTCGGTAAACTTATCAACCTTCAAACACTCATTGAGATTTTTATCATCCATCAAACTATACATGAACTCTCTTCTCTCGTTTGGAGTTTTGATTTTTGTTTTTGCAAGATTTCTTGCATATTCATGAACTCTGACATGGTTTAGATATTCCTTTTTTATAATATCTTGAAATATTTTTTCAGCCTCTATCCTTATCTTTTTTGCCATAATTGGACTTTTACCTCTTGTTGATATGGCGATTTGTATTGTATTTTCTATGTTGATTACTGACGGATGTGAAAAATCACTAATCATAGGATCATCAACAGCATATGCATAACAATTCATGCTTTTTGCCTTTTGGTAAATTTTTCTATTTAACTCCTTATCATCAGTTGTCGCCATTATCATTGTCGGTTTGTATCTGTCCAAAAAATCTAGGTTTTTTATTTTCAATTTTTTAAATACAATCTTTTTTTGTTTTACATACTTTTCAATCTTATCGTTTGATTCTTCACTGACAAGTAAAATCTCGCAGTCTTGCGCTAACAATGATTTTATTTTTAACATACCTTCATACCCTCCGCCTACAACAATTACTAACCCGCCTTTTAGATTTAGTTCGACTATCATTTCCCTTCACTTTATCTGATCATCGTGTATATTTAATAATCTGCATACTCGTGTATATTTAATATTAATAAAAATTGTTAGCTTAGGTTCAGTTTATTAATATCATTTGACTATCTATCCTATGAGCTCTGCAGATATTTATCGTGAAATTATACTTGATCATTATCGGAATCCAAGTAATTTTGGTAAAATTGAAAATCCTGACGTCAAGTACCGTGAAAGTAATGCATTATGTGGTGATGTTATAGAAATGCACATCAACATTAAAGAAAACAAGCTTGTCGATGTCAAATTCAACGGCAAGGGTTGTGCAATATGTATATCAAGCGCATCGTTATTGACAGAGAAAATTATTGGGCAAGACGTTGAAATTGTAAAAAAAATTAACAAACAGGAAATGTTATCGGAGATTGGTTTACCTGATCTTGGCCCAACAAGAATAAAGTGTGCCTTACTCTCACTTAAGGTTCTCAAAGCAGGTGTCTATTCTTATTTAATTCAAAAAATGACTGATAAGGAATCTATTGAGAAAATGACAAATGAAGTAGACGGTATTTTCTCTACAAGTGATAGTACTGTTCACTAGGCCATTATTTGTGGACGCCTAGATAGACATATTGGCAGATTCAATTGAAGAAATATCCTGTCTTTTGTTTGATTGATTATTTGATTAACCTGTTCAATTGGAACAAGTTCTCCTTGATCCAACACAACCCACAACGACTTTAATTCTTCTTTTGATTTTAATGCGGATGACAGTTACGTGATTTATACTGTAGGTGAGTCCCAAATTCTAATCTTGCCGTCGTCAGTGCAGATAGCGAGCGATGATCCATCAGGAGACCATCGTATGTGATTGATTGGAGATCCAACATGTTTTTCGAGTCGTGTTTTTTCAGGTACTGTCTGTCTCCAAAACAAAACAGCGCCATCTTTTGTGCCTGAGACCAAAAGGTCTCCATTATTTTGATATGACATCTGTGTTACCTTTCGCTGATCTTTTAGTATCTCTGGCTTTTGCCCTTGTGGACCTTTTCCAGAAAAATCCCAAATTACAATCCAACTACCTCCAACAGTTGCAAGATATTTGCCGTTTTTACTCCAGGAAAGCTGTGTTATCTTGGTTTCATATCCCTGTATGTCTATATCGTTTCCTTCTTTATGCGGTATCTTCCAACCATGTACTGAACCTTCTTGGGTCCCAGCAACAATCCATTTTCCACTCGTATGCCATGATAGTGATATGAGTGAGCTTGGATAAAGCAGGATTTGTTGTGGCTCAATTTTACCAATCTGAAAAATCATGATTTTTCCATAGGATGCTGTGGCAATTTCTTTCCCAGTGGAATTCCAATGTAGTGCAGTTATGGTACTTGGATGTTCTCTGTATTCTTGAATCATCTCACCATTAGCATTCCAAACTTTCAAAATTTTTCCTGCGGCGGATGCTATGTGGTTACCGTCTGGAGACCATGTAATATGTTCAACCCATTGGGATCCGGCCTCTGATGACTTGAGTAATTTTTGCGTTGTTACATCCCATATTTTTAACTGACCATCCTGTCCAGCTGAAGCTATCTTGGAATTGTCTTGAGACCAGCTAACCTCCATCGTTCCAAATTTGTGACCATCGATAGTTTTCTGGGAGCCATCTTTGCGATTGAAAATTCTTATTGGCCCAGAAGCTAGGGCAACCGCAAAAAATAAGCTATCATTTGACCATGCTGCATGTGAGATATAATCTGAGACATCAAAAACCCAACGTTCCGACTTGTCGGCCTTTTTCTGACTTGTGTTTATACTAGGCATGAACGAAATCCTTGTGTAATTTCATCTCTGTTCAGATTTCGTCCTATGAATACAAGTTGATTCGTTCTCTCTTCATTTGGTTCCCATAGTCTGTCTGATGTCACATCCAACAACATGTGGACTCCTTGGAATATGACTCGCTCAGGTCTATTCTTGATGCTAAGAATTCCCTTGGATCGGAAGAGGTTTGTACCGTTTTCCCTCAAAAATCCCCCTAGCCAGGCATTGACCTTGTCGTAGTCGGCATTACCTGGGATGTCTAATCCTATTGAAGAGACGGTATTGTCATGTGTGTGACTGTGTGGATAAACCTTGGATTGAATTGCCTCCACATTAACTCCGTTAATAGATACAGTCATGTTAAATTCTGAAGGTAAGTGCTGCGTAAAAATGGCATATGTCTGTGATTTGGCAGAATCAATCTTGCACTTGAATTGTCCTCCTCCACTGGGGGCAAATTTAAGCATAATTGGATTTTCTGACTGAGTAAATTCAGCACCATCGGAATAAGTTCCTATTGTTTTTGCAAATACACTGACGCCTATATTTTTGATTGATTCCAAGTCGTCGGATTGGGCTACTGGAATCACAGCCACATTAATTGAGGGGTCTGGTCCTGGTTTGAAATTAATATCATAGGTTCCTTTTGAGAGATTATATGTCCCTATCCACTCAAATGGCAAATCTTCTTTGAGAAAGTCTGGCTTGAATTCAAGCTTCCCTTTTAGATCGAATGATTTTACATTTAGTATTTTATCGATTTGAATTTCAGACTTGTATGTTCGGTAGATCTTTACCGTTGAATTCATAGCATAGATCTTTTGTTCTAATTTTTCCAGATCTGCTGGTGTGACCAAATCTGTTTTGTTGAGTAAAATGATATCTGCAAATGCAATCTGTTCCTGACATTCACGACTTTCATCAATATGCTGCCAAACATGTCTTGCATCAACTACTGTGACTATAGCATCAAGATCAAAACTCTCTTTTGTGTCGTCATCGACAAAAAATGTTTGTGCTACTGGTGATGGATCTGCAAGACCTGTGGTTTCTATTAGAATGTAATCAAATTTGTCCTTTCGTTTCATTAGGTTTCCAAGAACCCTAATAAGATCTCCTCGTACCGTACAACAAATACAACCATTACTCATCTCAAAGATCTCCTCATCTGCGCCAATAACTAATTCATTGTCTATTCCAATTTCTCCAAACTCATTTTCAATTACTGCAATTCGTTTTCCGTGTTCTTTGGTCAGAATATAGTTTAACAATGTAGTTTTACCTGAGCCAAGAAAACCAGTGATCACAGTTACGGGTACGCGAAAATTACTTGGTTTGACTGTGTCTACCTGCTGACCAGAACTACCCATGTCGCTCTATGAATTATTAGGAAATATAAATTTATATAATAAGAATTATTTTTTCTGCGAGATTATTTATTATTTTTTGGCTTAATTTAAGATTCTTTAAGCATTCTCTCGCAACAATTTCCACGTGGTATTTTTTCCCCACGTGGGCTTTTTTCCGGATGGCCCAGTAGTGTGCATAATGCGTCAGCAAAATAATCATCCATATGGTGCTCCATCCCACAAACCATTTTCGCATTAATGTCCATCTTTAGCGTTTTTGTCATTAACATTTCCAAAAGTCTACTGTTTCTAATCATTTTGGCAGCAATCCTCTCACCATTTTCTGTCATAGTAACACCAGTTTTGTTGTATATTACCAGATTCTGTGCATTTAGTCTTTTTAGCATTTGGACAACACTTGGCTGCCTTACATTTAGGATCTTTGCAATTTTGTTGACTTTAATTTGTTCGCCGGTTTCTTTTAGATGCCACATGGCCTTTAGATACATCTCCACATGTTCTGACTCTGCAGTTCCTACAAAGAATTTTTTATTTATGTGATCTTTGATTCCGATATGAGATCGTGCTTGTTCTATCTTGGTTTGTGCATTGGCCATTTGTTAATATTAATTAATATGGAACTTCATCTATTTTAATAGTTAGGCGAGTAATTTGGGAATAATTAGTGTTTCTCTTAATAATAACGTTCTAGATGAAATGAATAAAATACAAAAAGAGATGGGATTCTCTGGCCGATCTGAGTTGATACGCGCAGGAATTCGAATGCTTTCTAATGATAAACTGGAAAAATCAAAATTAACTGGAAATATAGGATGCGTCCTTAGTGTAACACATGATGAAAAAGATGAGAACAACGTAACAGAGTTAAAACATCAATTTTTTGATGTAATTAAAACCCACGTGCATTATAAGCTCGGGACAAAAAAATGTCTTGAGCTGTTTGTCTTGGATGGTAGTGCTGACAGAATTAGGAACGTGACGCAAAAATTCCAAAGAGACAAAAAAATGGAATCAATTAATCTTACTATCTGTGATCTTAGAAAATAGCAGACTATATCTTCGCATTAAACCAGCTGATAGTTTTATTCCATCTTTTTTGCATCTTTTCTTAGGTCACTTATCTAATTCCTTATCTCAATAATCTAATTCTCCAGATCTTTTTTTCTAAAATTCAGTGACTTAGTATTGAAACATACATAGATTGGTTAGTCCCATTTTATTCTGTATGCAGCACCGGATAATTTTATGAAATATTATCTAGTTTCTTAATAACTAATATTAGAAATGCTTATATAATTAATAACTTTAGACGCTATTATGCAGTATCACGAACAAGTAACAAGTATGGCAAGTAAACCGCCAATGCTTGCAGTTGTACTCCTTGCAGCTGTCTTTGCACTCGGATTCTTCGCAGTTGGATTCGATCAAGGACATCTATTCAGTGTTGTACAAGGCGAGAGCGCGTATGCTGAACTATACATTCATGAGTTAACTCATGACATGAGACATGCAGCCGGATTTCCCTGCCATTAAGTGAACCTCATGAAATCTCTTCTTTTTGTTATTATTGTTTTGTTAGCCGGTTGTGCTGCAGGAACTATTCATGGATTGGCAAACCTCGCTTTAGTAGAACCGTTTTTGGATACTGCAATAGGAATTGAAAATCAAAACTTGTTCCTCTCAGGCGAGGAGAAGGACACACCAGAATTCTGGACCGCATATTATGACTACAGGTCTTGGCAGAAAGCAGGTCAAATCCTGGCAGGTGCAATTTTAGGAACATCTGTTGGTGCACTCTTTGGAATTGTTTTCGTATATTCTAGAAAATCCTTACCTGGGAATAGCATAAAAAAAGCGCTAATTCTAGCCGGTCTTATGTTTATTGCAGTTTATCTAATTCCATTTATCAAATATCCTGCAAATCCACCTACTGTTGGTGATCCAGAAACTGTTGTGTTTAGAGGAATATTATATCTGTCATTTACTGTCATTTCTGGCTTGGCAGCAGTCGGATTTCATAAAGTCTACAAAAGAATTAACAAAAAATATTTAGCGTTTGTTGGATACGCAGGATTTATTGCAGCTGTATTTTATGCAATGCCAAATAATCCAGATCCAATAACTGCACCAATGACTCTGGTAAATGATTTCAGAATCATGTCTGCAATTGGTGTGTCAATATTCTGGGCGTCACTAGGGCTGATCTTTGGTGTTCTATGGCACAAGATTAGACCAGACAAAACTCAATCAGAATCAAGTTCAGTCACCGTATGAGCTAATTATATTTGTGAAATAATGCTCAGCTAGATCTTTGGAATCATGTGTTTTCCTGAGCTTTGTAAATCCCATTTCGTTTTCTAAATATTCAATAAGATATGTGCATGGTTATGGACATTTCCAACTATGAAGTGCGTTTTGGTAGCGATATTGCGACATTATCATTGCTATTTGTACAGAAAAATAACACACATTCATCATGTGTTTTTCATATTAAAATAAAAAAATTTAGTAGCAGGAGATTTTTGTTACTGAGAATGCTTCATTCATGACTAAGTATTCTTCAACTTTCATTTTCACATCATCTGGCTGTGTGTCATCCATTCCAGAAAATCCTACTTTGCATGTGATCTTGTTTCCTGATACTCGTACATCTGAGACTTCAATATCTGCATAGACGTGTGCCATTTCATTGGCCCATTCTACTACTTCGTCCGCCTTCACTCCAGATGTCTCAATATCGACGCTAATGAGTTTGGTCATTTTGTTATTCTATTGATATGTTCTATATAATTATTATTAATTAAATTTCTATTTTTCATTTTTCCTATTAATAGTTAATATCTTTATTACTAACCGTTGTATATTACAGTAGTCCAGTTGTTTTAAAACAGCTTGACTACCATCTTGATGGTGTGGTTATGCACACCATCAAAAATTAATGTGAAACAATATGACAGAAAAATTAGGAAAAGACACAATTTATCACAGCTGTTGTATCTGTGGTTCGTTTGTGCAAGAAAGAGAAGAAGGTGGCTACAATAAAATTAAGACTTGGGTTAAAGGTGGAATTGTCCTAAAAACAATTTGTGACAAATGTCTTGAAAAATGGATAATTGGTGAAATAAGGATACAAAACATACAAACACCTGCATATCTATCAATGCCTCTTCGATTTAACTAAGAATCTGAAAGACTGCAACAAGTTTAGCACTATGAGCTAAAAGTAATGTAAATAAAATTGCTGCAGTGGCTTGTTTTATAATCATCTTTATAGCAAATCTAAATGACATTTCACGTATTACCGTAAAAACAGTTACAATACAGGGAAGCAATATTCCTGCAAGATATACTCCTGTGAGAATCTGAACTGGCGACAATGAATTTATCAGATTTGGCTCTGCCAAAAGTAACAAGCCATCTTTTCGAATAGAGCCAAATATTACAGCAAGCACTGCATCTTCTGGCAAATTAAAAAATCCCATTACAGAACTAGATATGTCTGCAAAAAAATCAATAATACCACTCCAACTTAAGATTGATGCAACAAATGTTATTGCAAAAAAAATCGGTAATGCCATCTTGAAGAATTGTTTGATACTGTGTTTTGATTCTCTCCAGATTGAACTAAATCTCGGTCGTTCAAAGAATATCTGACCTTCAATTACTAGTACATTTAGCTTGGAGCGATTTTTCTTTGTGCTCACAAGTCTGGTGTAAAATACTGAAGTTCCGGCTAAATAGAGCAAAAATGGAATAACCAACCATGTCATGCCAGACGCAGAAAAAACAGCAATAGATGCGCCAAACTGATATGAACATGCAGAACCAAAACCTATTGCGGAAATTGTTGTACCTCTTGAACAACTAGAACAGGATCTGCTACTTATGACTGCAGGTACATTACAACCTAACCCCATCACTATGCGTGTAATGTCTCTACCACTGATTCCTATTCTTTTTACTAATGGATGAATTGCTATTGAAATACGATCCAATAGGCCACTTGACTTGTAAACTCCTAACAATAATGAGTATATTACAACTACGGGAGCTGCCCAAACGAAAAGAAATGGACCCATCGATATGAGACCATAATCTCCAACAAGAATATCCATTATCGGTGATGGTAGCGTTGATAGAACGGTATTTGGAGTACTCAGAAGATCTGCGATCTTTGGATGAACATAGTCTGCAAAATAATTAGCTCCTATAACTGATAATATTGCTGGAACAAATAATAATATCATTCCAATTGTAACTCCTAAGTATTTTTTTTCAAGAATTGTCGGTTTTGGTTCTACTGATATTCCAGTATGAAACAATTTTTGTTTTAAAAATATACCAGGATTATGTAATGAAGCAAAAATTTTACTTTTTTGCGCATGGGTAAGATTACGTGCATCCACAGGTATGACGGGCATCTGGGATTCTTTTTGCAATTTCTCAACTGATTCTTGTGCTAATCTAGTGTTAATTCTGTCCCAATTTGTTATTATGATCACTCCTTTTTTGTCTTGGACCAATGGTAAAAAATAGCCTAAATCCTGATCAATATTTGTTGCACGAATTACAACCAATACCAAGTCATGATTTTTTAATGATGAGATTGCAATCTTTGTAGTTTCACTGTCTGAATCAAACACTATTCCAGGCGTATCGATAAAAACAAGATTATCTTTTGTATAATATTCACAACTAACAGTTGAGCCCTTTAGGTTACTACTGAGTGCGTCTTTATCAGTAAGTGATGAGATTAATTGTGATTTTCCAACTCCCTCTTTCCCTATCACAATAAAATGGTAATGATCTTGTCTAATCATTTAAAAATTTTAATTATTAAAATCTATATATATTTTATCAATAATTATTATTAATTTATAAGAAAATTAATAATGTATAAATAATTCTAACATCAAAACAGGGTATGAATTTTGATAAAACAAGATACAAAAATTATCAGGCGCACAAATTTGAATCAGAAATAGATTTCTTTTACAACATACTTCATTTCTCTGGTGGAACTACAGCCTCAATAAACCAGATTGGTAATACTGATTTTTTCTATGCTCCCTTTTATTTCTCAGATGGAACACTGACTGATGTTAACGTCTATTATGTAAAAAGTGGAAAGCTAGGAAATGCGGCAAAAGAAACCAAAGTTATACGATTCACTCCTGGAACTGGTGAATGGTTGCCAATGAAAGGTGATCTCAAGGAGACACACGCATGGATATTCATATGTAGAATTGCTGCATCTACATCAAATGAGATCGAGGAAGTCTTTAATCTAGAGGAAAATCTTAACACTCGTTACGTGAATTATTCCAATAAAAACTTTGATCCAAAAATAAGAACCGTTAAACCTCAGATAGAAACTAACTGATGATTTCTAAATAGCAAATAGCTTTACGGTATCCATGTTTTTATTGGTCTGAAATCCTTGGGTGATTGCCTTTACGTGCTTACCATCACCTGCTAAAATGAATAGTTCCATACATCGCTCACCGTCTATTTTACTGTGAAGATGGGTCAAAATGAGATCTTCATAATCATGTTTTATTCCTGCTACCACATTATCGTATTCATCTTCGTGTATAACCAGCAAAATTGCATTTTGTTTTCCCGTTAGGTTGGTTTTTTGTTTTTCCTCAGAAACAAATGTTCTGATTCCTGCTCTAATTACTTCTGATCTGCCAGTAAAGCCAAGAGATTTTTGTAACTTGTCTATCTCACTGAGTATGTCTGTATTCAATGAAATGGAAACAATTACCATGTTTGAGATATTATTAATGAATATATAACCTTACTATTAAAAGTTAATAAGATTGGCGTGTTTTAATAATCGTTTAAATGTAATTATCTCAATTATTAATATCACACAATAGATTTATTAGCATTTTTTTAAATCCCGATACATGAATAAAGCGGCATCTGTGGCAATTGGAGTTGGAATCGCAGCTGCAATAATTGTGGCAGTAATTGCTCTAGCGCAATCAAATCCGTCCGTAATAGAAAATGAGTCTCCAACACAACCTACTATGATTCCGCAACCACAGACTTCTAAAATCAAAATCGTTGCATCGTTTTATCCACTTTATGAATTTTCTAAAAATATTGCTGGTGACAATGCTGATGTGTCAATGTTTATCCCAGTTGGAATTGAACCACATGACTGGGAACCAAGTATTGGCGATCTAGTAACACTAAAGGAATCTGATGTTTTTGTGTATAATGGTGTTGGCATGGAACCGTTTGTCGATAAGCTTATCGATTCTGGCGAATATTCTAATTTGCTTTTTGTAGAGACAACTAATGGAATTGAGCTAATAGAAACTGAAGAACACTCAGGTGAAGAAGAACACTCAGGTGAAGAAGAACACTCAGGTGAAGAAGAACACTCAGGTGAAGAAGAACACTCAGGTGAAGAAGAACACTCAGGTGAAGAAGAACACTCAGGTGAAGAAGAACACTCAGGTGAAGAAGAACACTCAGGTGAAGAAGAACACTCAGGTGAAGAAGAACACTCAGGTGAAGAAGAACACGCACACAAATTTCCATATGATCCACACGTATGGCTTGATCCAATTCTGGCAAAAGAGCAAGTCATGATCATAAAGGATGCCCTAATCAAAGTGGATGCAGACAATGCGCAATATTATGAGGATAATGCAAATGCCTACTCTGCAAAACTGGATGAGCTTGACTCTAAAATAAGAACAGAACTATCAAGCTGCAACAAGGACACCATAGTTCCATTTCACAATGCTTTTTCATATTTTGGAAATAGGTACGGAATAAAAACCCAGGCGTTATCTGGCCTAGCACCAGAATCTGAAGCTACTGCACGTGACCTAAAAGAGATAATTGACTTTGTAAAAGAAAACCAAATCAAAATAATCTTTGCAGAAGAATTGGTAGATCCAAAGCTTGCCCAAGTGCTTGCTGACGAAGCCGGAGCCCAGATCTTGGTTTTGAGTCCACTCGAGGGAATAACTGTGGAAGAGCAAGAGAACGGAACGTCATATATTCAGAAAATGGAAGAAAATCTAAAGAACATCAAAGTGGCACTTGAATGTCAATGAAAGCACTCCAAGTGGCACTTGAATGTCAATGAAAGCACTCCAAGTCTCTGATGTTTCTATATCCTACAATGGGAGTCTTGCAGTAGACAAGGTAAGTTTTGATGTGGAAGAGGGTGACCTCTTGGGAATAGTCGGCCCAAACGGCGCCGGAAAGACAACTTTCTTTCGCGCAATTTTGGGACTGCAAAACTATTCTGGTAAAATAAGACTATTCGGCCTTGAGGGAAAAAAATACCATCCATTGTTACCCCTAATCGGATACGTCTCCCAAAAGGTAAACTTTGAGCAAAACTTTCCTGCAACAGTCTCTGAGGTGGTGGCAATGGGGCTTTTGCCAGAAAAACATCTTCACAAGAGCGCAACCATACTTCAAAACTGTGGATGTTGCTGGAATCGCGTCTACAAAAAAATTAACAAAGACAGCGACAAGGTTCTAGAAGCGCTAAGAACAGTAAACTTGGAATCATACAAGGACCGAAGAATTGGTGATCTTTCTGGAGGGGAGCTACAGCGAGTCTTTATCGCAAAAGCACTAGTCAAGGATCCAATTTTGTTGATACTGGATGAGCCGGTAACCGGTGTTGATGTAGAAACACAAAAGAAATTCTATGGCGTAATAAAAAAAATCAACGAGGAAAACAAGATAACGATAGTCTGGTCGTCGCATGACCTAGAAGCAATTGCCAAGCTTGCAAACAGAGTTGCATGCATGAATCGGCAACTCTTTTTCCACGGACAAAAGGAGGAATTCTTCTCAAATAAGGAGTTACTCAAGACTTACTCGGAATCTGCAATGCAGATGCACATGCATCACCACTGATATGGCATTTGAAGTCTTTGGCTATGCATTTATGCAAAAGGGCATAATTGTTGGCGCTGCAATTGCCATAATTTGCTCACTGATGGGCATATTCTTGGTTCTAAGAAGATACTCCTTGTTTGGCGATGCATTATCCCACATGGCATTTGGAGGAATATCTCTGGGGTTGTTCTCTGGAATTTATCCATTGTGGACTGCATACACTGTTTCTATTTTGGGTGCGCTAGGCATGACCAAGCTTCGAAAAAGCACAAAAATCTCTGGCGATGCGGCAATTGCTGTATTACTAGTGTCTGGGTTTGGAATCGGCGTGTTACTGATATCTGCAACAGGGGGATTCTCTGTGGATTTGTTTAGCTTTTTGTTTGGAAGCATACTTTTGATCAGCGATGAAGACACCATACTGATTCTTACTATTAGTGCTGGCGTGGTTGCATCTTTAGCGTTACTACGAAAAAAATTGCTCCACTTTGCATTTGATGAGGAGCAGGCAAGAGTAAGTGGACTGAACGTCGATAGGCTCAACTATGTTTTTGTAATAATTGCGGGAATTACGGTAATTACTTCAATGAGGTTGGTTGGAATATTGCTCATATCTGCTCTGATTGTTCTGCCAAATATTACCAGCATGCTTTTGGGTAAAAGCTTCAAGCAGACAGTAATCATATCGATTTTGATTTCCATTTCCTCTGTCGTATTTGGAATAGTATTGTCGTATTACCTTGATTTGGCTCCTTCTGGCACAATAGTGATGATCTCCGTTGCAATTTTGGTCGTAACCCTTTGTGCAAAATATCTAGGCTTGGTTGGTAAAGCAGCGCCAATTACAAAAATCATCAAGTAAAATCGGAAAATGAATTTTTCTTGCCATTTTCTGCTCCTATGCGCTTTAGCTGAAATTTCAGATCTTCATATTCCAGCTGATTCTTTTTCTAGTTTTAGATGAGCAACTATTACCTTGAATTCCCCTTCTTTTCCTTTAGTCTATCAGAGAATCGATTCTCCGCTTGTCGTAGATGCTTTTTACAAAAAACAGCGAAGTGGCAATTATTCCTCCAGAGATCAGAGGCGATGCCAGCTCAAAATATCGTATCTCAAATTCTCGCTGTGGTGTGGCACTCATTTGTGGAACTTCTGATATAGCTACATGACCAAGCTTGTTTTGGCGTTGCTCGACAAACCAAATGTCGCCGTTTTTGTCGCTTAGCAAAAATTGCGTAAACGTTGTCTGCGACGGTATGTTAAGTTCTGCAAATTCGTCCTTCTGCTGGTCATAGATCCCAAGCCTGTCCGTTGTGTGCTGTGCAATCCAAAGATTTCCGAACTTGTCAGGAGCTACTGCAAATGGTAATGAGATTGGATCTGTCACAGTAACTACGCTACTAAATGTCTCCAGATATGGGTCGAATCTGACTATACCTAGTCCAGTGTGCTCTGATACCAATAAAGTTCCATCCATGTCAAATATCAAAAAGAACGGCTCCTTTAGTGGCAATGCTGGAGAGAATTCTCGCATTTTGCCTGTGCTTGGTTCGATTACTCCAATTTTTCCTCCCTGGGACTCTGCAAACCAGATCATTCCGTTTTGATCACGAGTCAGAGCTACTGGGCCTGAGGGGTTTGTTGGGATTTTGTATTCTGTGAACTGCTCGGATACTACATCGTATTTTAGCAGCATGTGCTGGTCTACTAGTGCAATCCATACATTTCCATCATTATCTGTCTCAAGCGATATTGGAATCGACTTCATTGGAAGTGGAATTATTGTGAATTGCTCTGATTCCGTGTCAAAGTAGCCTATTTTTCCTTCAGGTGTGTCGGTAAACCAGACTCTGTTACCATCCAGCTTCAAAAAAACGGTTGTCTTTCCATCAAATTGGTACGGCGTAAACTCTTTTTCTGATATTGAAAACTTCCAAAGCCTTGGCTTTGATGAATCGCTAAGCCAAATATTGTCTCCATCATACACGGGATAAAGTGGAGCTGCATTTTCTGTGAGGGTATATTCAGTAATGTCTGTTTTAAGCTCAGAGAGTCGCGGTTTTACTATAGCAGAAAAGCTGACACTTTCGTTTGGGTTGTTACTTCTTTGCGCATCAATTTCTACATTCCATGTTCCAGAAAAACCAAATGTCATTTCTCCCTCGTAGTTATTGTCTTTCTTTTCAAGTGGAATTGCTATTGGCGAGATGTTTTTTTGTGGGTTTGAGACCTTGGCGCCAAGCTCTGTTAGGTCATCAAGCGGTTTTCCATTGGAATCTAGCACTGTGATGGAAATTGTATTTGCGCCGCTCTTTAGCGGGGTAATATCCACTACAAATCTGAGGCTATCAGAGAATGCAAAAGTACTAAAACCATCTGGGATTTGTGATCGTATTTCCTCACCCTGGCTTGCTGGCAGTGATGAATTTGTCAACAATGACACAACACCAATGAGTATGATTCCCAAAACTGCCTCCATCCTCAATGATCTTGAAAGCTTTTGATGCACTGGCGATCCGAGTGACTTTTCAGCAGGCCTCTGAATTCTAAACTGGTTGTATCCACCCAGTGCAACCATTACAGAGCCAATTGCTATTTTTGCAATGATCATCCAACCGTAATATGACTGGCTAAGCAAGCTAACATCGTCTTCTAAGAGCCACAACAATGTTGGCCCAGTTATGATTACAATTCCCAATGAAATTATGATCACAGAGGAAAATCTTGGAATCACCAAAAGGCTTGCAAGCTCTTTTTTGGTATTGTCCAGCTTTCCAAGTGCCGGAATCAGAATGAATCCAAAGAATATGACCCCGCCAATCCAGACTGATGCTATCAAATTGTGCGCATAATCAATTACTATGGCAGAAAACTGCTCGCTGGCGGCTCCGTGGCCGATGGCAGTAGTAGTGCCAATTAATGCCAGTGACAATCCAAGCACTAGGAGCTGTTTTCTGGGAGCACCGGCTGTCTTGTTTTCCAGAAGGAACCAGACTGCAAGCAAAACAACAGTTAGGCCCATGCGTATTATCCAAATTGTACCGAATGATGTCTCTAATACATCCGATGCCGAAGTTTGAAGTCTTATTGTCTGGATGATTAGTATCATAATGTTAGATGCAAAGACAGCAAAGAGGCCGATTCCTGTTATTGTGGAGAATTTACCGTGAAAGAACTTTTGAAATTCGAGATTTTCTCTGATCCATGGCTTTTTGACTCCTCGCCAGATCAACAGTGACGAGATTGCAGCGCCAAGAACAATCACTTGGCCTACCATTCCTGGAAATCTAGCGCCTGCCTCTGGAAAATAGATTTGTTGTTCTATTGTGATTTGCGGCGGTGGGGGTAGCTCTACGTCTCCCACCCCAAATACAAATGCGTAGGGGACTAGGTGTCCGTCCACCTTGGATAGGACCTGAGTTGTTACTGTGTATACGCCATCTTGCAGGAGTGGTGTAGTCACAGTAAGGATTGATTCGTCATCGGGATTTTGATATCGGGTGTTTTTGTTGTCTATTTGGTTACCATTGTTGTCAAAAACCTTGATGTAGCTAAATCCAACATCTACTGCTTCTGAGAAATCAATTGTGATTTGTGTAATTCCTGCACCGACATTTGTAGATGCTTTTGGATTGGAATCATCAATTAGTGGATGAGCATATGCCGAGGGAACTGATAGCACAAAAAACAACAAAAACAGAGGTAGAATTTTCAATCATAACATGATGGCCGATTTGCTAATTTAAACAATCTATTGTTTGATCGTTCTACCAGTTTCACAAAGTAAATAACTTGATCTTCACTAAACACGGTTGTGAAAGCACAGTTTTTGTTGGCCCTGACAATAATTGCAATATCTGCAGTGACACCTGTATTTGCGCATAAGACTGTATTTGTAGAACAATATGAAATCGAGGTTGGCTGGAGTGATGAGCCGCCACTAGTAAGCCAGCAAAATACAATTGTGTTTGCTTTTACCGTTAATGAGGACGAAGGGGTCAGCACTGGTGTGACAAACGCATTCCGAGACCTTACTGCAACTATCAAGTCTGGTAGTGTATCAAAGCAACTTGACGTGTTGTCGGATTCCAAGGCAGGTCATTACTATTCAAAAATCATTCCAACCCAGACAGGCCCACTGGCTATAGAGCTGAAGGGAACCATAAACGGAGTAGCGGTAAACGAAGTGGTGCAAATCGAGAGCGTAGAGAGCATCAATGTCATAGCATTTCCTCCAACCGATGCAAGCGGACTGCCGGACTTGGCAAAAATAAAGAACTCATTGGCGCAGCTTCAACAAGACGTAGCACAAATCCAGCAAGGCGGGGCTTCTGTTGGAGAGTCCGGCAAATCGTACGACTATGCGATGTTTGCGATGGGCCTTGGAGCTGCAGGCATAATACTTGCAGTGATCAGTCTGATAAAAAGAAAATAAGAGAATTCTAAAGTCTTGGAATTACTTTAGATCGTGCTGTAACTGCAACAATGCTTACTATGGCTACTGCCAAGATTATCATTGCAAGTGGACCAAATTCTGGTACTACTTGAGCAGATACTGTTTCGCCCATTGGACCAGTCCAGTTTGCCTCGTCATCTGGCAATCCTAATCCAAGGATTGTGACTTGAACATCTAGTGGGCTGTCAGAGCTTAGAGCTGAAGTTGTGTATTCTGTGACACCACTATGTGCATGTTGAGATGTTTCAGCTAGGACTTGGTTGTCATCCTGATTCACAGTGATCTCAAAGTTCACGTGCTCAATTGGGTTTCCGTCTGCATCAACAAATTCAACTGATACCATAGCTTCTACACCTTCTGCTGGCTCATCAGAATCGATGTGCACCATGACAGATCCGTCCTGTGACATTACCATTGCACCATGTTCATCATGTGCATGACCGTCTGTGGTTTCCATATCAGTGTGTTCCTCATCTGTGTGCTCTTCAGCGGCTGCCTGAACAATTACCGTTCCTTGCATCCATGGGTGTACTAGGCAAAAGTATGGGAATTCACCTTCTTCCTCAAACGTGTGTGAGAAAGTTCGTCCTGATAGGAACAAATTGCTATCAAAGTTTCCATCCGGACCATTTGCTGGAGTTCCGCTTGTTACGCTATGTGAAGCAGTGTCGTAATTTGACCACACTACTTCACTTCCTACATCAATTGTTACTTCGGCTGGAACGTAACATTCGTCGGTTGATTCGCAGCCAGGCATTGATGTCCCTACTGGAATGCTAACCTCGACAGTCACATGATCTGCGAATGCAGGAGTAATTGCCATAACAGCAAAAATCATCAAAATGGATCCTATTGCTATTGTCTTCATTGGACTCACTATAATCGTAGGCGAATAAAAATCCTTATACAAAATTACATCTGCTTCACGCACAAAACTCGACCGAATCTAAACCAACATCAGTTTGTGGTAATTGTAATCGCTTGTATGCGTTTTCATGAATTGATCATTTGGTGAATTTTTTAATAAATTTTCTAGTTTTAATAATTGCAATCGCTGGTATTACAAAGTAAATTCCTGCATTGAGCAGAATCACACCAATTCCATAGCCTAGCATCTCTGATTCCGAATCAATATCTGAATAGCTTAGAATTGATAGAGTCACTAACATCGGAGTCATGGTAGCTTTTACCATTTCCCTGAAAACTGGACTCTGCCTTTCCAGATCAGCAATGTTTGGACTAAATGAATAATAAAATTCGTTGAATCCAGACATGAATGTCTTACCTGAACCTGTCCCAAACAGGATATTGTCCCTGATTTCTCGCAACATTTGGACCTGAGGTGCAAGCTCCGTTCCATGTGCTGCAGTTGCGATAAGGCAACCCGATTCTGGTACATCGGGTGGAGGAGGTGTTGCTTCTTGTGCGATTACATTAAAGTAAACCGTTTCTAATGGAATTGGCTGGAACAAAATTCCCTCAACATGAATTGATATTTTGTTTTCACCGCCTTTGAATTCAATTGGTATTGTAACTGATCCTAAAGATGTATGGGTACTAGGTATTGGGCCAAAGATTGGCATTCCATCATTTGTAACCGTTACTTTGTAGTCAATGTGCTCTTGTATTACGTTTGTCTGTGGGTTGATAAAGTCGATTTTTAGCTTTGTCTGCTCAGTTACACTTGGCTTCTCTGGGTCTGTTGATATGTTGACTAGTAGCGTGCCCTGATCAGTTGGTAATTGCTGAAAGTCTGCAAATATTGGAATAGCAACCACTGGATTTAGCAACAAAGACAAAAGCATGATGTAATTCATCTTCGATGTTTGCGCAGAAAAAATATGGAAACTTCTCACGGACAATTTTTAGGAGAACTAAATTAAATTAGTTTATTATTTTTTCATTTAATAAAAACGTCTAAATTAATCACATCATTAAATAAGGTCGGAATCGCAAAAATATTGTGAGGCATTTAATTTTTCTAATGATAGTTGTAACTGTAGTTCCTTTTACAGGAATTGCATTCGGACACGGACTAGGTATGGATATGGCCCCACCAATAAGCTTTGAAGGAATGAAGGTCACCGTTATGACTACTTTAGATCCCAGAGACATAACTGTGGGCAATGTGAATACTGCTAACATAGGCGTGAGATTTTACGACACACTTAGCGACAAAAATCTTGATTCAGTAACATATCGAATTGAGGTCTTTAGAAACGAAAAACTACTGGCAAGAAATCTGTTTTATGATCAGGATGGTCTATTAAACATCCAAGTAAAACCCCAGACCAAATGTTCTGAGACTGAGTCATGGAGATGCACCAAATACTTTGGAGAGGAGGACCTAATTTCGGGAGGACTAATGGCAAGGGGCAACAGCGTACCAATAATTCAAGGGCCGATATTTGACAAAGGTGGACTGTATAACATCAACGTAGTAATTGAGGGTGCCACAAGTCCAAAGGCACTCGTAGCGGATCCATTGATATTTGAGACTTTTGTCAGTGTTGCACAAGATCAAAACTTTATCATCAAAACTGCCCAAGCAAAAGAAATTCCAGTAATTGTAAAGACGTACTATGATGAAGTAACTGATTTCAAATTTGACTCAAACGACAGTTCAATTTCGTTTAACATGCCATTTAATTGGGATCCTACATACATCAAACTTGTACAGGTTGTTCATGAAGAAATCCGTATCCCAAAGTCATTTTTGCCATATGGAGAGGGCAAGCAGTTCAAGGGCTATGTTAATGGTGTTGAAGTAGACAATAGAGTATTACTACTTGATCCATATTCGTATGAAGACAAAAACGTGATACACTTTCTGGTAACCGGAACCGAACTTGATAGAATCAACAACAAACTCGGCTCAAAACAAACCCCAGATCTAATGATATTCAAACTAGTTCCACAGGAAGGATCTTCCACAAACTCGATTGAACTAAAGTTTGAAAACGGTGCAACTGGAAAAATTTCATGGGATAGTAAATATGGAGCGGGACAAGACATCCCATTCGAGTTTTCATTTTTTGATAATAACAAAAACCTGCTAAGGGATATTCACTATGGATATGAAATACTAGATAAAAATGGAAAACAAATTGCAGTTAACACTGGATCTGATCCAAACATGGCTGGAATTTTGGCAAGCGAGGGAATAGACATACAAAAAATCAAAATCCCAACACAAGACATGTACAAATTCCGTCTGCTTTTGTTAGGCCAAGGAATGCCTGTGAATCTGAAATACTCCGGCATAATTGAAGGGGTTTTGGAAGTGGGGGCTCCAGGCAAGACAATTCCATCCGATTTGATAACTCCTTCTCTTACATACACAATTCCATCATGGATCAAAACCAACGCTAAGTTCTGGTCTGATGGAAAAATAACAGACAAGGACTTTGTAAACGGAATTCAATATTTAATAAAACAAAAAATAATCAAGATTCCCTCAACACAAAAAGAAGGGTCTGGTTCATCCACAATCCCTGTATGGGTCAAAAATTCCGCCAAGTTCTGGGCGGATGGTAAGACGACTGATGATGACTTTGTCAACGGCATACAATTTCTAATCAAATCTGGAATAATCAAAGTATAACCTTAAAACCAGATTTACGTTTTTATCCACTGCATCAGTTGACTAGATATGCTTCCAATTAGGGACGAAAATCCAAAACCAGCTGGCTACAAGCCAATGATGACAATCGCCCTGATTGCGGCAAACGTGATAATTTTCTTCGTGGAAGTTGCAATAACTGGTCAGTTCTTTGAATTCAACAATAATCGGGCAGCTGCGTTTTTCTTTGATTGGGGGGCAGTTCCTGCCTGTGTCTCTGGCGATCGAATCCTGAATTTTCAGAACGTAGAGATTGAATGTCCTCCAGAACCAATGATTACTCTGCTTACCTCCACATTTCTCCACGGCGGTGCACTACACCTTGGCGGCAACATGCTGTTTTTGTGGATCTTTGGAGATAACATTGAGCTGAAATTCGGCCGACTAAAATTCCTTGGAATCTATCTGATGTGGGGAATTGTGGCAGGTCTAGTCCATATTGTGGGCGATCTGAACAGTCCGATTCCAGCGGTGGGAGCATCTGGCGCAATCTCTGGTGTTTTGGGAGCATATTTGGTGATGTTTCCGCGAGCAAAAATTACCACGTTTATGATGCTTGGATTCTTTATGAGAATGACAAATGTTTCTGCCAAATTCTTTTTGCCTTTTTGGCTCATCTTCCAGAACTTACTTCCGTTGTTTGTAGGCGGATTTGGCTTTGGCTCTGGTGGTGTTGCGTACTTAGCCCACATTGGGGGATTTGTAATTGGTCTTGCTACTGGATATGCATACAAGAAAATGCGCAGCGGTGATTTCACATATGGAACTAGTTATGGCACTCGATATGGCTGGAAGGGCGACATCTAGTATAAATTCAAGAGAGAAAAAATTTCTTTTATGCCAATAATTACAGTCTCAATGTATCCTGGCAGAACCACAAAACAAAAAGAAGAATTTGCAAAGGCAATCACAAAGGCTGCAGTTGAAATTCTCAAGACTAAAGAGTCTCATGTAATAGTGGTCTTTGAGGACAATCCAAAAGAAAATTGGTACCTTGCAGGAAGCCCCCTGTAAGGTTCTACTTTTTATCTAATGGTGTAATACCCAATCCATGAAGATAGCTATAGTACAGTTCAAGGCGTCAACTGACAAGAAAAAAAATCTTTCAAAAATTCTGGATTATATTTCTACAGCTGCAAAAAAAGGTGCGCGACTCTGCGCATTTCCTGAATTCATGATGTTCCACACCACATCAAATCAGTCTGCAATGCAACTAGTGGAGCAAGCAGAGACAATCACTGGAGATTTTATTACACAAATAGCAAGAGCTGCCAGAAAAAACAAAATAGAAGTTGTTGGGACTATATACGAAAAAAGCAAGAAAAAGGATCGTGTCTACGACACTGCGTTTGTAATTAGCAAATCAGGCAAAATATTATCGACATACAGAAAAATCCATCTGTATGATGCGCTTGGTTTTAGAGAATCTGATAAACTAGAGCCTGGCAACAAAATTGTACCTCCAACTAAGACGACGCTTGGCAAAATTGGCATGCTCATATGCTATGATCTGAGGTTTCCTGAAATGTCAAGAATTTTGGCCTCATCCGGCTCTGAAATTCTGGTTGTACCGTCTGCGTGGGTGCAAGGGCCACACAAGGAAGAGCACTGGCTTGCGCTAAACAAAACCCGCGCAATAGAGAACGGATGCTATGTCATCGCACCAGGACACCTAGGCAACATTTACTGCGGAAGGAGCCTAGTGGTGAATCCCTATGGAAAAATATTACTGGACATGAAACACAAGTCGGGAATTGGAATTGCAGACATATCACTGGAGCTAGTCAAAAAGACAAGGTTGTCGATGCCTCTCCTAAAGAACAGGAGAACCGACATCTATTCTGATCTCAGTCTTTAGGTTTTTTTGATGGGCAGTGGTAATTTGCGCATTGCTTTACCCATTTCTGCTTTCTGGAATATCTGTATAATATCATGGGCCACTGACACTCTGGACATGCAGATTTTGTAGCATAGATCATCGCCTTTTGGAGCATTGGCGATGACGCCTTGCAACCATTATAGTAATTAGAGCACCCCATGAATCTCTTCTTAGTCTTTCTTGACCGAATAACCATAAGTTTGCCTATTTTGCAATTGGGACATGGTACCAGTCCGTTCTTTGGCTCGTTTGATCCCAAAATCACGTACTTTTTTTTACTTGCTGACCATGACAGAAAGGAATTTGTGTCATAGTATTGGCGCATCTCGGTTTGGAGCTTGGTGACCTTGTTTTTTGTAACTCGGATCTTGCCGAGCTTTTTGGGATTGAGAGCTTGGGCCAACTTTTGTTTTAACAACACTATGATATCCCATGAAGAATTTTTATATGGACTTGGTCGAAAACTGTCGTGGAAAAGGTCTGCGTTCTTGGCGCTGGTAGCACCAAATATGGAAAATTAGAAGACAGCATTACGGATATCACTATTCAGGCATCAGTTGGCGCAATCGAAAGTGCAGGAATCGATCCAAAAGAGATCCAAGCAGGCTACATCTCTAATGTCTTTGGCATTGCAGACAAGCAGGTACACTTAGGCCCAGTAATAATGAGCGACCTTGGAATTCCAGAAAAACCATCATTATCAATTGAATCTGCGTGCGGTTCCGGCTCGGTATCATTTAGAGAGGCATTTGCTAATGTTGCAGCTGGATTTTACGATGCGGTTTTGGTTGCGGGAACAGAAAAGGTGACCCATACAGGTACTGAGTGGACTACAACTTACTTTTCATATTGCTCTGATTTCTTTTATGAGGGCGGTGCGGGTGCATCATTTCCTGGATTGTTTGCGTCAATGGCACGTGCATATTTGACTGAGTTCAAGGCAACAGAAGAAGACCTTGCTCGTGTCGCAGTAAAAAACCATGAGAACGGCCTTCTAAACCCAAAAGCACACTTGCGAAAGAAAATTACAATTGATGATGTACTGAATTCAGCAGTGGTGGCAAGCCCACTAAAACTATACGACTGCTGTCCGTTCTCTGACGGTGCAAGCGCAGTCATACTTTGTAGCGAAAAATTCGCAAAAGAACACTCTAAGGATTATGTTAATGTAATTGGATCGGGAAGGGGTGGATCACCTGCAACCCTCCAAGGAAGAGATCACATGACTACCATACCAAGCACAAAACTGGCTGCCCAAGCAGCATACAAGATGGCAGGAATCACACCAAGAGACATTGATTTTGCCGAAGTGCATGACTGCTTTACAATTGCAGAAATTGTGGACACTGAGGACTTGGGATTTTTTGAGAAAGGCCATGGCGTTCAGGCAGTAAGAGAGGGCAGAACCGCCAAGAACGGTGACATTGCTATCAATCCATCAGGTGGACTGAAAGCAAAGGGACATCCAATTGGCGCAACAGGCGTAGGGCAAGTAGTTGAAGTATTTGAGCAATTAACAGGTAAAGCAGGTGAGCGCACCGTTCAGGACGCAAAAATCGGCTTGACCCACAACTTTGGCGCAACTGGAGCCAGCTGCGCAGTTCACATTTTCCAAAGCGTGTAATCCACCTTGACAATGAAGCAAGAATTCATAGATGTTGTCAAGTCAGGTAGGGTTCTAACCAAAAAATGCGCAAAATGCAGTCATTTGCACCTAGCAACTGTGTATTTCTGCCAAAACTGCGGCGCAAAGGGCTTTGAGAATAAAATCCTAAATGGCACAGGCGTGGTTGCCACGTATACAATAATCACGGTTCCTCCGGCAGGCTTTGAAAAATATACCCCATATGCCTGGGTTGTAATGAAAATAGACGGTTATGATATTCGAATTTCCGGCTTTTTGGGTGGAATTGCTTCCCCTGCACAACTCCCAGTTGGCGCTAAGATCAAAATATCGGGCTATGATGATCGAGGAATTCTTCTAGAAAAACAGTAAATCGTTTTTTACCAAATTAATCATAAAAATCAAAAAAGATTCTTAATAGTTTTGCCAAACTTTGATCTCTATGTCAGTTGATGTTACCTGCGGCAAGTGCGGATCAAAAATATCAAACATGAAAATGCTCAAGTCCGTCAAGGATGTCATGAAACACTATAATTCCAAGTGCCCGTCCTGCGGCCAAACTCTGTCCACCTCGGAATTTTCGATCGATGTTTCCAAAAACTGATCCATAAAGTCTTTTTTTAACAACCTCAAAAATCTTATTTACTACCGTTCACGAATCAAAATTATGAGTATTGAGGATGCTGGGATGATCGATCCCAAAAAGTCTGGGGGAATTTTACAATCTACATCAAAACGCGTAAGAATGATCTTCTCTGTCATGGCAAGTCCAAATAGAATTGACATACTGAGAATCCTAAACTCCAAGGGACCACTAACATATTCTGAACTAAAGTCACTTGCTGGATTCAAATCCAAAAAGGAAAGTGGAAAATTTGCATATCACTTAAGAAAGTTACTGAGGCAGTCGCTTGTTGCGCTAAACAAATCCGAGAGGCGCTACACCATCACAAATCTCGGCAAGCTAGTACTAAGTCTGGCTCGCCAAATAGAAGAGCGCTCTATAATAGAGTCTGGCAAAATGTATGTGCGAACCTCGCATGAATCAATTGAGGAGTTCAACTCTCACAAAATCATCCAGTCTCTAGTCCGAGAAGGAAGTCTTCCACTAGAATTAGCGCAAAAAATCACCGAAGAAGTGGAAAATCGCATTTACAAATACCAAACAACCTACCTTACAGGTTCACTCATTCGTGAAATGGTAAATTCTGTGCTGCTAGAACACGGACATGAGGAATACCGCAACAAGCTAACACGCTTGGGCATGCCTGTCTTTGACATTCAAGAAATACTCACAAATGTCGACAATATCGACAATGGTGCACAAGGCCTATTCTTCAAGTCTGGCCAAACAATCTTTGCAGAAAATCTCCTACTAAACGCATTACCTAAGGATGTGGCAGACTCACATCTCTCAGGCGACATTCACATTTCAAATCCGGGAATCTGGTCGTTGCTTCCTGATACGATCTTCTTTAATCTTAAAGAACTCATCGAAGATGGAATTGATCTCAAGGGCAAATTCCTAGGAGTCAGCAGAATTGCAACAGTCAAGACACTGGACAATCTAATGTCATCTCTGTCAATGATCATATCTTTGGCCTCAAAGGAAGCATCAAAGGAAATAATTCTGGACGGCCTAGTTCAACTTTGCGCAAAACATGCAAAGAATATGACAGAACTAGAAGAAAAACTGGTCGACTCACTGGTCACCTCCTCTACTGCATCTAAGTATACAAAAGAGCCGACACTGGTATCGTTTAGAATTCAGTTGGGTGCAGAGCCCAAGGTTGTAGCAGCAATACTAAATGCATACAAGAACTATGTCAAGATGACTCCAGTACCTCAAGTTGGACTAGTCGTTGATTATTCTGCAGGTAAAGTATCTGATGTTTCGCAAACCGTTTCTGAAATCATATCTATTGGTGGCAAAGTTCTCTTCTCAAAAGACGAGACATCATATAGCGGAATTACAAGAATCAAGGCAAAGAACAGTACTTCATCAATAAACCTGCAATCACTGACAATAAACCTACCAAGACTTGCGTTTGAATCAAACAAGGATGAGACTTACTTTAGAGCAAGACTTGCATTGTTAATGAAGCCGCCACTTGCTGCAATGTCTTTACGCAAAAAAGACATATCAGATCTTACCAGACGTGGACTAAATCCAGTCCTTGCAGCAAACACGCAATACATGCAGAGAAGCTCAGTCGGACTGGTTGTAAATCTGGTAGGCCTAAAGGAGGCAGTCTTTAACATATTGGGCTATTCAGACGACAAGGAAGGCCATGAAATACTCTACAAAGTCCTCCAGACGGCAGTCGATGTAGCCGAGAAAAAGGGTAAGGAAATGGGTGACTCTGTCATAGTCACCATGACAGAATCTGACGGCACGCCTAGATTTAGCTCACTGGACGGAGAAAAATACGGCAAAATGTCAGTTCTCAAATCACTAGAAAGCGGCGGCTACTCACAAGGAGTCGTCATTTTAGCCTCGGAATTAGACTCACTGAGTGCAAAATCCGAGAAAATCTCAGACGCCAACAAGAAAGCCAAGATCCTAAACGGAGGCTTGCTGGTACAGTTACGATTTGAGCGTGATTCCAAGGCGGAAGACATCAAAAAAGCAATAGAAAAGACAAGCGATCTAATCGGCTCCTTTAGACCAAGCAAGGACGTTCCCATATGCGGCAATTGCGGCTTCAAGGACGAAAAGCTCTTTGAGAAATGTCCATCCTGCAAATCCCCGTATATCATCAGCTAAGAATCCGAAAATCGCAAACTTAATTTCAGTGGAATAAAAATTATTACTCCTTGGCGGCTAGATCACTTTCAAAAATAACGCAAATCGTTTTTGGAACCACGAATGACCAAAACGAAAATTCTTGGAATGGTGTAAAAGTTGTTGAGCTAAAATCTGAAACTTTTCGGCGTCAGGGTTATATCCGAACCGATTATACCTAGTGAGGGGAGACAATATGACAACAGATTTTTCTCAAATTGAAAGTTCGATCGTCGACGTAAAGAAGCGCGACGGACGAATTACAGCATTTAATAAAGATAAGATCACAAATGCGATCTACAAGGCTCTGGTGGCAAACGGCCAGCCAGACCGCAAAATAGCTGACGAGCTGACCAGCGGAGTTTTGGACAAGCTAATCCACCAGGGATTTTCAACATCCAGCCCGCCATCCGTCGAGGATGTTCAGGACATGGTCGAGTCGACACTAATCGAAATGGGCTATGGCGAGATTGCCAAAGCCTACATTCTGTACCGACACGAACGTCGCAAGGTACGAGAGGATAAGATGAAGGTTCTCAATACTAAGAACCTTGACTCTGTAGCAAAATCGTTTGACCTAAACTGCCTTCGAGTCTTGGCATCAAGATATCTATTGCGAAATAACAAAAACGAAATCATCGAATCGCCAAGCCAAATGTTTGAGCGAGTTGCAATCCTAGTTGGCATCGGCGACATTCTCTATGACTCGGAATTGTACGTCAGAGAGGGAGGGGCCCACCAAGATGCCGAGGAAGCAAGAAAATACTTGGCAAAACTGGATGACTTTGATTACAAATTCAAGGTAGGTCAATACTATCTGAACAAATATCATTTCCGCGGACTGATCAACCAGTACGTGTACCTGGCAAAGCGTGGCCAAATGAAAAAGAGCTTCAAAGAAGTGCTGACATTGCTTGCAGCAAAAAAGTTTGAGCAATACGCAGATAGAATAACAGAATATTTCACCCTCATGACAGAGCAGGACTTTTTGCCAAACTCACCAACAATGATGAATGCAGGCGCAAGACTAGGACAACTGTCTGCTTGCTTTGTCTTAGGCATGCCTGACGACATGGGAGATATCATGAAGTCGACATCTGATGCCGCACTAATATTCAAGTCCGGCGGAGGAGTCGGAATCAACTATTCCGACCTACGACACGAAGGAGACATTGTTGCATCCACATCTGGCGTTGCATCAGGACCAGTCTCTTTCATGAATATTATCAACACCGTCACCGAAGTAGTAAAGCAAGGCGGCAAGCGACGCGGCGCAAACATGGGCATCCTAGAAGCATGGCATCCAGATATTGAAAAATTCATCACAAACAAGACCAAGGATGGAATCTTGGAGAACTTTAATGTCTCAGTTGGAGTCTGGGAAGACTTTTGGTCTGCACTAGTAGATAGTGCTGATGGCAAATTCACACTGCGAAGTCCAAGGGACAGAGCACCAGTAAAAGAAATCAATGCACACCAGCTAATCGACCTGATTGCTCTTTCTGCATGGAAGAGCGCAGAGCCTGGCCTGATATTCTTTGATAATATCAACAAGTACAATGTCTTTGCAAAGGCAAGGGGCGGACCCCTGAGGGCGACAAACCCGTGCGGCGAGCAGTCACTATACCCATACGAGTCCTGCAACTTGGGATCAATCAACCTCGCAAATCTTGTAAAAAGAAAGGCGGACGGCCAATACGAGTTTGACTGGCAAAGATATGAGGAAACCATACACAAAACAACACGATTCCTAGACAATGTAATTGATATGAATAACTATCCAGTTCCAGAAATAGACCAGGCATCAAAGGAGTCCAGAAGAATTGGTCTAGGTGTCATGGGTGTGGCAGATCTCCTCTACAAGCTAAGAATTCCATACAATTCCAAAGAAGGATACGAATTCCAGTACAAGCTAGCTGAAGCACTGACATATTATTCCATGGAGGAAAGTGTTGCTCTGGCAAGATCCCGTGGAGAATTCGATCTGTGTTCAAAGACTGAATATCCAGAAGGCAAGATTCCAGTTTCTGGATATTATGAAAAGCCAAAGGGCGAGCATTACTATGACTGGGATGCACTAATCGCAAAGATCCAAAAGCACGGAATCCGAAACGTTCTGACCACAACAGTAGCACCAACAGGAACACTATCCATGATTGCAGATTGTTCCAACGGAATGGAACCAACATTTGCTCTGGTGTTCGAAAAACGCGTAACGGTGGGACGATTCTTCTACACCAACAAAATATTCGAAAACGTACTGCGCGAAAACGGCCTGTACTCTGAAGAATTACTGGCAAAAATAGCAGACAACTATGGTTCCGTTCGAGGACTAAAGGAAATCCCAGAATGGATTCAAAACATTTTCGTCACTGCAATGGACATTCACTGGTCTGACCACTTGATGGCCCAGGCAGTATGGCAGGAATGGATTGGAAACGCTATAGCAAAAACAATTAACATGCCGAATGACGTTTCAGCAGAAGATGTCAAAGCTGCATACTTGTTAGCGCACGAGCTTGGCCTCAAAGGCATTACGGTGTACCGAGACGGCTCGCGACACACCCAAGTACTGCACATGACTAGCGAGAATGCAGAAAAGACGTTTGATGTTGTTGCCAGCTCATTCCTAAATGAGTTCATCTCAAAGAACATCAAAAACAATTACATCCGAACTCAAGTAAACAATGCACTACAGCTCAAAATCCCAGAAGAGCCACTGCTGGAACAAATAACAAAAGAAGAAATATCAGAAGAAATGCTTTGCCCGTCCTGCAAGAATGCCCTAGTGTTCGTGGAAGGATGCAGCATCTGCATTGAATGCGGATTCTCTGGATGTACGTCTGGATGACTCCAGCCTAATTCTTTTATTATCACTTTTTTTAATTCCTTTTTGTGGACAAGAAAATATTTATCGCAATAGGAATAGGAGTGGTTGCCATTGCTGCCCTACTTTTATCATCTAGTATTCCACAAGGAGATGTCTTTGTTGTACAGCAAAAAAACGATAAGCTGGGTATAATAGTAAATACGCCAACGCAGCAGGTAACGCTGGATCAGATCAAGAAAACCTACTCTAGGGCAGATGAGTCTGGCGCAGGTAGGACAAACCTGTACCTGTTTTGGAATCATGTAGAACCAGAGCAGGAAAAATACAATTTCCGGGACACTGATGTTTTGATGAGCCTAAACAAAAACAATGGAATGCAGACGACACTGTTCTTTTCAATAGTAAATAGCAGAACAATAGGACCATACCCAACATGGTTAGGAACGCCCGGGTTTGGAACCTTATTGGAGACAAAAGCAACTACAACACTGGACGCAATTCTTAGCAGATATGACGGCGCAATTGACAGCGTAATAATTGGCGCAGAGCTAGACTCTTACTTTGATGATGCAGACGGCAGTGTGAACTTATACCGAGAATCATTTAACAATATTTACAGCGAATTAAAACAAAAACATCCTGAAGTCAAAATGGGTAACGCGTTTTCTCTAAACAACGTACTGAATAAGAACCTGACCAGATATGTTTCTGAATTGGCAGACACTGGCGACTTTGTTGCGTTTACGTATCTTCCAGTGGACAGAATAAATGACATTACAAAAACTCCAGAGCAAGCAAGATCGGACCTAGAGCAAGCACTAGAAATGGCGCCAAACAATCAGGTTGCGTTCTTTGAGATAAGCTGGAGTACTTCGCAAGACATTGGAGGATCCGAATCAAGCCAGGAGGAATTCATCAAAACTGCGTACCAATTCTACAGAGAAAATCAGTCAAAAATAGAATTCTTCAACTGGTACAGGATCTATGATAGGCCAGACGACTCCTGCGTAATAGACCAGAAATTCTCTGAATCTCAAGTGTCTCTGACAAATAATGACCAGTATGTCAGAGAAAGACTCGGCAATTACATTTGTAATGCCGGGCTACTAAAAACAGACGACTCTGCAAAATCTGGATGGAGCGAGCTGAAAAAGCAAGTCGGCTCTAGCTAAAATGTTATCTCTAGTAATTGCAGAGGCATCACTGGAACTAGTCCCAAAGGAATTGTACCGCCACAACGCCATTACAGCATACTGCAGAAAGATGGACAAAAGACCATCTGAAATTTTGCTTGATAATTCGTGGCATTTTGGGGCAATGAAGGGCCTAAAAAATGAGATAAAGCGGGGACGACCAGATTTGGTGCATTTCTCCCTGCTTGAAGCATGCACAATACCGCTGTATTGGGAAGACGAAGTTTCTGTTTACGTGCATACTATAGACGACAAAGTAATCACGGTGGGCGAGCGAGTTCGTTTCCCAAAATCATATCACAGATTTGTGGGAATAATGGAGCAGCTGTTTGAAAAGAAAGTAATCAAATCAGACGACCAGAAATTATTTGAAATCCAGAACTTGAGTTTTTCTGATCTGATTGATGCAATAGAGCCGGACCAAGTAATTGGACTGTCCTCCGAAGGCAAAAAGAGCAACTACGAGTCTGTGGCAAAAATGTGCACAGATGAAACCTGCCTAGTCATTGGAGGATTCCCAAAGGGAGAATTTTTTGATTCTACAAAGAAAAGCATCGATTCACTGTATTCAGTCGATGAAAATCCGCTGGAAGCACATGTGGTGGTTGCTCGAACTTTGTACGAATATGAAAAAACCATTTTTATGTAGGCGCAAGGCGACTCCAGTTTGTGCGGCCGTAGTATAGCCTGGTAGTACGCTGGACTTCCAATCCCGTTACCCGGGTTCAAATCCCGGCGGCCGCACCTAGTTTAATCTCCAAAAATCCCAAAAAGACCTATCATACATTACATTGTCATACAATGTATTCACAAGATTTGTAAATGAATGATGAAGAAGGAGTGTAATGGATAAAGTAAACATCGGACTTTCCCCAAAAGCACGACAAAAAGTAGTTGCAGTACTATCGGATGTTATAGCAGACCAGTACGTACTGTATACCAAGACAAGAAATTATCACTGGAATGTCACAGGAGAAGACTTTGCGCAATACCATGAACTATTCGAAAAGCAATATTCCGCAATTGACGAAGACATAGACGATGTTGCAGAGAGAGTTCGTGCGTTAGGTGCAAAAACTCCGGCAACACTGGTTGAATTTGTAAAATCCGCAACCATACGAGAACACCCGGGTAAATTTCCATCTGCCAAGGCAATGATTGCAAATCTACTTGCAGACCATGAAACCGTAATTCGAAACCTACGAAAAGGAATCCAAGTGTGCGATGACGTAGACGATGATGGAACAGAAGACTTTCTCACACAACTAATACAAAAGCACGAAAAGACTGCATGGATGTTACGCGCAACACTGGAAAACTAATATTCTATAATTCCATTTTTTCATACAATGCCATACCAGCTAGATGATATCGATGTTGCAATAATACAATCATTGATGCGGGACGGCAGAAAATCATTCAGACAGATATCTCGCGAAATCAAGGTCAGCACGCCAACCGTTCAGGCAAGATTCGAACGACTAGTCAATGTCGGACTCATAAAGTCGGTATCTCCTGTAATAGATCATGGACTGCTGGAGCTCAAAACCGAAAGACAGCTAGGAACAACAAAGACTAAGTCAAGATCTGCTAAAATCACAAAGAACATGATACTCAAAATGACTTGTGATCTATGCAACGGCCCAATCTCTGGCAAGCCACAGCCACTCAAGATAGGAGACTTTGAGAGATTTTTCTGCTGTACCACATGCAGAGAAATCTACAAGGAAAAGTACAAGGGCAGAATAGAGTCTCTAAACCAAAAAACTAAACATTGATTTTTCTATAGGCAGCTTTGTCAAGCCGATTCATTATTCCCATGCCCAATCCCTTCCTACTTGTACCCTGAGCTAGAATAATGTCGATTTTTTTGGCATCAAATTCCCTAAATGATCTAAAAAGATTGGCAGCGATTTGTTCTTGATTTTTCTGCGTTATTGTCATGTCGGATTTGATATTTGTGCCCAAAATTCCTACTCGCAATCCTTGTCTTTTGTATAATTGTAGTAATTGTGAAATTTTTTTGCTGACCTTGAGTTTTGGCCCTTCTATGAGAATTATTTTTGCCATTGGAGAATAATGCCTATACTTCATTCCAGGTGAACGGTGTATTGTTTTTGTTTTCCTTCCATGAATAATCGGATGGATTGCAATTTTACCCAAGACCTTTTGCAGCTGCTCCAGTGTTATTCCTCCAGGCCTCAGCAACATTGGAGTCTTTGTGGAAAGATCTATCACTGTGGACTCTATTCCTATTCTGGCAGGGCCTCCATCAAGTATGATTCCTACTTTGCCAGACAGATCATCTATCACGTGCTGCGCTCTGGTGGGACTGGGCCTGCCTGCAACATTGGCAGAAGGCGCAGCTATTGGAGTGCCACAATGACTAATCAATTCAAGAGCAATCTTGTTTTTTGGCATTCTGATTGCGACGGTATCGAGACCGCCAGTTGTTATTTTTGGCACAATTCTTGATTTTTTGAGCACTATGGTCAGCGGTCCCGGCCAAAACTTCCCAATTAGATCAAATGCTATTTTTGGAATATTATCGGCCAAAATTCCAAGGTCTGCAACATCTGAGATGTGAACAATTAGAGGATTGTCAGCCGGCCTGCCCTTTGTATCAAAAATTTTCTTGACTGCCTTTGAGTCTAGCGCGTTTGCGCCAATGCCATAAACTGTTTCTGTTGGAAATACAATTAGCCCTCCCGATCTTATTGTCTTGGCCGCTTGCTTAATCTGGGATAAATTGGGATTTTTTGAATTTACCTTAATAATTCTAGTCTGCATGAGTCGATTTTAAAAAAGGAATTGCGCAGCCATATTAAGAATATGATTATGCTATACTATAGTGAAGCACGACCCAAAACAGATTGCTCTGGAGAGAATCCAAATTCTAGTAAAAGAGGCCCGATCAAACATTTCACAAAACCCAGAGCTCGCACAAAGGCAGGCTGGCCTTGCCAAAAAAATCAGTACCAAATACAAAGTCGTACTTCCATATGAAATCAGAATGCAGTTTTGCAAAAAGTGCAAGTCGTTTATGCCTCCAGGAACCAGCCGAATTAGACTGGGCAGATCGACCCTAAAATCAATCAGGATTACATGCAGGTTCTGTAATCATACCTACCGCAAAGTCATTGCGCGACCTAAATGATTATAAGACGATTTGAAAGGTTGACTTTCACATGGCAAAAGCCTACGATGTACCAGCAGATGTTCTAATATCAAGACTAGCTGCAACGCTTAAGTCCGAAAACATCGGCAAACCAGAATGGGCTTCATATGTCAAGACAGGCTCACACGCAGTGCGACCTCCACAAGACCGTGAATGGTGGTACACAAGATGCGCATCTGTATTTCGCAAAATATACCTGCACGGGCCAATCGGCGTAAACGACCTTAGAATCGATTATGGCGGAAACAAGGCAGTAGGATATGCATTCTCACATCACAGAGACGCAGGAGGTGCCGTTATACGAAATGCAATCCAAGAACTAGAAAAGCTTGGCTACGTTGAAAAAGTACAAGGAAAAGGCCGTGTAGTTACCCATGCAGGAATGAAAAAGCTAGATAGACTAGCATCTGAAATTCTAGACGAGCTTGCAGTACAAAATCCACTACTCAAAATCTATTCTTAGTGATGTCCTTTGAGCTATGATCAAGGAGACCAAAACCGACCAAGCGACGAAGAGATTCTGGCCCAAAAAGAAATAGTTCTAAAGCAATTACTCTCAGCAGAAGCAAGACTACGACTTACCAACGTTAGAATGGTAAAGCCAGAGCTTGCAGCACTGGTGGAAAATTATCTAATCGGTATGGCATCTCAGGGAAAGATCCGATCGCAAATATCCGATGATCAGCTAAAGCAGATCCTCCAGTCCACACAGCAGCCAAAACGCGATTTCAAAATAGAGCGACGATAAATAAAATATAATTAGGGGTTAGCAAGTTACAAAATTCATGAAGGCAGTAGTTTATGATGAATATGCGCCAGACGATAATTATGCACGAATTCTCAAAGTAAAAGATGTACCTGATCCAAAACCAAAACCAAACGAGGTTGTTTTCAAGGTACATTCAGCTGCTCTAAATTATAACGATATCTGGGGAATGAGAGGAGTCCCAATTGCAATTCCATTACCACACATTTCAGGCTCTGATGCCGCAGGCGTAGTTACTGCAGTAGGAGATGAGGTCACAACTCTCAAAGTGGGTGACAGAGTAGCTACTCATTCTAATCTAGCATGCCGAGTCTGCAAGGCTTGTACCGATGGCCGTGAATTTGACTGTACAAAACGTCAAGTTTGGGGCTTTCAGACAGGACCTCTATGGGGTGCATATTGCGAATATGTTCACTTACCCGAAGTCAATGTCATAAAAATTCCAGACACCGTATCATTTGATGATGCAGCAGCTGCATCAATGACTCTGCAAACATCATGGCACATGCTTGTTGGAAGAGCCAAAATTAAGCCAGGACAATTAGTCTTGATCATGGGAGGAGGTTCCGGTGTAGGTTCATTTGGAATTCAAATAGCAAAATTATATGGATGCACAGTAATTGCAACAGCATCTGGCGACAAGCTCGAAAAATGTATGAAGCTTGGTGCAGACTATGCAGTTGACCACAGAAAAGAAGACTGGACAAAGGAAGTATTCAAGATTTCAAAAGAAATTGCAAAATCATCTGGCGGAGCACCAGGAATTGATGTGTCGTTTGATCACATTGGTCAGACTCACTGGAATCCACAACTGACATTGCTCAAGTATGGCGCAACACTAGTATCATGTGGTGCAACAACTGGTTATGATGCAAAGACAGATCTCAGACAAATCTTCTTCAAGGGAACAAACATTCTTGGCTCCACACAGGGAACAAGAGCAGAACTCGAAGATGGATTTTACTGGATGGGCAAAGGAAAAATAAAATCAGTGGTTGACTCGATTTATCCCTTTGAGCAAGCAGCAGAAGCCCACACAAAGATGCTTCAGGGTAAGTTCTTTGGAAAAATCCTGATGAAGCCAGAAGGCGTCTAAATTTTTGGCAAGGCTTTACCGCAGCCTCCTATTTGTACCTGGGAACAATCCTCGCTTTTTAGAAAAAGCAAAATCATCTCCGGCAGACATTGTTTGCTTTGACTTAGAGGATTCCGTGCCTGATTCAGAGAAAAAAAATGCACGAAACCTAATCAAGGAGGCACTAAAGTCGCGCGCTAGCTATTCAAGTTCCGTATATGTAAGGACAAATTCACCTTCCTCTGGCAAAATCTCGGATGATTTGGCAGAAATAGTCCAGAAAGGACTAGATGGAATTGTAATACCAAAGGTAAACAATTCCCGGGAACTAGGCAAAATTATCAAAAAAATAACAACACTGGAAAAGAAACGAAAGCTAAAACAAGTCTTTGTAGTTCCATCCATAGAATCTGCCGAAGGTGTAGTGAACACATATGATATTGCATCGTCCAGTAAGAGAATTCCCGCAGTGGTCTTTGGCGTCTTTGATCTGCTAAATGATCTAAAAATTGAACACACAAAACAACCAGAGGGAGCAAAATACTCTCGCGCAAAAATTCCAGTCGATGCCAGGGTAGCTGGAGTTCTCGCAATAGACGCAATTTGGCAGGATCTCAAGGATGTGGATGGCCTAAGGCAAGACTGCATCATTGGAAAAAGCCTTGGCTATTCCGGGAAATCCATCATACATCCTGATCAAATCATTCTAACACATGAGCTGTTCGCTCCAAACAAATCCGAAATAGAGTGGGCCACCAAAGTTTGCGCAGTATACGAGGAATCTACGAAAAAAGGAAAGGGTGCTACAGTAGTAGAAGGCAGAATGATAGACGAAGTACACTACAAGCAAGCAAAGGCACTTTTAGAGCTGGCGCAAAAATAATTCATTGAAGCTTTATTTTGTGACGGCAGGCATAATGACTGCCTATTTTGCATTGGTAATGGTTGTTTTTCCAGACACATATCAGGATATACAAATTGGTGTACCAAAACCAAGCTTGGATGCGACACTCTCTGCATCACAAATCACACTTGGAGAATCATTTGAGCTGAGCTTGGTTGCAACTAATTTGGGCGAGGAAGCAGATATGCAAACCGTCACCATAGAATTTCCGCAAAACAAAAACTTGGACAATATCAAAATCACATCGTATGACTTTTTGCAATCGCCTAGACTATACCTGAAAGATACAGAGATCGGCTCTACCTATTCTGGAGGCGTAACCATTACACAATCTCAATATCCGTTCATTGAGGCATACAACAGACCTACCAAGCCCGGCCAGATCTATACCATGACACTACAAATCACACCAACCGAGACAGGCCCATATACTATATACACAAAAACAGTCGCAATGCCACACATATCTGAAATATCACACTATCCAACTCAGGGAATTTTGGATCATCAAAATGAATTTGTCAAAGAACATGTGGTGCATGTAATACCATGAAAAGAGAAATAACGCCAACACTGGACCATACACAACTATTCAAACTCGCAAATCTTGTGATCAGCTTTGGAATTATACTTGTGACAAGCGGTGGAAGCTGGGACATTACAAATCATATTCTAAACAAACCAGAGACGTTTTTTGCACCTCCTCACTTAATGCTGTATTCCGGTGTGGGGCTTGCATTAATAGGATTTGTAGCACTGCATCTGAGCTGGAAAAAGTCTGGCAAAGACCATCGATTTGGTAGGGGAGTCAAAATCACCACAATGGGAATTGCTGCACTACTTTCCGCAGGCCCCATTGATTTTGCGTGGCATTCCGCCTTTGGACTTGATGGTCTGCTCAGCCCACCGCATCTAGTATTGATTGTTGGTATGAGCCTAACAAGCATTGGCGCGCTAGTTAACACAAAATCACTGCAAAAATCCAAACCAAGTCATCTTGGTATCATAATTTCGTTTATCCCTGTTTGGTTTTCTATAACCGGATTGTTCTATTCTTTTTCATTGCCTTTCTCAAAGACCGACTATTTTGATTTCAACCCAAATCCCCTGTTTGCTGCTGGATTTGCAAGCATTGCGTACCCATTTTTGATCTCTACAATACTTGTCAGCTCTACCATATTTGCAAAAAATAAATTTGGTATTGCATCACTAGTTGGCGCGTCATATTTGGGAATAATGACTCTGAGTGCCATTATTCCAAACCATACTTTAATTCCTACAATTCCATTTTATTTGTCTAATATCATTCCAATTGTTCTTGGCGATTACATCTTGTCTAGGTCAAAAAATTCCAAGTCAATGATGATATCTGGCGCAATCTTTGGAAGCGCATTTTATTTCATATATTATCCCTTAATCACGTACACGTACAATGAGATAACTCTGGATAAGCTAATGTGGCCCAGCCTTACATCGACTATCTACTTTGAAATGGTACCAATAGTTGCGCCGTTTTTGATAGTGTCTGGGGCTTTAGTTGGCGCAATATCTGTCAAGTTTGCGCAAAAAATTTTTAGCTAGGCCTTTTCCAAGCTCAAAAACAGATAATCAATTATTTTTCTCTCAGATAGATTCTTCATTTTTTTCATGGACTTGAATACTAGACCCTCTATATTGCCAGAATATGTCGAGTCTAGTCTTTCTTTGAGGGCTTTTCTGTTTTGTATGTAATAGTTTGCAAACGGTGCATACACCAATTCTCCCACGGATTTTTCCTTTTTGAGGCGAAATCCAGATTGCCTTATTACTTCTAGGACGTGGAATCTGGTGTATTTTTTTGAAAGCCAAGTAATACTCAAAATTCCAAGCTTGAATAACGACGGATCCAATGTAACGGGTATTGCAAGTATTAGCTTGCCGTCATCTGTCAAGATTCGCCTTGACTCATCAAAGAATTTTTCTAGTACAAAGTGTTGCGCAGACTCAAGAGCTATAATTCTGTCAAATGATTTATCGGAAAATGGAATGTCGCCTGAGGATGAGTTTATCTGAGATATCACTTGATTACTGCCGTTTTTTAGTTCCAAGAAATTCAAATCCATACAAAATATGTCCAGATGCGAAAATTTTTCTTTCCATATAGTAGCAGGAATGCAAAACCCACTACCAACATCTAGGATTTTTTTTGCGGATCCAAACTCGCCAAACTCTGATGCATATTCCGACATTTCTCTTTGCGCATCAGGCAGCGCAGTAGAGTTTTTCCATAAACCAAAATTGAGCATTTTTGTGTCCGCACCAACCTGCATCATTGGGCCGAACTTGGAATAAATATTGACAATGTCCCTGCCGGAATGTCTCCCATTCCATAATAGGACATCGAGTGGGTTAATCGTAATCTTATGCTTCAAGATGTTATAGGAAGAAAAAGGGGTTATTTTAGGTTCAGTGGAATTTTTCCAGAACCCCAAGGCTCTTTTACATTCAACGTGTATTGTTTTGTTGGGTCAAACTTGAAGTCAACATAGCTACCATAGCCGATTGCTGGACCAAAGGTCATTGTAAACGACTTTGATGCTCCAGGCTTGAGCACAATTTGGCCGCTGGTGAAGTCATTTGCAGCGTACTTGAATGTGGTAGTGCCATCCGATACGTCATAGTTGCAAACTGCGGGACCTGTACAGTACAATGTGATGTTGTCTTTGGAACCGGTGTTTTCTACTACGAACTTAAGGTTCACAATATCTTTGCCTCCGCTGTTTTCCACTGTAGCCCCTGGATAATAGAATGAGATTGGGCCGATTGTGGTCTTGGTTGCCTTTGCCTTGAATGCCGCATCTTTGACTGCCTTTTCACACTCGAATTGCTCACGCTGATTTTTCTTTGCCTTACATTGGTCTAAATTTTGCTGCATTGAATCAACAGGTGCCGGTGCTGCCGGTTTTACGTTAGTAGTTGATTCTGCTTTCTTCATTTCTGTCTTTGACTTGGTTTCTGTCTTTGACTTGGTTTCTGTCTTTGACTTGGTTTCTGTCTTTGACTTGGTTTCTGTCTTTGACTTGGTTTCTGTCTTTGACTTGGTTTCTGTCTTTGACTTGGTTTCTGTCTTGTTCTTTTTTTCTTCAGCAAATACACTTGTAGATAGTGTAACGCTAAGAATTAAGCTGGCTGTAATTAATAGAGCGACAAGTTTGAGTGTGTTATTATGCGTCAATTTTTGTTTCATTGATTTGTTGTTAAAATTTTATTATATAAACTAGTGATAAGATTATTTTCTAGTGCTAATTTCTGCGTCTATAAATTGGCACTAGTACAAAAAATTATCCCGAGTTTAAATAAAAAATAAGATAACTTATCTTCATGTCTACGTCATGCAAAGGTATCTGTGCTAGTTTCAAGGCAATGAGTGTTCAAAATGGTGCACGATATGAGATGGGACAAAAAAGATGCTCGTATTGTTCAATATACCTTCAAGTTAATTCGATAATATGCCCATGTTGTGGTTCTAGGCTACGCTCAAAGGCACGCCACAGGTCTTCAAGAAACGACTAATTCACATGCAGTATTTTGTGTTTGATATTGAAACATATCCAGAGGTTTTTCAAAAAAATCATCTTGCTTGTGACAAGGTGATCACACATAATCAAGATGTTAAGAATCAAGACAATTAATGTAATTAGAAAGATCTTCATCTGAGGAATTTATAGCTATAATTCAGCAACAGATTATCTAATTGTTATAACATCCTAGCCTACTATTTACTGACATATCTCACAACCTTGACTACTACTCTAAGATAAAAAAACTAGACATACAGGGGAAGGCAACTTTACTTCTACATCCAGGTAAAACATATATGAAAAAATCTTCGTATCGGTTATTGGACCCAAAAAAGTAAAAATTTTTTTGACCATTGTTAGAAAATCGGAATTGGTTGAAATTGATTCAAATGAAATTACCAATGTTATTGCAGAAAATCAATACGAATTTGTAATCTAGAAATTATCCAAGATTTATTCTGGTAAATTCACCCTTCTTTGAATTATGATACTGAAAAAGATCGCTCATTATTGATTTTTAGCTCAGGTATTATGATGCATTTTCACACATTTAGTATAATGATAAAAAATTAACCTAGTGCTAACCTATTAGATTTCCAAACTAGGTTATATTCAAAAAACCATTAGCACAAACATGAAATATCTTCTTGCTAATAACTCGGTAACTCAAAACTTGGTCCAAAATTCTATTATCATATCGCTTGAGGAACAAAGGATCCCAATTCGAATAGGTTGCATATCGACAAACGGTTATCCATGCGTAATATCACTTTGGTTCAGCATAATAGACGGAAGAATTTACTGTGCTACAAAGAAAAATGCAAAAATTGTTGAATACCTTGAAAAAAACCCCGCATGTGGATTTGAGATAGCTTCTGACAAGCCTCCCTATAGAGGTATACGCGGAAATGGAATTTGTAATATTAAGCCTGAAGATGGAAAAAATATTCTTTCAATATTAATAAGAAAATATCTTGGACAAAAAAACCCTAAACTAGAAAAATTTCTTTTGGATAATTCAGATAAAGAGGTCGCACTTGAAATAATTCCAAACAAATTATTTCATTATGACTATACAAATAGAATGGGATATGAAAATCAGTGATTTTAATGGTTACAGCAAAAAATACAATTCCAAAATTTCTCAAATCAAAAATACTACGGGATGATGGATGTCCAACATGTGGTTCAATGGATTTTGGAATAATAGAAGTTAATAAATTACATACATCTGTAAGAAGGAAAATTCAGTGCTATAATTGTAAAAAATTCTGGTTTGATAATTAATCCAAATGAATTATTGACGTAAGTGCTAGTTAGACCAGAGTATTTTTTTCAGTTTATCGACTGACAAGACAACTTTGCAACTCTTGCATGCTAGTATTTCAACCATGTTTTTTCCCTTTACATGGGTAGTAAACAAGGTGGGATGTCGACAAAATGGACACGAAGCCAATAACTGCTTGGGATTGTAACTTGATTCCAGCACAACCGTAATACGCATTTCTACAATATAACTGAGGAGTGATTTTTTTCCTAGTGGTAAAACCTCAATAATATTTTTTTTATTTTGTATTCCTAAAATATCAAAATTAACTATTACTTGTGTGTACAAAAAAACTAACACCGTAAATATCGAAAATGTATGTCAACATAACAATGATTTTTTTGATTTTACTACAAATGAAACAGTTTGTGTAGATTGCGGAATGATATTGAGAAATATAGAATCCCCTGGAGGTATCCAAACTAATGAGTTTTTTGATGAAAGATTACTAATTGATGATCTCGGAAACTCTTCTAGTATCCCATCTCAAAATAGGGATCACTCAACAGCTTATCTTCCTTATCCTACAAAAGTCCTCTTCAACCGGCTACGAAGAATAGATACAAAAAGTAAATCAGAGAGTATTGCGTTTCGGGATGGTTTTTTTCTATTAAGAAAACTCAGTGATAATCTTGGATTATCCGATGGGATTTCTAAATACGCTGCATACTTGTATAGAAAAGCATATCAAAAAAGGATCAGATTAGGAGGATCCATCACAAAACTTGTCTTTCCAGCTGTCTATATTGCATGTAATGAACTAGGCTCGCCAAGACAAATTAGTGAAATCCTCAAAAATAAAGAAATCAATAGAAAGCAGTTTTTTCGGGGTTACAAAAGGATGTTTTTGGGCCTTGGAATAAACACCTCATTTCATAATCCAATTATGATACTTCAAAGACTGGCAAGTAATCTTGACTTGTCGGAAAAAACCAAAAGAGAAGTGATTTTACTTTTGTCTAAAGCAAGGAAGGAGTCAAGATTTTCTGGATTCAATCCCGCAACCTTAGCTTGCGCTGCAATTTATACAATATCTCTAAAAACATCACATCCAATATCACAATCAAAAATAGCCAAAGAATTTGGAATAACCGATGTATCGCTTAGAAATTGCTATTTTAAACTCCGAACGTTGAACTAGAGATAATTTTTAGTCTCTTAAAAGCAAGCATTATTTGCAATCCACCAATGGAGAAAAGAGACCCAATCTCAAATAACATTGGATCATAGGATTTTTCCTCCGCTAAATCCAAGTCTTGTATTGGGGGCTGGCTCGCTAGTATTGGGGCATAGTTTACAGCCATTGCTATTCCTCCAATGATAATTAGAATTCCACAAATGATTACCAGTATTGGAATAGTTTTGTCTGGCTTATTTTTAGAGATAAAAGTAGCAATTATTGGCAATACCAGAGCGGGACCTCCGAGGATTAAACCTCCTTGCATGCCTAGTCCCAAAATGGATTGTAAGCTAGCACCAGAGCTCAAATCTACTGCATATGCTAAAAGCAATCCTATTGATATTACCACTAGAACTAGTGCCAGGCTCATAAAATGTATTGTTAAATCTTTGTTTTAAATTATGTTTTTTAGTAATTGAGATTGGCTCTAGCTAGAGTGATTAACACTAGAAGAAATCTCACAGATTTATATAGAATTAATCAAATTGTACCATAATGACAGAAGAACAAGAATGGGCTAGTCTACTTTCTGAAGTATTTGACAAGCTTACACAAAAACATGCATCAATCACATACGAATTCAAAGATTTGGCAGTGGTTGGTGAGAAAAAAGGACCAACTGGACCAGTTCCAACAGGTAAGGTTGTCCTAAACGGTAAGCTTACAATTTCAACTCAGAGAGGATAGCACAAATTGACCTACGACTACGTATCACGAGTGCTCTCCTATGTTAAATCAGGATCGCTAGAGATATCGTATGATTCAACCCCACTAGTGCGAATAGAAGCGGAGAAAAACCAGAGAATGATAGACATTCTCTCTGATGTTAAAGAAATACTCCCTATTCGTAATTTTATATTCAAAATTAATAAGATAAAAAAAATCTCTTCGAATTTATCCGAAGATGAAATAACCCTAGTAATTACTGAAAAGGGACAACCTCTTGCAGTACTAGGAGAGAATGCCAAGCCAGGCCTTTTCTCTAGACTTTTTACAGGTAAAAACTTGGAAGTAACTAGAAGAAAATCAAAAACTGGTTGATCTTTCTTTCTAGTGCTAATTAATGTGGTAAAGCAATTTGAGTTATAATAATGAAATCACCATTATTGAGTATGAGCCAGAACGCTATTGAGGACAACAGTTCAAAATTAGTGGAATTATTATTGGACAAGTTTTCAATCAAAATCCTTCAATCAATTTCCACAAGCCCTAAATCAATCAATATGATAAAAGATGATACAAAAATTCCAATGACAACTTTGTGGCGAAGAATTCGCTTTTTAAAAAGAAATAAAATAATAAAACAGACTGGTGGGTTTGGACCTTCTAGTAGACGATATTATTTTTATCAAAATTCTATTTCGTCAATAAATTTTACTTTTGGCCAGTCATTAAGTGTTGAACTAGTCAGAAAAATCGGAAGCACTATAGCTTAAATAAAAATCAAGGACAGTGTTGTCATGTCCACAGTATGCAAAGGACTCCGTATGGGTTACAAAACGGAACGAGCAATAAAAGGCTCCAGATATGAAGTGGTAGAAAAACAATGCATTTATTGCTCCTTATATGCACTGGGGGATACTGCTTGTTATTCTTACTGCGGTACTAGAGTCCAATCGAAATCAAAACACCGCACATCAGGAGCAAACTAAAATGCCTCACATCGTCTTTGATAAAACAATAGACTTGGATGCACTTCATGCTGATTTTGTCCCATTTGTAACAATGGAACCCTGTATAATCAAACTAAATGATTTCTTTTTATCTAAGAATAAAAAAGTAGCACTGGTTCCTACAGTAGTTATCGATGAGAAAAATCAACAATTCCTAATTGAGATATTTGCAAAAGAGGAAAAGACAACCATTAGATTGTATCCTGGAACAGATCCAGAAAAAACAGATGGTGTAAAAACATCTTTAGGATGTATGGCAAAAATCATCCAAAAGACGTCTCCTGATCTGAAGATATCTAAAACAAATATTGGAGAGTTTATTCTATAACTCGTACCAAGTCCTTCAGATTTCGCCTTGATTTTGGAGGACGATTTTTTTGTGGATATCCGATGCCAAGAATAGATGACGGTCTAAGTTCTGTTTGAAGAATTTGCTTAACCTTAGTTTCATTTATCATCCCGATCCAAATTGAGCTCAATCCCAAAGCTGATGCCGCAAGCTGTGAATACGCAGCTGCAAGTGTTGCATCCTGAAGTGAGAATTTGGCCAAAATCTCTGGCCTAAAGTTCATCTTTACTCGTGCTGGGTCCATGCAAAATACCAAAACAACTGGAGCATTCACGTATGGTTGATTGTTTGCAGCCTCGACAAGTCTTCTTTTAACTTCCTTGTTTTTGACATAAAATACCTCAAAACCCTGAAAGTTACCCGCAGTAGGGGCAGTATCAGCCGCTGCCAGTATTTTGTCTACCTGCCATTGCTCAATCGTTTTCGAGGAATCAAAGTTTCTAGTAGAACGCCTAGCGGATAATATTTTAAACAAATCAGTTTCTGAAATACCGCTTTTTGTTTTTGCTTTAAGGACTGCTTCTAACTGTTCTTTATCAGAATCTTCCTTATCTATTTGGATTGATGGAAGGAATTCCTTTGGGTAAATCTTGATTGGCTTTGGTACATGTGGAACATTTTTGAATTCCAATATGGCCTTTGTCATAGCATTGGTTTTAGCTTCAAGCATCTTGGAGTCCTTTAGTCGAAATTGGATGATGTCTGTGTTTATCAGAATGGTACTAAATTGATCTTCAAGCTCAACCTTACCTGTAGAGTTTTTTGCTAGAATCTCAGTTAGAGAATCCAACTCTTCTTTATTTAGTACAACAACATCGGAATCATCCTCGTCAATTTCTTCCCAAACTAATCTACACCCATCCCTTGAAATGTAGGATGGCTCAATTTTGGAAAATTTACCCACGTATAGTATTGTTACATGTAATACAAATCTATATCGTGTTTAATGTTGAAACATTTGTTTTGCAATTCTCGATTCTTTTGAATGATCGACTATGGGTCTTGGATAGTCTATGTCAAATGATTCTGTTTCCAGTCTGTGTATCTGATCTGCAGATAATTTTTCTAGCTCAGGGACCCATTTTTTTATGTATTTGCATTCTGAATCAAACTTTTTTTGCTGTCTCCACGGATTGAAAATCCTAAACCATGGCTGTGCATCACAACCCGTAGATGCAGACCATTGCCAATTACCGTTGTTTACTGCCAAATCATAGTCAATAAGCTTTTCCGCAAAATATCTCTCTCCTATCTTCCAGTCAATGTGCAGATCTTTGCTCAAAAAAGAGGCAACAATCATGCGTACTCTGTTATGCATAAATCCAGTATTGTTAAGCTGCCTCATACCGGCATCGACAATCGGAAAACCAGTTCTACCAATTTTCCAAGCATCAATGTGAATTTTGTTGTATTTCCACGATATGGTGGAATAGTTTTGCCTGAACGCTTTTTTGTTTACCTGTGGAAAGTGATACAAAACATGACTGAAGAATTCTCTCCAATGAATCTCATTCATTAGTGTGTGATGCGTTCCAAGTTTGTCTGATATTGTATGGTATAGTTCTCTGATTGATATTGTACCAAACCTATTGTGTGCAGAAAGCATTGTAGTTTGATATTCGGGATAATTTCTTTTTATTTCATAATCAATAAAATTTTTAATATTTTTTAGAGTTAGTAGTCCATTTTTTCTACCTCCTTTGATCTGGCTAATTTGATTTGAAGTTAAATCATGATCGTCTAATAATCGTGTATGAAAGTTTGTAAAGTTATTTTGTTTGGGCTTTCCAACTGGAATTTGGATTGCAGTCCTAAAAAACTGGGAAAAAACCGTATATGGTTTTCCTTGTTGTGTTTGTATTATGTTAGGGTCATACATTAGATGATCTACATACTGATGAAATGGTATGTTATTTGCGATACAGAATTGCGTAATCTGTTCTTGCCTTTTTTTTGCAAACGGAGTAAAATCCTGATTTGCAAAAACTGCATCGATTTTTTGCAGTTTAGTTATTTTTTGTAATACCTGATCGTAATCTCCATGTAAAACATGTAATGTGGATTTTCTCTTTACGAAATCTCTTTTTAAGTCCTCTAAACAATCAAGCAAAAATTGTAGTCTGTATGATTTTCTTTTGATGATTTTCGGGTTCATAATAAAACATGGGATTACTTGATCCGAGTTTTTACATGCCTCAATAAGACCAACATTGTCGCCAATGCGCAAGTCTCGGGTAAATATGAATACCGACGTGTTAAATTTCATGTTTCGTGAACTATTTTCATCACTATGTGAACCATTTAAAATTCAATAAAAATTATGATGATTTGTATACCTAGTGCCAATCATCCCGCTCATCCTTCTTACCTAAAATACCAATTTTGAACTATTATTATATTGAGTAAAAAAGTAAACAGCGAGGATCTAAATCATAAACAAATTTGCGAATTTATAAGAAATAGTTTTAGAGAAATCAAAGATGCTACTAACATTAATGCCATAATTCATTTTCATTCTGTTAACAAATTTCTTCTAATGGCTCATAATCCTAACTATGCTAGGATTCTTGGTAACATAATAGCGAATCATGATGATCTTCCATTATCCATTGTCCTTGAGAAATATGGTGAAACTTTAGAGATTGCTCTCAAAAATGAACCAACTACAAAGTCTCATTCTAATGTACTACAAAAAATCTCTGGTTATTTCAAAAAAGATATGACAATGGAGGAAAAATTGATACTTCGAAAAATAATAGAAGATTATAGATTGGGCAAAACAAGCCTTAACAACGTACTTTTATTGTTAGATGATCTTACTAGAAGATTCCAAAAGACCTATCTTGTTAGACAAACATATTTTCTTCTTTATGTAACAGTATCGAATCCTAAACAAACTTCTGTTAAATAGTAATTTGCAATTCTATCAGTTAATCATTTTTTACTGCAGATAATTTTTGCTATGTTCTTCAGGCTATTTTCACGAATAATTTGAGCATTATCAAATTTGACTTTATCATTTTTTAAAGCCTGACCACCAACATAAACTGGTACATCATAACGATCTAGTATTTTCTTGACTAATCTCTGTCCAGGTTTGATATTATCTTCTAATGTAATTGATATAATAACTGAATCTGGCTTTGTGGTTCCAATAAAACTAACAATGGAGTCGTGAGGCTCAGTCGGAGTCAGATTGTAAACACGATGGCCGATGCTAGTTAGATGAGTTTCCAATATGTTTGCACCTAAATTATGTTCTTCACCCTCGGGTACACAGATTACAATTTTTCTTTTTGGTCGAACATCTGTATATTTACTGCTAGCCATTTTGACAAGAGTATTTGCAATGTTGCTTGCGACATGCTCATCTGCAATTCCAAGTTTATCATTTGCCCAATCTTCACCAATTTGATACATTACTGGTGTGAGAATTTTTTCAAAAAAGCTTGGCTTACCAGATGTTGCCGAATATGTGTCGTAAAGCTGCTTTGTTGAGTCAAAATCTCCCTTTATCAGATAATTGTATAATTGGCCCTTGAGCTTTGCAAGTAACTCGTCTTTTTCAGCTATAGAAACAGTATCAATGGATGAAAGATACGCGATAATTTTTTTGTCTTCTCTATAATCTGGTGGTATGTCATCCTTAGTTATTTGCGCTGCTTTGCCTAGGTACTTGATCGTCTCTTGTCTAGACGTGTTCTTTTTTGAATCCCAGACGCTTTTTACTAAATAAAGATACTTTTCACCCTTAACTGTTTTTGCTCTAATGTAAACCACAAAAATAGTATAATTGTTAAATTAATAAATAGTGCTAAATAAAAACCCTAGTGCTAATTTTGTAGTAATAATGGATTTAGAAAATTGGCACTAGAACACAAAAATTGTCACTTGTTTATATGTCTAAAAATAATCAAACCAATGTGAAACAAAAATCACAAAAACTGGGAGGTATTACTCTTGGATAAGATACTGATCGGTACTGGAATTGGTCTGGGGGCTCTTGGAGTTGGATTTCTGGTAGCATCTCCTTCAATGTTTGAAATACGTCAACCGCTAATTCTTGGCGGGCTTCTATGGTTGGTAACAGCTAGCATAACCACAATAATTGGGCGTTCAGTAGGTACCAATAAAAGTAAACAATTAGGGGTAATCAAATGTTGAATCAAAATACGCAGACGATCCAAATCACCCAATCTCAGCCTTATGATATTCTAGTTACCGGTGCGACAGGTTTCATTGGTTCACGTCTTGTTTCGTCTTTAGTAAGTAGGGGTTATACTGTCAAGGCATTATCTAGAAAACCTAAAGAAAATAATCAAAATCTAAAATTCGTCCAAGCAGATCTCTTCAAAATGGACGAACTTGAAAAAGCAATGCAAGGTGTAGAGACGGCTTACTATTTGGTTCATTCTATGGAAGGAGATAAAACTCAATGGAAGCAATTTGCTGCTAGAGAAAGAATACAAGCACAGAATTTTTTACAAGCAGCAACAAAAGCTGGTGTAAAAAGAATAATCTACCTTGGTGGGCTAGTTAATGAAAGCCTCGAATTATCTCCGCACATGAAAAGTAGAAAAGATGTTGGAGATATTTTGGCTTCGGGTCATGTTGCTGTTACTCAACTTCGAGCCTCATTGATAATTGGTGCGGGTGGTGGCTCATATGCAATGCTTCGATATCTGGTTGAACGACTTAGAGTTATGGTTTGTCCTAAATGGGTAAAATCATTGGCTCAACCAATTTCTGTAGATGATGTAGTTGAATACTTGATTGGATGTATGGAAAAACCAGAAACTGCAGGCAATACATATGATATTGGAGGACCAGAAAAGCTCACGTATGAAGAATTAATGAGACTTTATTCTGCATATCTTAACAAAAATCTCTTTGTTATACAAATTCCGTTTCTTACCACAAAACTTTCTTCATATTGGATTGATCTAGTAACTCCTGTAAAGGCGTCTCTTGCAAGACCGTTAATTGATAGCCTAGTCCACGATACAATAGTTCAAAATGATTCTATAACAAAGATAATTCCACTTCAGCTCAAATCACTAAGACAAGCAATTCACATAGCAACACAGGAAATGAAGGTAAATCCACCAGCTGAAGAGATACGGGATAGCAGAACCAGTTTTGTTCTTAACCAAAAACTGTTAATGTTATCTGTTCTCTCAATGGGAATAATAGGTACGACCTATTATTGGCTCGATGACCGACCTGAAGTGTACAGTCCTATATGGCTAACACTCTCTGGAATTTGGTACATTGCAATTATCAGCTCTATAATATTTGTAAATAATAAGACAAGGCTGGGCTATCTAATTGCCGGAGTATTATCATGGATAACTTTGCCTTTCTGGCTCTTTGATAACTACTATCTGGTATTTGAGGACTCTGTAATTGCTAGACAGCCAAACCTCGAAATGACAATACGTAATTTTATCGGAATTGCTTTTGCATGTCTGACTGTAGGTGCCTCGCATAATGTATTTCACAAGATCCAATCAAAGCAGAATCGAGGCAGGCCAGTCTAAAAGTGAAAAAAGCCCTAATTCTTTTCTTATTACTTGTTCCATTTGTTTTGGATGCATATGCACACCAGCCAAGACTTGTTACGGATTTAGCCAGCTCTGATACTAATCCCATACTAATTGAAGAGCCAGAGGTTTCCAAGGCCTACTACGGCAGACTAGAAAAAACCCCAGAATACTATGCAATTAGTTCCAATAGTGAAATAGACATGTATCTGAGCTTACAAGTACCAGATCTGCCAAATCAAAGCACAAACTTATCTGTCGATTTAATTGACAAAAAAGGCTTCATAATAGCACACCTTGAAGGTAAAGGCCATAATTGGACCAGATTTCACGAGGATTTTGGAAATGCAGATTATTTGGCAGGACCTTCAATTAGGACCCCAATTCCTGCAGGAATTTATACAATCATAATTAGCGGAGACGAGAACGCAAAATATGTACTGGTGACAGGATTTGAGGAAAAATTTCCAGCACCAGAATTTCTCAATGCACTTGTATTAGTTCCAAAAATAAACATTGAATTTTTTGGCATGAATGCAGTCCAGTCAATGACTAACATCTTTGGGTATATGATATTGGGATTTACCGCGGCAATCGGCTTTGCAATTTTATTCACAGTCAGGCGAATAAAGAGAGTAAAAATCAAGTAGAATTCTTGATATTGTTTTTTATCTAGGATAATTACTGATCAACCATATGGTTGACCTGTACGAAGAGGCAGCAAATAACTTTCTAGATCTCTCAAGTCAACAAAGACTGCAAATAATTTTCCGACTGTTGGAGAAAAAATCCAAAATCACAAACATGGCAAAGGATATTGGCGCTACAGTGCAAGAAGTTCACAGAAATTTCACTCGACTAGAGGATGGGGGATTTATAACTAAAAGTATGGATGGATTTTTCACTCTAACTACATATGGTAAGACCATTTGCTCGCAAACACCCTCCATCATATTTCTATCAAGAAACAGAAAATATTTTGAGGATCATAATTTTGGAGATATTCCACCCAAGTTTATCATGAGAATTGGCCAGTTGGCAAACTTTACGCACATTAAGGGTGTATCTAGGGTACTAGAGCAGTGGAAGTCAATTTACAAAAACGCAAACCAGTACATTTACGAAATACTAACAGAAATCCCACTGGACTTTATCGAGCCCAAAGTCAAGCAAATTTCCAAGGGTGTAAAGTTCAACTATATTTTATCAGAATCTACAGTTGTTCCTAAGGGAAGAAAAAAACTCTTGGCGAAGCTTAACTACGATAGTCTCATAGAAAAAGGACTAATTGAGAGAAAGATGAAAAAGACAATCCAGACTCTGATTGTTTTAAACGAAAAAGAGGCAAGTGTTGCATTTCCAAATGCTCAAGGAGAGGCAGACCTGACCGAGACCTTTTACAGCACAGATTCAATGTTTCATGAGTGGTGCCTAGATTATTTCCGGTATAACTGGTATGAATCTGAAATATTCCAGGAATCAAAGCTGAAAGAATAGAAAAAATTACTAGCTTATAGCTAGGAATGTGTAGATTCCGGCACCTACGCCAATGCTTAGAACAAAGAAAAGAATATCCCAACAAGATTTATCGGAGGATTTACTAGTTCGACAAAAAATTCCACAAAGGCAAAGCCGGCATTGCAATAATCACAATCAGAATGATTCCAGATGTCTTCATTGTTCCAAAATGCAAATTTTTCCTACATAACCTTCAAGTGTGATTTCACGTGCCCATTTTATGGGACAAAAACGAGCTGCCCAAAAGCAAAATATTCCTCTTTCTCTCCTTTAAGCGCCTAATGGAATAAGGAAGCCAGTTAGTCCCATATGGAATATAATCGGATAATGAGAACCCTTTTTTGATCAGTTCTGGTTTTAGCTCATCCCTAATTCCTCGAAGCATTTGGAATTCGAATTTTTTTTCGTACTTTTTTGACAGCGTTATTGCGGAACTGATCATAGTATTATCATGAGTAGCAATTCCAAACTCGTTACCTGACTCGAAGAGAATTTTCATCAATCTCTGGTAATTCTGATCGATTTTTTCCTTTGATTTTAGAGCAACATCAGAGTTTTCGCGATATGCGCCCTTTACTAGCCGTATCTTACCCCCCTTTGAGAGCAAGTCTGCTAGATCGCCTTGGCTTCGCATCAGATTTGCTTGTATTGCAATGCCAAGTCGTTCGTATCTTGCAAGCAAATTTTCGTAAATCTGGATTGTCTCGTCCGTGTGGTCTGACGATTCCATGTCTAGGCAGACAAATGTTTGGGATTGGGATGCAGCCCTGATCAGAATTTCTAAATTAGTCAGGCATTCCTTTTTACTTTTCATCAGGCCGATTTGGGTCGGCTTTACAGATATTGCGCCACTTACCCTCCATTTCCTAAATGAATTAATTATTGTCTTATATTCAGAGATGGTGTTTTCTATGATGTTCTTTGATGTGTGGTATTCACCTAGCTTGTTGATTATGACACTCATTCCATTTTTGTAAGAGACTTGGGCAGCACTCAATGCGTCATCGATAGTATCGCCCGCAATCCATTGTTTTGCAACACCAAAGAGAATCTTTTCCATTAATGCCATAGTAAAATCACGGTTTTGACATGTAAAAATTTTGTCTAGAAATGCTCGTTTACTGATACTTCGCCCAGCGGCAGCTGTCCACCCCTTGGATTTGCCGGCTTTAGTGCCTTTCCCACTACTACCATCATGACTATTGTGTGGTCAGAAGGTAGGTTGATTATTTTTGCTACCTCATCTGGCACAAAGCCAATCATTGGGCATGAATCATAGTTCATTCCGCTTGACGCAAGCATGATTGTCTGGGCCGCCATCCCGCAAGATCTAATTGCCTCTTCCCGTTGGAACGATTCATTTCCTTCGTATGTCTCTATTATTGCAGGAACCAAATAGTCCTGAGCGGACTTTGGCGCGTTCTTCCAGTATCTGGCGGGGTCTTTTTTCCACGCAAGCAAGTCTGCGCATAACACAATCACAACCGATGCGTCGGAGACCTGAGCCTGATTCCAAGAGGCAGCGCGTATCTTTGCCTTGGTATCTTTGTCTGTGATTATAACAAAGCGCCAGTTCTGAATATTGTATGATGTCGGCGATAGTATTGCAGCAGAAAGAATCTTGTCTATTTCTTGCCTTGACATGACATGATTTGGATCAAAATTCTTAATTGCACGTCGCTTCTCTATTGCCTCAAAGACATCCATGTAAAAACTGGATTTGGTTTTATTTTTAAGGCTTGCCTGAATCATTTTATACCATAATACTACAACCCCAGTAATTGTTCACAGGAATAGTTGAGGGAGTTGGCAAAGTTCTAGACATAAAAAAAAATACCAAGAACCGTAGTGCCATACAAATGACAGTGGACCTTGGCAAAAATTCCAAGGATCTTAAGCTTGGGCAAAGCGTAGCGCTAAACGGAGTTTGCCTGACAGTTATCAAAATTGACAAATCAAAATGTAGCTTTGAGATGATCGAAGAGACAACAAAAAAGACTGACCTTGGAAACATCAAGGTAGGCGGAATCGTAAACGTCGAGCGAAGCCTCAAGGTTGGCGAGCGACTGGAAGGACACTTTGTGCTTGGACATGTGGATGGAGTGGGAACAATTTCAAAAATTGAAAAAAAACCAAAAGAAGTACAGTTCTGGTTTGAGGTACCGAAAAATTTGGCACGCTTTGTAGTGCAAAAGGGTTCTATTGCAATTGACGGAATCAGCTTGACAGTAGTTGATGTGAAAAAAAATCTCGCGTCAGTTTGCCTGATACCTCATACCATTGATGTTACAAATTTTTCAACAAAAAAGATAGGCGACAAGATTAATATTGAAACCGACATTTTGGGCAAATATCTCCTAAAACAGGAATGATTTTTAACCAAAAAAGTGGTAATTACTAATTTACTAGTAAACTTTATTATAACACCAAAATAATTTCACATTGTGAAATTAGATGAGGCAATCTCTTCGCTGAGACGAGGCGAGTTCGTGCTGCTCTATGATTCAGGAAAAAGAGAAAACGAAGTAGACATGGTAGTGGCAGCCCAGTTCGTAACCCCGGAGCATATCTCAAGAATGCGGCAAAATGCAGGAGGCCTAATTTGTCTGGCAATAGAGGACTCTTTTGCAAAATCGCTAAATCTGCAATACATGCATAATATTTTATCCCAGTCTGGGGACATTGACTCTGATTCAAAGAAAATGATAATGGGCACTGCACCATATGGGGATCATCCAACATTTTCAATTTCAATAAACCACAGAAAGACATACACCGGCATAACCGACAAGGACAGAGCTCTTACCATAAAAGAAATGGCGCAACTGCACCATTCTGATGATGCGAAAAACCAATTCATCACCTCGTTTGTCACGCCTGGACACGTCCCACTACTTTTAGCCTCAAATGGGCTGCTTGCAAAAAGGCAAGGTCATACAGAAATGTCGGTGTATTTGGCACAGCTCGCAAATCTAATACCGGTCACTGCCATATGCGAGATGATGGACGGACAGACATATTCCGCACTCACGCCGGAAAAGGCACAAAAGTTTGCCAAAGAAAATGCTATCCCGTTCATCGATGGCAAGGAATTACTGGAATTCTCAAAGGTGCGTTAGATGAATATTGCAATAGTAACTGCGGAATTCAATGGCGAGATAACATCCCGGATGCTAGCTGTTGCACAGGAAAAGGCAAAAGAGCTCAAAATCACAATCAAGTATTCCTGTACGGTGCCAGGCGCATATGACTTGCCAATAATAGTGGACGCATTACTTTCAAAAAAAGAAATCGATGGAGTAGCTACCCTTGGTACAATAATCAAGGGTCAAACAAAGCACGACGAAGTCATATCTCATAGCACGGCAAAATCCCTAACAGAACTCTCACTAAAACACAAAAAGCCTGTCTCCCTTGGTATATCTGGTCCTGGGATGCAGGAGCGACACGCATACGCGAGAATCAGGCCTGTCTCTGAGCGTGCAGTGGAGGCAGTGTTCAAGCTGGCAAAAGAATTGGAAAGAATCCAATGATCCAGCTTACCATAATCAAAATAACGGAATATGGTCCATGGACCCTTACCTTGGGCTCGGACAGAGAACATGAATTACAAATACTACAAGCCCACATGTACAAGGAAATCCAAAAACTCTTTTCAGAGAAAAACTGCTTGGTCTTCTCAAACAGGTTCGACGAGTTTTTTGTAATAACAAATGGCTTGACCTTGGCAGACCACATTGAAATCCAACAAAAGCTAGAGCAAGTCTCGTCGCTCAAGCTATCCATGTCAATTGGATATGCTGACAATCCCTTTGATGCAAATCTCAAGGCTTACGAGGGCAAAAAAACCCCAATAGTATTAGACAAAGACCATCACATCTTTGGATTTGTAAATGGTGCTGCTGATCAAAAGGTAACGATAATGCACTTTGATGTGGAAAATATTACCTCTCAAAGAAAGGTAAAGTCTCCATACGAAATCTCTTCTACCATTTTTGGCATTTATGCAAAAATGTCCGAGTTCTTTTTGGAAAAAAAATCACTGGCGTTTTTTATGGGAGGCGATAATTTCATGGTGGTAACATCCGGCGACGCAAAGAAAAACGCGCAAGAATTTCTCGAAATTGCAAAAAAGGAATCTGGTATAAACTTTAACTGTGGAATAGGAACCGGTAGAACTGCAAGAGAAGCAGTCAAGCTCGCAACAAAATCACTTGATACCATTAGAGAAATCCGTGATGCCAAAAAAGAAAAACCGGAAATCTATGAGCTGTCATGCTTTTAAAAAATCTCAGCGTCCTTTATGGCCGGGATCTAAAATACATCAATTCAACTAGTCTTCCAATATTTGGCGACAAGTTCGGCAAGCTGGGCCAAAAAAATGGAAATGCAATAGACTGTGAGGGACTACTTTTAGTGCCTGGATTTATCAACATGCACACGCACATTGGCGATTCCATAGCAAAAGACGCAACGCTTGTAGGTTCTGTAGACAGCAAAATCCATCCTATTTTGGGGGCAAAACAGAGAATCCTAAGGCAAACCAAGCCTGATCACCTGGTGTCGTTTATGAAAAATTCCTGTCATTCCATGATAAAAAAAGGAACCACGACATTTGTCGATTTTAGGGAGGGCGGTCCAACAGGCATATTACTACTAAGACAAGCACTAGAAAAAATCCCAATCAGGGGAATAATTCTGGGTAGAGTCGAATCATACCATGATAAAACACAGATCAAAAAAAACCAGCCGCTATCTGATGATACAAAAAAAATACTGATTCAGGTTCTAAAGAACGCTGACGGAATAGGAATCTCCGGTGCAAATGAAAACAGCGATTCTGCATTACAATATTATTCAAGGACAAAAAAGCTCAGGGCAATTCACAGCTCCGAGACAAAACAAAGCATGGCAGCATCCAAAAAAATCACCAAAAAAACAGAGACGTCTCGAGCATTGCAGCTAAACCCGCACTTTTTGGTGCACATGACGTTTGCCGGAATGGACGATCTAAAAAAGGCGGCAAGAAAGACACGTGGAATTGTAATTTGCCCTAGGGCAAACTCGTCTTTGGCAGAAGGGATACCAAACTTTGAGGTAATGGCAAAGGCGGGTTGTACAATAGGAATTGGGACAGACAATGTCATGATAAACTCGCCAGACATGTTTCGGGAAATGGAATATCTATGGAAGGCACACATGGGGATACACCAAAAAAGAATTGATCCAAAGGAAATACTCAAAATGGCAACAGTAAACGGCGGAGTACTACTTGGCAAGAAAATAGGCTCAATTCTGCCCGGATTTTTGGCAGACGGAATATTCTTTGAAAAGCACTCGCTGGACTTAGAGCCGATGCACAATCCATATGCAAGCATTGTTCACAGGGCAAATGAAACTGCAATCTCTGCAATAATGATCGGAGGCAAAATAATCCATGGCAAGCTCTAGGCCGCATGTGATCATGTCTGCTGCAATATCACTGGACGGCAAAATAGCTAGTAGGACTGGAGACTCGACACTGTCGTCTAAAAAGGACATAAAGCGCATTCACAGATTGCGCTCTAGAGTAGATGCCATACTTGTTGGCAAAAACACCGTTATTCAGGATGATCCAATGCTTACCGTTAGGCATGTAATTGGCAAAAACCCAGTAAGAATAGTTCTGGACTCTATGGGGCAGATTCCAACTGGCTCAAAAATAATCCAGACCTCGTATTATGTTCCAACCATTATTGCTGTATCGAAAAAGGCACCGCGCAAAAACTTGGAAAGACTTGGAAGATTCCCAGTGGATGTCATAATAGTAGGCAAAAATAAAGTCGAGCTAAAACCTCTTTTGAGATTCTTACACCAGGCAAAAATCAAAACTATTCTACTGGAGGGCGGTGGAACCACAAACTGGGACTTTGTAAATCAGGGACTAGTCGATGAGGTGCTAGTCACCATAACGCCATATCTGGTTGGAGGAATAGAAGCAAAGACACTGCTCGAAGGAGAGGGATTCTCAACAATATCGAAATCTCTGAGGCTAAAATTGCGCAAAACCAAGCGTCAAAACAACGAAATTATTTTACACTATATCTGACGACGCATGTCGTTTCTGATGTCGGTGATCTTTGATTCGAGTGCTTTTTTGAGCTTGTCATTTTTCTTGAGATTCACTACACCATTACACCTTGGACACTTGAAGAATTGTTCCAGTGCTGTCTCGAATGTGAGCCTTGGGCAATCCTCATTTCCACAGTGATAGAATTGTGACGAGTTTTCATAGTCAAGTCTTTGCTGTAGTCGCTCTGAAATTTTCTTTTTCTGGTTTTCGATAAAGTTTTCTACTTCGTCCTTTCTTGAGCGCCACCTGTATACGAACCACCCCTTTCGCTCGTCCTTGACGCGAATCCCCGTGATGAGTGCCTTGCCAAACAAGTCATAGAGGACCTTTCTTACCATGTTGATTCTAAGCCCAGTCGAGCTTGCTATTTCCTCATCGGTTGCGTCTTCTGCCTTGAGCAAAGCACGCGCAACCTTGAGATATTCATCTCCTCCAATCATTGCAGAAATTCTAACAAATGGGTCTTCGTACGACTCGACCATATTCTCATGGCTTGTTTTGTATATTTAATATCTGCGAAGAAAAGCAGGATGCTGATTGAGGGATTCAACATCCTTTGCTTTGGGTAGAAGCAATATGTTCCACCGGCAAACCCTTTGTATTTTGAGTAAATAAGTCCAAAATATCAAACAAATGTTTGATTTTACTCCGGCATTCCTAAAATAACTTAAAATCCAAAATTATGTATGGAAATCTCCAAATGCGAATGCCCTCCAGGCTCTCCGACATACGAAGACGATGAAGGGATGCTTATCTGCTCGTCTTGTGGCGGATGGGTCGAGCCAGGCTAGGATTTTTTTGAGACTACCTGCTTTCCTTTTTCTGATGGTATAATTTGTAATCTACCGCCATCAAATTTGGAATCAAACTGAGCTCCGCCCTGAATTCTATCTAACACTATTGCCAGTGCACTGATCTCCGAATGGGGTTGGTTTCCGACTGCCACGTTATAGTCGGCGTTTTCATAGACGTCGCGCGGAACCTTCTCTGCGCCTACTACAATCAGAATTTGTTTTTCCTTTCCAATTTTTGCTTGTAGAGAATTGATGTTTTGGCCATACATTGTGAGGTGGACTATTTTTGCGCCGTTCGTTTTCTTTGATTTTAATAATGTGCGCCAGTTCTCAATGTATTCTATTTCAAAGTGGCTTCCCCAGGACTTGTTTACTTTGGAGAGCGTTTCCTTGATTTCCGGGTTTATCTCATTCATATAGATTTTTTTGGCGCCAAATGCGCGCGACACCAGAGCAACATGGGTTGTGACCCTGTCATCTCGGACCAATCTTTGTCCTATTCGCAGTACTTCAATCATCATCTTGTTCATAAAACTTGGTCAGGTCCTGCTTTCTTGGGATTTCTTTTATTTGCTGCGGGGGATTGGAGATCATTTTTTTGACCAGCTCTAGCAACTTTGGAATGTTTTGTTGAGTTACTGCGGAGACTGGTACCCATTTTTTGCTGTTTATTAGCCCAATGAATTCCGCTTTTTGTAATATTTGGTCTGGCTCTACTAGGTCCGACTTGTTTAGGGCATAGATTACACGTTCCTGGTCTACGTCGAGATCAGCCATGGTTTTGAGGCAGCTCCGGTATTTTTTGCGCAGCTCCATCTCTGAATCGGAAATGTCGATTACCACGATTACTACTTCGGCGTACTTGAGCTCCTCTAGTGTTGACTTGAAGGCCTCTATCATATATGCTGGTAATTTAGAGATGAATCCAACTGTGTCGGAAATCAGAACTGGGTCTTTTTCGATTAGGACCTTTCTTGTTGTAGTAGATAGTGTTGTAAATAGTTCCGGACTTTCCTGCTTTGTTTCACCTGTTAGCAAATTAAACAGGGTTGTCTTGCCTGCAGAAGTATAGCCTGCAAGCGATATTGTTTTGAGGCCGACTCGCCTCCTCGCTTCTCGATGTAGCGCCCTCTGCTTACCCATCTTTTCCAGCTTGGCCTTGACCGATTTCATTCGGTTTTGAATGTCATTGTAATACGAATCCACTTCATACATTCCAATTCCCATGAATCCCGGCTGCTCGCCCTGCTTAGCCAGTCGAACCTTTTCTTTTGCCCTTGACATTTCATATCTGAATTGGGCCAGCTTGATCTGTAAGTGGGATTCGGAACTTGTGGCACGCCTCTCAAAGATTTCCAAGATTAGCGATTCTCTGTCCAGTATGTTGATTTTGAGCTTTGATGCTAAGTTGTAGTTCTGACTCGGCTTGAGGATTTCATCATATATTAGAACATCTGGCTTTATTCTGTCTGAGATTTCTTTTATCTCTAACATCTTACCCTCACCAATTCCATATCTTGCCTTGTTGAGAAATTTCTGGCGAACCAGCTTGTCTACTTTGTAGCCAGCGGCCTCACAAAGACCATAGGCCTCCCTTATGGCGTCTTCATTATCATATGTGATTAGAATCGCGCTTAGCATTGTATAATTCCGACTATGGTCGTATTCTTAACAACTTTTCTACATTCATGTTAAGTACGATTTCTGCAATATCTGACGCGTATTCCGCAATTCTTGCAATGTTTTCCGTCATTCTTCTAATTCTGTACGCCTCTTCTTCGTCTTTTATGGCCTTGACTGACTCGATTATCCTTTTTTCATATTTTGATAATTCTGATGCCATTTCAATTGCCTTTTCTGCCTGCGCAAAGTCTTCTTTGAACAATGCTAGACATGCTTGGTCCAAGACAGATATTGCAAAGTCGTTCAAGTCTTCGATTTTATTCATTGCATCTTCTCTGACTGATTCTTTGAATTCCAGCATGTCCTTGGCAATCAGTACTGCATGGTCTCCTGTTCGCTCTATGTTTTTGACAATCAGTCTATACCCGAGGCACTGTCGTGCATTTGTAAAGCCCATTTCATGCAGCATGTACTCGTTTTGTATTGCGATCTTTAACTGTCTAATAATGTAAAATCCAAATCTATCCACTTCGTCATCAGAGTCGATTACTTCTTTTGCAAGCTCCAAGTTTGCCTCTCTTACCGCAAGTAGTGCGTCATTGAGCATTGATTTTGCCAAGTGAAGCATTCGCTTAAAGGCACCATCAACAGTTAATTCTAATAAATTCACCATGACCTGGATTGTTATACCATCGACAGAATCTGAAATTATTTCTCCACCCATCAACATTCCCTTGACTGCTGACTTGATTGCAGCTCTCTGACCTGGTTGGAGCCTGTCTCCCTTTGGCTTTATTTGAATTATCTTGTAGCCAAGAAAATATAACGACACCATCTTGCGAATAATTGCAGCATTGTTATCTTCGCGTGTTATCTCTAAAACTGCCTCTTCACCATGTGATGATTTAATCTGGTCTTTGGATGGAATTATTTTGAGTGCTGATCTTCCCTCCCGAGTTATGGTTATTTGGTCTCCTTGCTTTAGGCCCAACTCCATAATCCACTGTTTTGGTAATGACACTATATAGGAGGATTTTCCGGTAAATTGTATCCGTCTTGTCTCTTCTTTGTCTGACATAACTACATGAATTTAATTTATCTATATAGATGTGCTCTTCACATATACTCGCAAGCTCAGACGTATATTTTACAAATCTATCATCATATGGTATGCCTATTTACAAAGTAGATACTCCACAGAACAAGAATCATGTAAATAGAAATTTTGATTCTATTGAATTGGGATCTCCTTGGTCATGTTTCACTTAGGGCTCATGACTTTTCAATGCATGTTACCTACTGAGTGCAAACAACATAACGATATGAGGATCAAAGTCTATCATTCCACAATCCAGCAATTAGAAATAGATTCGAACTAGGCGAATGGATAAAACCCAACTTTCCAAGTTTCAGTAATACAAATGATCATATTTTATGATACGAGAATATCAATCACAAACTTGTTTAGGACAACTAAAATGAAGTATTCAGGCCTTGGATTTTTTTGATTATTTCGTCATGATTCGAATCCACTTCCAGCGAAAATATGAGCAAACCATCATCTAGGAATAATGTTACAAGCTTTACTCGCTCTTTTGCAGTAATCATCCAGTTTGTTTTACCTAATGGTCCGTCAAACATTTCCTCCACTCCTGCCTTAATTGATGCCCAGTAATGTGCCATATTGCCTAACTCCGAGTCTAATAGCGCAGCTTTGGATGTGTTTCTCGCAAATGCAACTATCTTTTTGTCCTTGATTCGCCCTACAAATCTAATGGACTCATCAAGTGTTAGGATGTGATTGCATATTACCAGTGAACTGTACTGACGATACAACTTCTCCCCCAAATATAGGCTCAAAAAACTAGATTAAAGCCTTACCACTGTCTAAAATATCATAGATCAACATGGTGGAACAATTTACGTAAAGAATAAACCGACAATCTTTACGTTATCTCAACCAAAATAGCATTTTGACATATTAATGGAATTATACAAGAATAATCATTGGACCCAGTAGTGAAACTAAAGCACACAATAGACGCACTCTTTGGATACGGGATATCAAAGAATCTTCCTAAACAAATAGATATGACATTTTCCAAAAAGACAGGCAGAATTCGAGAAGTATACCATGACAAACAACTGCTCTGCACTCTGAGAATTGACGGAGGCCTAGCAATCTCGCCGTATTTTGCACAAATTTTGCTCAAGAACAAAAAATTCCGCCAAAACTGCATCGAGGTAAATGACGATTCTGCGTCATTCGTTAGGGACGGCAAGTCGGTTTTCTGCAAGCATGTTACCTGGGCTGGCAAAAACATACTCATTGGTGCAGACGTTCCGGTATTATACCAAAATCAAGTAATTGCGGTGGGGCGCGCAATTGTAAACTCAAATATGATGGGCACACTAAAGCGCGGAGTTGCGATCAAGGTGCGAGATAGTTTAAAAAATAGTTTGGAGCAAAAAAAGACATGATGCGCGGAGGCAATCGCGAAATGCGAAGAATGCTGGATAGGATGGGCCTAGACATGAAGGAGCTCAGTAACGTCCAGGAGGTAATCATAAAAACCGACAAAAAAGAAATCATAATTACAAAACCGGCAGTTACAGAAATGAAGTCAAAAGACAATTCCATTTTTCAGGTTATTGCGGATTCCTATGAGGAAAAGGATCTAGAGACTCCTATTTTTTCAGAAGACGATATCATGCTGATATGCAGTCAGGCAAATGTAACCCCCGAGGTGGCAACAAACGCCCTAAAGGAGACCGGCGGGGATCTATCGAGAGCAATCTTACTTCTTACCACAAAATGAAGAATTTAATTAGCCGTACGGGCGGGTTTTAGCTGATGAAGGATGCGCCATCCCAAAGCATAGTTGCAGATTCAAAGGTAAGCAAAATTATCAAGTCCCTAGCAGAATTAGAGGACGATCTGGATTCTTTAAACATCAAGGTGGCAGATATGAAAAAAAGTCTCAATACCCGCGCCCAAAAAGAGATCGACTCTCTTAGAGAAAAGGTAACTCAGATGGCAATGCTAGAGGCAGAAGCCATGATCTCAGAGACTAGGGCAAGAGCGGAAAGCCAGGCAAAGAAGATAGCAGCAGACGGCGCAGCAAAGCTGGACAAAACCCGGGCAAATATAGATTCCAAGTTTAATGAAGCAGTTGACAGCGTAGTGTCAACAATTCTCAAGCCGTAAAGGCTTAAATCGCAAATTATATCATAGACAGTATCAGCAGCATACAACAATATCGTATTGGTATTGCCACCACCCAGGGTAAATCCTACTTTCAGTTTGTCAAAGCACTTAAGTTTTTGAACCTAGAATACGACTCCATCGTACCAGATCAAATCCCAACATACCGGGGAAATCTCATATTTACAACAGAAGACGAATCACCTAGATATGCAAGCCAAGCAATCTTAAACGAGGAGATTCTCCAGCAGGATCCAGCTGTAATCCAGGGAATTATTATAGAAAAGCTTGAGTCGGGACTAAACCAATCCGAGCTTCTAATTGGAATAGATCCAGGACAACGAATAGGCATATCTGTAAGCTATTTTGGCAGGGAAATAGAGTGCGGATTATACACGTCTCCAGAAGAGCTAGCATCCCACGTCGCAAAAATCCTCGGTGGCCTTAGAGCAGAGCGTAAGCTGGTGCGAATTGGAAACGGTAACATGCAGGTAGCAAAACAAATCACCACACAACTAAACCTCAAATTCTGTTCTCACTTTGAGCTGGAATTTGTAGATGAGAGAAAGACAACAAAGAAAATCAAAAACTACAACAAGCGTGGCAAGCGCGACATGCTCTCAGCTAGGGTCATTGCGCAAAGAGAAGGTTATAGGCACTTTGTGTTGCCGTTATCGCGTACTGGCTAGGTCTAAATTAAAAAAACACCCGGAAACAACCCAAATTCAGGCTCCAAGTACGTATTATCTCGTGCGTAAAAAAATCGTTAGATATTTATATAACTTTTCGAGTTTTTGTCAAATTGATCAGGCAGTTCTATCAGATCAGTTAAAATTTCTATATTTTTTTCCATAAAAATATGCAAAAAATATGGATCTATGCTTAAATATTTACGATTCCTATATTGCATTGACAAAATATGACATGTAAGGGAATTTGCTCCAGATACAAGGCACAAAAGCCAGTAGGAACTGGACGTTATGCTTCAGGTCAAAGACGTTGTCAAATTTGTGAAATCTTCATCAAATGGGAAGGACTATGGTGCCCGTGCTGTGGATACAGATTGAGAACAAAACCACGAAATCTCAAATACAAGGCCAAGCTGCGCGCTAGAGTCGAAGCAGAAGCTCAAGAAGCAACTGGAATCAACTCCATTGAAAAAGTGGAAGAGACTGTCGAAGTCGAAGAGCCAATAGTTGTAGAAGCCAAACCAAAAAAGGTAAGAGCAGCAAAAGTAAAAACTGCTAAAACTACAACTAGAAAGCCAAGAGTAACCAAGGCATCCAAAACTGATTCAGTTAAGACTACCACAGAAGAAACGATAGCAATAAAGGCATAAGTCTCATCTGGCATTTAATGTCAAGTTCTGACCACAGCATTACTGTGGAGACAGAAAATCGGAAATTCGATGTCAAAATCTTAAAGTACGAAAACGCTTTTTTCATTTCAATTTCTGAAGGTCCGATGCGGATCGGTGGTATGATAATATCAATTGCAACAGGACCTACACCGGTATCGTCTGAGATTATTCCAATACGGGCTGACCTGATGTTTCTAAAACTGATATCGCAAAAGATGGCATCCGAGGTTCGTGGCATTTGCGTTGTTTCACTCTCTGCACAAAAAGAACTCGGTACAGGCCCAGGCAAGGTTCTAATTGAGAAGATAACAGAGGCAATAAGGAAATGACGGACCTGCGTAGCTACATTGGTCTAGTAAAAAAGATGGGCCAGCTGCATACCATATCCAAAAAGGTCTCTACTAAATTTGAAATTGCATCTCTTACTGCACAAGTAGACGGCTCAAACGCAATTCTATTTGAGAATATTCGCGAAAGCAAATTACGACTGGTCGCAAATCTGGTTGGGAATCGGGCCAGATTTGCGAAGGCAGTCTCCTGCACAGAAGATACAATTCACCAAAAGGTAATCTCTGCTATTTCACATGCAAAAAAGCCCAAGGTAACACCATCTGGCAAGTTCTTTGAGAACAAGTCGCGCGACCTGTCCATACTTCCTATTGTTACTCATTTTGAAAAAGAATCGGGACCATTTATCACGTCTTCTATTATCTACTCGCAAAACTATGAGAAAAAGACACAAAACTCGTCATTTCACAGACTGATGCCAATAGACAAAACACACTTTTCTGTTCGAATGGTAGAGGGTAGGCATTTACACCGCTCATTTATGGATGCCAAAGAACATGGAGAAGACCTCAAAGTAGCAATTACAGTCGGCGTTCACCCAGCAGTGTCCATTGCAGGTGCATATCAGGCAGAATGGGGAGAAGATGAGCTAGAGATAGCAAATGCAATTTTGGACGGCAAGCTGACGCTGACCAAATTACCATATTCTGGAAGGATCGTTCCGTCTGGAACGGAAATCGTTATGGAAGGCAAGATTCTCTCTGATAAAACTCACAACGAGTGGATGGTGGAAATGTTAAGGACATATGATTTTGTCAGAGCACAGCCAGTCTTTGAGCTGGAAAATCTCTACTATAGGAATAATGCAATATTTCACGATATCTTGGCAGGATTTGCAGAACACCGACTGCTTATGGGCATGCCAATTGAATCCAAGTTAAATCGAGACGTCAAAAAGAAAATTCCACAAACAAAACAAGTTGTAATGTCAGATGGTGGATGCAACTGGCTCCACGCTGTTGTACAAATATCAAAGAAAAACAAGGACGACGGCAAAAAGACAATCGCAGAAACATTTGCAGCCCATCGTTCCCTGAAAATGGTAACAGTAGTTGATGATGATATTGATCCATCTGATCCAATCCAAGTAGAATACGCAATGGCTACACGATTCCAAGCAGACAGAAACCTCGACATAATAGAAAAGGTACGCGGCTCCAGTCTGGATCCATCAAGTGATCAGAAAAACCTACTCACTGCCAAGCTTGGAATTGATGCAACAAGACCACTTGACAAGCGACAAGAGGGATTTGAAATAGCAAAAATCTCTGGCGCAAAAAAATTCCCACTAGACAAGTATCTGTGATGATTAGTATTTTTTAAATCACTGGTGATTATACCATGTAAGTTAAACGCAAAAGTGCTTGGTGATTTATCGTCAACTATCTGTTTGTAGAGGTAATTCTAGATTCCGCGGATGATACAATGGATCATAATATTGAGATAGTAAGGGCAACAATAGATGATTTTATGAACTGTCGCGCAATCCATCAACAGAGTTCTTGATGGAACAGTCAGATAGCTCCGTACTAGCTATCCTTCAGATGCAGATTTTCCGCCATCTATGTTTAATATGGTTCCAGTAATCCACCTGGCATCATCCGATGCCAGAAATATTGCTGCCTTGGAGACATCTTCTGGATCACCAATTTTGTTTAGTGGTTGACGCTCTTCGAGCACTTTACGTGCCTGTGAGTCTTCGAGGTACGGTTTGATCATGCCGGCATTTATGATTCCAAGATTTAGGCAATTGCATCTAATGTTTTTTCTTGCATATTCAACCGCAATGGATTTTGTAAACATGGAAACTGCCGCCTTGGTAGCTGAATATACCGCCAGGTGAACCCGTGGGATTGCACGCTCACTGGATATAGAGCCGATATTTATGATGGCGCCGCTCTTGTTGTCAAGCATTTTGGATATGACTGCTTTAGTGATATTCAGTGTTCCTAGGATGTTTGTGTTTATTAGATCGGAAATATCCGAGTCCTTCATTTGATGAAAATGAATTGCGTCGTTTATTTTTGCGGCATTATTGACTAGGATGTCGATTTTGCCGTACTGGTCTACTACTTGGTCTATTGTGCTGAGGACCTGAGAATTATTCATAATATCGCACGCCATCGATACGGCATTTCCATTAATTGATGCGCGTGCCTTTTCCAGAGATTTTAGGTTACGCCCAAGCATTACAACCGTGGCGCCTTCTTCTACAAATCTTTTGGACATGTCTGCGCCAATGTCGCTTGATGCACCTGTTATTATTGCGATTTTGTTTTTGAGTTTCATGATTTTACCTACACCAAATTATCTTAAATCATTTGTGCTCACTTGACTAACGACACTGGTATGATGGATTTGTGCAAGACATAATTCGATACGCTTCCCAAAAAGAACTCCCTTACTTTGCTGTGACCAAGTGAGTCAATCACAATTAGTTCATTCTTGTTGCTTTTTGCGTATTTTAGCATCATATAGATAGGCGTCCCGTTCGCGATGATTTTGCTTGGATAGATATTGTTTTTTCTGCAAGAAAAATTGCAGCATCTAGTAACCTAAAAGAGTTATCAGAGCCGTCAAGTGGTGCCATAACTTTCTTGGTGCAAATTACACTACAATTCCCAATTAAAATTACATAAACCGTAGGCAATATTATCAGGCATGAGTTTCAGTCCTGAGATTAACCGACAAGGTCATAATCATATTCTACAAATTAGATCTATTGGGTAAAGTATACGAATACAAGAACTGGAGCGAGATAGAATCAGCAACCACAAAGCTAGTAACAAAGCTGCATGGAAAAAAATTCAAGACAATCTCCACTATTAGCAGGGGTGGCATGGTTCCAGCAAGACTGTTAGCAGACAGGCTAGGAATAAAGCAAATCCTAGTCGATGGAGAGTCAATACCAGAAGACTCGCTTTTTGTAGACGACATATACGATTCCGGCCAGACATTTAGAAAAATAATACAGAGTGCAGAAAGTCCGGACGAGTTGGTCTTTGCTACCATTTATGCAAGAAGAAAAAACAACTATCCGAAACAGCTAGTATATGCAGAACTGACGCGCGACACCGAATACATTGTATATCCTTGGGACAGATTTGAGCACGGAATGCCTTATGAGGAACACTAGTAACCTCGGCCTCATTCGCAAGAGTATTTGCTAAGTTATCGTCGCATTTCCGAATTAGAGCCTCTACCAGAACGCTAGATTTTACCTTCTTGTCCACTACTAGATTATTGAGTGTGTTGAACTATGCTTTTTTGCAAGCTCACACGCAATTTTTACTACCTTGAGTGAGTATTTGGATCCGTCAATACACACGAGGGTTTTTGTAAACACAAAACAAGGATGCTCACTCTTACCGGAGTATCTTATTTGCTCGACGTGTTCTTTTCCCATCTGGGTTTCCGCAGATTTTATTAGTCTTTTTTGTAGTATTCAGTGCGACACCAGAATTCTCTAGTATGTCATTTTACCAATAATACTGGAATCTGGGATTTATGCAATACTGCATTTGAAACGCTGCCTAGAAACAATTCCATCACACGCCCCTTTCCACGCGCCCCGATAACAATAAGATCAATTTTCTTCTTTTTTACAACTCCAATTATTTGGTCTACTGGATTGCCATATAATATGGCGTATGAAAAAAGAACACCGTGCTTTGCAGCTCGGTACTTTGCCTTTTCCAAAAACAATCCAGCTTCCTTTTTCTGGTAAATCTTGTATGGCGCTACTGCCGGCCTGAATTCTGCTGGCAGAAATGTAATAATATTTACTCCCAATATGGTGGCGTGTGTTGCCCGCGCAACCTCAATTGCCTGATCTAGTGCTTTCTCCGAGGGCTTTGAGCCGTCCATTGGAACAAGAATTCGCTTGATCTGATTTTCTACCATGATGTGCGAATTTGGCCTTTTCAATTTAAATGTCTTGTTTTGATAATCAAAAATGAATCTGTTTATCGTCTATGAAATTATTCCAGGATGAATCATGAATTAGTTTTTAATATCGCTTCGAAGCTGAAATGATTAATTGTACAAGTTGTTAGTTTTGGCGGCATTTTTGGCGACGATTTTTACAGTTAATATTGCATATGCTCAACACCATGGGGGCTCAGCTGCCCCGCCAGTGAGCTTTGGTGGCAAAGACGTAACAATATCCGCCGTACTTGATCCTGCTGACTTCAATCCTACAAAGGATTCATCAGCAAAGCTAAAAGTGCGATTCTTTGACTCAAAGACTAACACCAACATAGAACGTGTAACATACCGCGTCCAGATATTTTCAGGCGAAACATTACTTGCAGCTCAGATGTTCTATGATGCAGATGGCGAGCTTACAGTCAAGGTCCAGCCAAAATCTGAATGCGCAGAAAAAGAAGTCTGGCGCTGCACAAAATACGAAGGAAATAAGGATCCAATAGTTCCTAGCGCACTGGAATCAACTAGTACCAGCACTCCAATAATGCGGGGCCCAGTCTTTGACAAGCCAGGACAATACACAGTCAAAGTTTCAATCATTGGCGCAACAAATCCAAAAACCCAGACCACAGAAGACATTAAGTTTGAGACAAAAATCAACATTGCATCTGAACAACAATTCTCACTTGCCACGGCAACAGGAAAAACACCAGTCACCGTACGTGCATTTCAAGATAAAATAACTAGTTTCGAGTTTTCAGAATCCACTAAAACAATAACATTTTTCATGCCCTTCCACTGGGAACATGCACAACATACAACACTGGTGCGAACCGACATTGAGATTCCAAAATCATTTGCGCCATTCCAAAATATCAACAGCTTCAAGGGCACGATAAACGGAGTACCGATTTTTGCAAGCAGTCTGAGCATTGACACATATGGTAGCAAGGACACAAACACACTTCATCTTGCTGTTACTAGCGAAGAGCTAAAGATGATTGCAAAAAAGGTAACCGACAAAAATACAATGATTGTACAAATTACACCTGACAACGTCTCACTCAAATCAACTGATATCAAGTTCTCAAATGGTTACAAGGCAATAGTATCATATGATCCAAGATATGGTACAAGCAAGGATGTCTCGTTTAGTATAGCGTTCTTTGATTCATCTGGTTCACTGGCAAAAGACATCAGATATGCACTAAGCGTCAAAGATTCCAAAGGAAATGAATTTTACGTAAACACTGGAAGCGGTTCTATTCTTGGAATCCCATTGCCAAGCGGAGCTGACTCTAGACTAATTACAATTCCATCCAAAGGTGAATACACACTACAGATGTATCTGATTGGACGCGGATTGGTTGACTTTGATCCATATGTTCCAGCCAGTGTCAAGTTTAGTATTTCTGATACAGCGTCCCAAGTAAAATCAGAAGAGCCAAAATCTAATGTTAAATCTGATAAAGACACCAAAAAGGATGTCAGTAAGGATAAGAAAAAAGACACAAAGAAAAAAGACACAAAGAAAAAAGATGACAAGAAAAAACTAAAAACCGCAAAGCCTACAACCACCAAGTAAGAAATTCATCACATATTGTTTTTGTGCTCATAAACAATTGATTTTAAATCAAATCTCACAACTCCTTTCATGTCAACACAAAATCTCACAGTTACATGTCAAATACAAACAGCTCTGTCGGATCTGGATGTTACATTACACCGACAGAGAGATGTTATAATTTTTCATACTGACGAGTTCTGGTTGGTAAATTCTAGATTACCTTGTCGCCTTCGTCACCAGTCTTGATGTCGTATGTACGGAGGACTGGGTGCACGAAAATCTTACCAAGCGTGGCATTTTGTTTTATTATTTGGATTGACTTTTCCTCCATGTTTTCAGGAACGATGATTTCAAGGACATACTTGTCTGAAAATTGCGGAATGAATACCTCAGTTCCCTTTGATGCGTGAATTTCAGGACCTGGATTTTTTCCGCGACCTCGCTTTTTTGACACTGTCAGGCCGCCAACATTGATTTCCTTGAGGCCCTCGCTTATCGACATTACCTCGTTTTTTGGCAAAATAACTTCGATTCTTATCATATTTTTTCAAATTATTCACACGGTAAAATATCTTTTTTCTATTTCCAGAGTTATGACATTCGATAATCAAATGATAATCAGTTATGAATTTTTGACGTAAGTTCATATACTAAAAAATATTCGCTTCGACTGTGCCAATAGACTCTGGAGATACAGCATGGATTCTAATTGCTGGTAGCTTGGTCCTATTGATGATTCCGGCACTGGGCCTATTCGAAGCTGGCCTGTTGCGAAGAAAAAACACGGTTTCAATTTTCATGCAGATCTTCTTTGGTCTTGCATTACTTAGCGTGATGTGGTTTGTATTTGGATTTAGTCTCGTGTTTGGACCAGACACTGGCGGCATTGTAGGAAATCTAGATTATGTGTTCTTAAAGGGAGTACCATGGGACGACTCGCTACCATTTGCGCCCACAATCCCTGGAGTGTTGTTTGCTAAATTCCAGCTAATGTTTGCTGCAATCACGCCGTTGCTTTTGACTGGTGTTATTGCAGAGAGAATGAAGTTTTCTTCGTTTATCATATTTATTGTGGCATGGTCTGCTCTAATCTACTATCCTCTGACTCACTGGGTTTGGGGTGGGGGATGGCTAGGAGATCTTGGAGTATTTGACTTTGCGGGAGGTATTGTAATTCACACTAGTGTTGGAATGGGAGCACTGGCAGCTGCCATTGTTTTGGGCAAGAGAAGAAACTATGGGCCGTCAATAATGGTTCCGCACAGTATTCCGATTGCGGTACTGGGCTCGTCCTTACTCTGGCTAGGCTGGTTTGGATTCAACGCAGGAAGCGCGCTTTCTTCTGGCGGTGTAGCTGGAAATACTGTAATTGTTACTCACATGGCGTCGTCCATTTCTGCACTGATCTGGGTTGGATTGTCATGGATGAGAACGGGCAAGCCAAGCATAGTAGCTGCAATCAACGGAGCAATCGCAGGCCTTGCAGGAATCACACCAGCGTCTGGCTATGTAAGCGTAGAGCACTCATTTGTAATTGGCATTGCAATAGGCCTTGCATCGTATATCGGTGTATTGATAATCAAAGACAGATTGAAAATTGATGATGCACTGGATGTTAGCTCTGTTCACGGAATTGCAGGAATAATTGGATCTCTGGCAATTGGAATCTTTGCATCTGCTGCAATCAACCCAGCCGGACCAAACGGATTGCTCTTTGGAAACCCAGATCAAATTGTCATTCAGGGAATAGGAGTAGCCGTTGCAGCCGTACTAGGGTTTGGAGGAACATTTGCCATACTGAAGGTTATCAAGTTACTAATCGGAATTCGAGTATCAAAGGAAGTAGAGGAAATAGGTCTAGACATTGGCGAGCATGCGGAACGGGCGTATTCCGATGAGGAAGAATTCAAGCTAGACGAAGAATCTCAAAAAAATCAAAAAATCTGATAATCAAATAACGAGTTATATCGTTGATGTTCTAATTAGATCTAGGCATGGTCAAAGTAAGCGACGAGATAGTCCAGCTCATAATTCAGCAGGGAAACATGGTCCTTGTCGGAAGCGTGGATAGAATGGGCACGCCGAACATCTCGCCTCGCTTTGTAATGGCAATACTGGAGGAAGAGAAAATCGTCTTCGCAGACGCATACATGAACAAGACATATGCAAACATAAAGTCATGGCCAAAAATCACAGTTGCCATAGTGGATCAGGCAAATCGCTCTGGATTCCAGCTCAAGGGCGATGCAGAAGAAATAACAGATCCAGATATGAATGAGCAGGCGGCGCAAAAGCTAAAGGAGCTTGGGTTTAAGGGAATATCTACAAAAGTCTGGGCTCTAAACATTAAGGAGATCTATTCTATCAAACCAAATGAAAAATCGAAAGATCCTCTGATTTCTCCATATGGCTAGATTTCTAGCTCTGAAAATCTGAGCTACGTTTGGAAAAAATCATCAGTGAAAAATTATTACCTTTGAAAATCAATCCAGCCTGTTAAATTAAGGTCGCGAATTTTATCTATTTGAAGCGAGTCAAGACATTTTTCCAGTTTGGTTGGACAAAGTAATTGACACGATAAAAAAGAACACAAATTCTGCATCTAAGGGAATAATCACCATATCTGATGTGTCCCAAGTTGTAACAATATAGGCAAGTATGATTTGATCGTATGAATCAGTAGTGTTCCTTTAATGATACCATCACGTATGTCATACACGCTGGTACGCGGGAGGATCTCTTGTCGGCCCCAAGCCTGGCATCATGTGAACCTGCGCACCACGAATTCTCTATAATTTATCGTATACTAAATCTAATAAAAAATGATTTAATTTGGTTGTTTCTTGTATGTTGTATGTTTAAGCGAATTCTTGTTCCATATGATAGCTCGAATTTCTCCAAAAAAGCACTAGATACAGCAATTGAAATATCAAAAAAATTTGGCTCGGAGCTGTGGTTTCTAACTGTATTGGACAAGGACTTGCCATCAAGGCTTACTAGTAAAGTAACTGACTCCGAAAAGCCCCATAAATCGTTGTCCTCAATAGAGCTGGAACTGCGTAACAAAGTAATTGACTGCAAAGAACAAGGGGCCAATGCCGATTATGAACTCATCAAGGGATCCCCAAAAGAGACAATTCTTAGATTTGCAAAAGGAAGAAAGATGGACCTGATAATAATGGGAAGCCAAGGTTTGCACGGTATTAAAAAAATCAAAACACTTGGAAGCGTCTCACGAGCCATCTCTGAAAAAGCACAATGTCCGGTATTACTAGTCCATTAAAGCTACCACTGTTGTTTAGCTCATCGGAAATGGAGATTTCCTAATTTTAGAACAAGAATACAAAATCTTTGGCCGATTCTAATAGATTTCTACCTTAACTCAACTTGGTGTAAAGCACCAATGTATTGCCAAACCCGTAACCAAATTTACTGGCACGATGGAAGTTTGTTTTCCATGAATTATTGCTACGATGATGTCTTTGCGGAAGGTAAACTGAGTACACAAGCAAATGCTCATCTAAAGACACTCAAGATTCCACAACAATAATCAACAACAACTATTTTTGCATCAATGTTTCTATTATTCCATGGAAAAAGACCAAAAGCAAAACAATATGCTAGATGCCTACTCACATGCAACTGAGCTGTGGGCAAAATCGTTTCAGGCAATGCAAGAGCAGGCAACAAGCACGTTTAAGTTGTACATCCAGGGCTTTGAGCAGGCACTAAAATCATCCAACTTTGAGGAGATGAAAAAATACAACGAGATCTGGCAAAACATGGCAAAGCAGTTTGAGCAAAATCCGTACCAGTGGTCACAAAAAGCATGGGAAGATCTCTGGAAAGAGTCTGGATCCGCATCATTCAAGGCGTTTTTCGATAACTGGCAAAATGTCTGGAAGAACTTTACAAAAGATGCAGAGGCAAAATCAAAAGAAGCACTAGACAAGATTCAAAAACAAAACAAGTAGCGCAAAAAAATCCGGCACCCCTAGCTTAAGGCCAAAAACGGGATTGTACTTTGGCGACAGCTACCGATGCCGATCCTATATTATGATGTCATAGTATTATCTGGTTCGGTCTTCATACGGCACATTTTGTGTGGAAAATGTTAAACCTTATTTTGTGATTTCTGATCTTTTCTTGTAAAATTGTTCTAATTCTTACAAAAATAATGCCGATATTCAGATCTAGAATAAAAAAAAAGAAAAAAAGAGTAAATTTAGTTTCGTGGTTTCCAGGCACTAATCCAAGAGTTAATGATGTTTTGGCCCATGTCTGCAAAGGCTGATGCGTTTTGGTTGATTGTCTTTACGTTTTGGATTGTTGCATCAAATGCTGTCTGGACAACTTTATTGTTTGTCTCGACTGCCTTTACAAATGCCTCTGTCGCATCAGAGACTGCTGTGATAGTTTGTTCTGGCAAAGAATAGTTCATACCAACTTTGTTGGCTACGCTTTGCTGGATTGTTACTGCAGTGTGCACAAAGTTAGTCCAAGAAGTTACTAGCTCCTGGTTTAGGCTTGTGTATGATTGCAGTGACTGTGCAGCAGATTTGTCTAATGCGCTCTTTAGCTTGTCAAAGCTCTTGGTGTATACTGAAAACACGTCTTTTGTTGTTTCGTTTGTTGTCATTTTTTGCACCTTTTGTTGTGGAGGAGAGTCTACCTGATCCTTTGTCGGGTCTTGGTATTTCATTCCATCCATTGGTTATTAGAACCATTCATTGGTATATAAATATTTGGTAGTGATTGGTTTTGATTGGTAAATAACACCATCATTTATCAGACCCATACTTGATAATTATGCGTAATCTGACCACAATCAATCCCGCAACAGAAGAGCCAACCTCATCCAATGAATCCATGTCAAAACAATAAGTACAGCAAAAGGTCAGGGCTGCAAGATCGACATTTTAAGAATCGAAAAAAGACAGGAAAATCCATTAGGTTTTCCTCAGTAATCAATGATATTTTTGAAAGATAAAAAATAGCGCGAGATAGGACGTGTGGTCGTTGGGGCTCCGGTCGGGACTTCCCAATCCACAGTCTGATTTTAATTCAAAATTTTTTGATATTAAAGACGAGCGTAGAAATTATCAGTGCCTAGTTTAACCCCAACGGTATTGGGTTCAAATTCCGAATTGATACATTTACGCACAAAACTGCCTAGTTCTGCCTAGTTATCGAAGACCTGAATCAACCATTAGCGCAATGAACAACACTGCCAAATATGGACTGGAAAACTTAAACAAAACCCAGGATGATTTCTCCGATGGCTTTGCTATAACCCAAAATGACAACACCAGCATCAAAACCCCAGATGCAATTGCGGTGTACAGGTATACCTCTGTCATTACAGGTTTTCCATCATGTGTCAAAAAGAACGGCACTATACTGAACAATACCATGACAAGTGTGGAAATGGCAATCACTCTAGCTGATGTCTTTTCTGATTGTACCGCAGTAAGCATTGGAACGTTTACTTTGTTGTAGTCGTCTTTAAAGTGCAGAGTTAGTGCCCAGATGTGCATTGGAATCCAAATGAAGACTAGGCCTGCCATGACCATTCCAAGATCCCACAGTCCCTGTAGAGTAACTGCAGCATGGCCAATCAATGGAGGGGCCCCTCCGCAAAGGCCGCCCAGAATGATGTTGGTTCTACTTCGCCTCTTTAGCGCATGAGAATATACTGCTACATTGTTTACGAGACCAAAAGCCATGAAAATTCCGGCCCAGATTCCATTCCAGAATCCAGCAGTGTATGATATTGCAAATGCACATGCCAAAGATATACCAGCTAGTACCAGCCCAAAGTCACGCGCCTTTTCCGGAGGTGAAATTCTGCCAGATGGAATCGGTCGACCCTTGGTTCTCTCCATTATTGCGTCAATATCCCTGTCATGATAATTAGTCAAAGTATTGGCAGCAGCTGATCCTGCGGCTACTCCAAAAATCATCAAAGCCCAAGTAGCCGGCGACACTTCCACATCATACACATTTGATGCTGTTATTGTAGCACCAAATGCAGTAAACACCAAAAGGTACCATATTTTCGGCTTAGTCAGCTCGTAATATGTAGCAATTTTGCCCTTGGTCAGAGTCCTTTGCATCTATTTCCCTACTCCACGTGTAATATTATTCAAAATTAAATGTAACATGCCCCTAGGCCGAATGGTTATACGGCATAGTCTTGGTCCTGCGCTTCATCTCAATAAAAGACTCTGATGCCAGCACGCCCTCTATTCTTCCCACACCTTCTGATAAGAGCCTGTGCATTTCTGCTAGATTCTGGGCGTACATTGTCACCATGATGTCGAATCTGCCGGTTACCTCGGATATCTCCCTAATGCCCTTTATCTTGAATAATTCATCAATTATGTTGTCTCGGAATTTAGAGTCCATGTTAATTCCAGTCAAAGCCTTTACCCCATAGCCTAGTTCCTTGTCATTTACTACGATGGTGAATCGCTCGATAAGCTTTTTCTTAGTAAGCCTTTTGATTCTAGAATACACAACGGACGGATTTACCTTGATTTTCTCCGATAGTCTTGGAATGGAAATTGAAGCATCCTCGGATAGCTCCGACAGTATAGTCAGGTCTAGGTCATCAATTTTTGCCGTCTAAAACACCTGCTCGACAAATTCCTTTACTGTTTTATAAGTTAATGAGAAAAAATTGTAAAATTTTTCTAGATTTTTCCTTTTTTGTACAGCATTTCTGCCAACAAGACTGCTCCTTTTGCAGAGCCCATTTTCTTGTTGTGAGAAAATAGCACATACTTCAAACCATTGTCAAAGATTTGGTCTTCTTCCAGTCTTCCCATAGATGTGGTCATACCGTCATTAAGATGTCTGTCGATTCTTGGCTGTGGTCTTGTCGGGTCCTGGTGTACTACTAGGTAATCTTTTGGTGCCGAAGGTAATCCAGTAACGCTGATGTGATTTGAAAATTCCTCGATGGAATGTCTTACATCTTCTGCCTTTGCTGGCATAGATGTTTCAACAAAGACGGATTCTGTATGGCCATCAATTACTGGAACTCGCGTGCATGTGCAGCTCACCTTTATGTTTGCTGGCTCTATCTTGCCATCCTTTAACTTGCCCAAGATTTTTGCAGTCTCTACTCTGACCTTGTTTTCCTCTTTTGGAATGTACGGAATTAGGTTGTCAGTTACATCCAGTGCGGATACTCCTGGCGAGCGTCCGGCTCCAGAGATTGCTTGCATTGATGTCATGATTACTCGCTTGGCGCCATAGTTTTCGTACAGCGGCTTCATTGTAATGACTAGACCAGTTGTGGTGCAGTTTGGTAGTGGTAAGACATAGCCCTTCCAGTTTCTGTTCTTTTTTTGCTGCTCGATTAGCTCAACGTGGTCGTCATTGATTCCAGGAATCAAGATTGGCACATCCTCTTCATATCTGTATGCAGATGACGTTGATACCACTGGAACATCTTTGGCAAATTTGGTCTCAATGTCTCGAGCTGCCTCATCTTCTATTGCTGAGAAGACCAAGTCTAATTCTGATACTTTGACATCATTAATTGCTACTACTGGCATGTCACGTGCATATTTTGGAACATCCCCACCTACTTGCCATTTTACTATGCCGGAGTTAGGATCGCGAATAGCCTCGATGTATTTTTTGCCTGCAGATCTCTCAGATGCCGCAAGTTGGGTCACATCAAACCATGGGTGGTTCTCTAGGGATAAGAGGAATTCCTGCCCTACGGCGCCTGTTGCGCCCAAGATTGCTACGCGCTTCTTCATCAAGGAAAATTTTTGTGCGATCAATTAATAATTCTTAGCCCCAAGACCGCAACAACTAAACCCGTCACAGCCTGCCTTGATTCATGAAGTATGCCAAAAACATCCAATTTCATAGCACAGTCCACCATGGCGGACCTTATTCAATTTCTGTGTATGATCCTAGGATCATAGATTTTAGCTCGAATGTAAACCCACTGGGATTTCCCGACATAATCAAAAAGGCAATCGACTATGCCAAAATTCCAACATATCCGGATCACAATTCTACAAAGCTAAAACAAACCCTCTCAAAATATCTGGGAATGCCAATTGCAAACATCACAATAGGAAACGGAGCAACCGAAATAATCTATGATTTTTGCAGGGCTACATCAAAATCCAAGGTTCTTATAATTTCCCCCACATTTGGAGAATATGAAGCGGCAGCTCGACTCTATGGGGCAAAACCGGAATTCTTTGCAACGCTCAATCTACAATCTAATCTGGAACAATTCATAAAAAAAATCCCGAAAAATGGATTAGTTTTTGTCTGCAATCCAAATAATCCTACAGGCGAGCTTTTACAAAAAAAGTCTATTATGCAAATAATCAAGGTAGCAAAAGCTAAATCTTCTCTTGTATTTTTAGATGAATGCTTCATCGAGCTGACCCAGACACCAAACCAGTCCGTCATTGGTTTGGTCAAAAAATATCCAAATCTCTTTGTCCTGCGCTCTCTGACAAAATCATTTGGCCTTGCAGGATTGCGCGTAGGATATGCGATAGGAAACAAAGACATCATCTCTATCCTAAACAAGATCAAGGTTCCTTGGAGTGTAAATGAGTTAGCACATCAGGCGGGAATTGCGGCATTATCTGATAAGACATTTCTTACAAAAACACGAAAGCTAATAAAATCAGAATCCAAGTTTCTCATAAACTCAATATCGAAAATCCAAGGTTTTTCATGTTCTAGTTCTGCGACTAACTTTCTTTTGATCAAAACAAAACAGCCAGCAAGTCTTGTGCAAAAAAAACTAATACGAAAAAATATCTTGGTGCGAGATTGCGGAAATTTCCACGGACTCGACTCGCATTATATCAGAATAGCAGTTAGGACTAGAAAAGAAAACCAAAAGCTGGTATCTGCACTGGAGAAAATATCATGACTAGAACATTAATGATTCAAGGAACGTCGTCCGGTGCAGGAAAAACCACGCTCGTGACAGCGCTGTGCAGGATTTTCTCAAATCGTGGATACCGCGTTGCACCATTCAAGTCACAAAACATGTCAAATTATTCCTACAAGGACGGCTTTGAGATATCTCAGGCGCAGGCGATTCAGGCAATTGCAGCTCGTGCCGAGATCTCCCCGCACATGAATCCAATTTTGCTAAAGCCACTTGGCGACTATATTAGTAATGTCGTAATTCAAGGAAAACCGTTCAAGAAAATGTCAGCCAAAACCTACTATGAGAAATTTGCACTAGGTCGTGGAATTAAAACAGCAATGAATTCGTTTTCACACCTAAAATCAAAATATGATCTGATAATCCTAGAGGGTGCCGGCTCACCTGCCGAGATAAATCTGCAAAAATATGATATTGCAAACATGAAGATAGCACAAAAGACGCATTCTCCAGTAATTCTTGTTTCCGACATTGAAAAGGGGGGAACATTTGCTAGCATTGCAGGCACAATGATGTTACTATCAAAGCAAGAACAAAGTCTGGTCAGGGGATTCATCATAAACAAGTTCAGAGGAAACAAAAAGCTACTGGAGCCTGGATTTAGGCGCCTAAGGCAAATAACATCTAAATCCGTTCTAGGTGTAATGCCTCTAGTTGACCTAGAGTTGCCAAACGAAGACTCACTTGACGACAAAATCCATTTGTTCAGAAAGCAAAACAAGCAGAAACTAGACACCCAAATTGAAAAGCTGGCAAAGATAACGCAGCAAAATATTGACATCAAATCAATAGAGAGGTTGATATCATGATCCCAATTTTGATCGCAATTGGAGCTATACTACTTGATCTTGCTTTTGGCGACCCAAGATCAAAGTATCACCCAACTGCATGGGTTGGAACTATGATTGCTAGATTAATTCCATTTGCAAAATCACAAAATCCAACCATGGAAAAGATTGGCGGAATAACTGTAACCGTATCAATTACCGGACTTGTTGCTGCCCTGCTGGTATCCTTTGAAGTATTTACCAGTACTACCGATATAATATCAACGGTATTGATGGTTCTAATTGGTTCTGTTCTGCTCAAGACAACTATTGCTATACGCGGCCTAGAGCAGCACGGAAAGCAAGTAATGGAGTCTTTACACCAAGACAACCTAGGCGAAGCCCAAGAACGACTGGCAATGCTGGTAAAGCGAAGCACGAAACAGCTGGACAAAAACCATGTGGTATCCGGAGTCCTAGAAACCACAAGCGAAAACATTGTGGATGGCGTTACAGGACCGCTTTTCTATTTTGGCTTGTTTGGCTTCCCTGGAGCATTTGTGTATCGCACAATCAACACATTTGACTCCATGATAGGCTACAGAAATTCCATATTTTCCAACGTGGGCTGGTTTGCAGCAAATTGCGATAAGATCCTCAACTATATTCCTGCAAGAATCACTGGTTATGTGATGGTACTTGCCGCGCTAATCGTAGGTACAGATTGGAGAGGAGCACTGCATACAATGAGAGAAGACGGAAACAAGACCTCAAGCCCAAACGCAGGAATTCCTATGGCTGCAATGGCAGGTGCATTACACACAAGGTTTGAGAAAATCGATCATTATTCTCTGGGCAATGGCACAGCAGAGCTGGATTATACTCATTTCAAATCAGCAGTCACACTAATGAAGACAACGTGTGTTCTGTTTTGTGGAATTGTGACAATACCGTCAATCATGGTGTTGAGTTATCTTGGTTGGTGGATTCATGTTTAGACAAGCAGGTTCTGTGTTTTCATTTCTTACAATAATTCCTGCAGGAAATTCTGATCTGCAGACTGTTGCAAAACACATGTATCTATTTCCAGTAATTGGAATTGCAATTGGTTTGTTGCTTGGAGCAGCAGGCTGGGGAATGTCTTTCTTTTTAGAACCACTAGTAGTTGGATTGCTAGTTACTGCTGGCCTAGTACTGATCACTGGCATACACCATACTGATGGATTATCAGATTTTGCAGATGGTATCATGGTTAAGGGAACAAAAGAAAAAAAGCTAGAGGTGATGCGGGACCCAAAGGTCGGCTCTGCTGGAATAATTACCATTGTGCTTTATGTCGCAGCTGCTGTTATTGCACTCTCTTTCATGAAGGGCTTTGAGCTGTTTTATGCAATCTTGATTGGAGAAATTATTGCCAAATTTTGCATGGTGTTGTCTGCAAGCATTGGTCCTTCTGCTTGGCAGGGTTCTAACTCGACATTTATCGAATCAATGAAGGACAGAAAAAAGCTAGTCATTGCAGGAATAATTACCATATCGATAATTGTAGCATTTCAGAACAATGCCGGCTTTGTGGCATTGGGTGCTGCCATAGTAATAACTCTGATTATCATAGGCGTCTCTAGGCGTAGTTTTGGCGGAATCTCAGGTGACATTATGGGTGCTACAAACGAGCTGGCACGGGTTTCTGCATTTCTAGTGTTTGCATCGCTATGATTGGACTGGTCATGGCAGGAGGCAAGGGGACAAGGATGAGTATACCGGGTGAAAAACTTCTTCTCCAATACAAAAAGCCAGTCATATTGCACGTAATTGACGCACTAAAGAATTCCAAGTGTTTTACAAAAATAATTGCGGTAACAAGCCCAAATTCACCAAACACGGAAAAGCTTGTCTCAGAGCATACGGGTATTGTACCAACAAACGGACAAGACTATGTCTATGATCTCAATTTTGCATTATCCAAGTTTGATGAGCCAGTTTTTGTGACCTCTGGTGATCTACCATTATTAGATCATAATGTGATACAAGACTTGGTATCAAAATACCAAAATAAAGACTGGCAGAGCTTTGTTGTGACAAAAAAATTCCTAGACCAAAACAACCTATCTCTTGAATATTCCACAGATGTAAATGGCGTTCAATGCTATTACACCGGAATCTCCATAGTAAATCCAAGAGGATCAAAGAGGGAAACCTGTACTATATTTGATGATAAAAGAATTGCAGTTAATCTGAACACAAAGTCAGATTACGACTTATTCCAGAATTCCTAGTATAGTTCCGTGAATCTTTGCAACAGAGCCAGTTGGTTCTGCAATTACGTTGCCGCAAGACTTGCATGTAACGATTGAAGTGACATGTGAGTACAAAATGTTCTCCGCACTACACTCCTTACACTGGACCTTTTGGAATTTGCTCTTTGGCTTTGGAACCAAAATGTGTGCTCGCTTTGTCATGCAGTCAACTCCAATTTGCGTAGTCTAATCCCATGTTTCATTGTTTTCTTTTTACAAATAGGGCATGTAAAAATCAATGTTTGTTTTTTTGTAGTTTTAGCAGGTTTTGCAAGTTTTGGGAATTTTTGTCCTCCGTACCCCTTTTTGTCCTCTTCGTGTCTTCGCTCACCAATGGCAGAGCCTCTTCTTTTGCCTGCTTTGTACAAGGCTACCTTTTGAGCAGTATGTTTCTTGCATTTAGGACAATATCTGTTCATTTCCTTGGGTACGTTCATAGAGAAAGCCCGCCTAGCTGGTAATTTAAACAATAGCTCCTCATTGAACCTATAATAGAGCCTACTCCAAACTGATTGGCGTGTCACGTCTTGATACCATCAACTCACTCAACGCAGTTGCCATGGGCGACAAAAAGGCAGACATCATTCTAAAGAATTGCTCATTGATCAACGTTTACACCAAAGAGATCAACACAGACACCCAAGTTGCTATTACAGCTGATAGAATCGCATATGTCGGTCCAGATGCAACACACGCCGCAGGACCAAAAACTACCATAATAGATTTAGAAAAAAAATATCTCACACCGGGATTTGCAGATCCACATGTTCACATTGACCAGTTTGTAATGCCATCAGAGCTTGCCAAGCGATCGCTTCTTTGCGGAACGACGAGCCTTTTTTCAGATCCAATAGATATCGTGAGTGTTTGCGGATTTGCTGGACTAAAACAATTTGTAAAGTCGTGCTCTGGACTACCAATTAGGATTTTCTCTGTAACTCCTGGCGGCATACCCGTAGATCCTAAATTTAGCCACGGAAAAGCACTATCATTATCAGAAGAAAAGTCTGCCCTAAATCTGAATGGAATTGTGGGATTGGGTGAAGTGTTCTCGTGGACCAAGGTCACAAGCAGAGACCAAAAAACAATGAAAAAGCTTGCACAAATGCTTGACCAAAACTGTCTGATAAACGGCCACACAGCGGGAGCATCAGACAAAAAGCTTAACGCGTACATTTCCTCTGGAATTTTCTCATGTCATGAGCCAATCGACTATTCTCAGGTAATGGAGAGACTCAGGTTAGGAATGTGGGTTATGATGAGAGAGGGCTCCATTCGGCGTGATCTAAAAAACATCATACCGCAAATCCTGCAAAACAAACCATATCTTTCAAGGCTGATGTTTTGCTCAGACGGCCTAGACCCGCTTGACATCACACAGTACGGTCACATTGATCATTGCGTCAGAGAGGCAATTGCACTGGGCATGGATAAAATTGATGCAGTAGCATGTGCATCAAAAACAATCTTTGACTATTACAAAATGGGCAATGACATTGGTGGAATTGCTCCGGGCAAGCTAGCAGACATGCTTGTCTTTGATGACTTGACCAAAAAGCCAAGGCGCGTATTTGTTGGCGGCAAGCTAGTAGTATCAAATGGAAGCATTGTAGCCAAGATAAGAAAAGATGCATTACCTGCCTGGATTACAAAGACAGTCAAGCTAAAGAAGTTCTCTGAATCTGATTTTATAATTCCAAGCAAAAGCCACACAGTCACCGCAAACCTAATCGAAATGGACACTGAAATCATCACAAAATTATCTACTGCAGAACTTGCAGTAGAGCAAGGAAATGTCACACCATCCAGAGAAAAAGACATCTGGAAGGTAGCAGCATTTGATAGGACATACGGGTCAGGCAAGCACGCAATAGGATTTCTGAAAAACTTTGGGGCAGATGTAGGAGCATTTGCATCTACGTGGAACTTTCATGAAAATGATCTAATTGTTATTGGTTCTACAGAAAAAGACATGACCATAGCAGCAAACCATCTGGTAAAATCCCAGGGTGGAATGGTAATAGCAAAGGACGGCAAAGTCATGTCATTTTTGCCGCTCCAAGTGGCTGGAATCATATCAAAGAATTCCTTTGACGATGTTCTGGCCAAATTTACGAGCCTAAACCAAACATTACGGGATGCCGGCTGCAAATTCCCAAGGCCGCACCTGATGCCACTGTTTTTGCCATTTCTTGCCTTACCGTCAGTTAGGATCCTACATTCTGGAATTATTGACGTAAAAAAGCGATCTATAATACCCACGCTAGCCTAGCAAACTTTTAAAAAAGGGTTCAAAAGATTTTTTTTATCTAGTATGGCTTCAATTCAGCAAACACCACAAGGACCAGTCCTGGTTCTAAAGGAAAGCGCCCTCCAGCAAAAAGGCAGGGACGCCCAGAAAAACAACATAATGGCTGCAAAACTTGTAGCCGATCTAGTCCGAACAAGCCTTGGTCCAAGGGGTCTAGACAAAATGCTCGTAGACTCTATTGGTGATGTCACTATCACAAACGACGGTGCTACCATACTGAAGGAAATCGACGTCCAGCACCCAGCAGCAAAAATGATGGTTGAAATCTCAAAAACTATAGACAATGAAGTAGGAGACGGTACAACATCCTCAGTCGTGTTTGCAGGTGCATTGCTAGAAAAAGCAGAAGAACTACTAGCAAAGGATGTCCACTCTTCAGTCATAATAGAAGGATATCAGGCAGCACAGGAAAAAGTCATGGAATTATTGTCACAAATTGCAAAAAAAATCGAGCCAACTGACGAAGAATCATTATTCAAAATAGCAACAACTAGCATGCAATCAAAATTAATCTCTGAAGATTCAAGCGTTTTAGCAAAACTAGTAGTCGATGCAGTATTGCGCATAGCAGAAAAAAAAGGCGACATATACGTAGTTGACCTAGATAACATCAAAGTAGAGAAAAAGGCAGGCAGCTCCATCCAAGCGACAGAGCTTATCAAGGGCATAGTCCTAGACAAAGAAGTCGTTCACAGTGGAATGCCAACCAAAATTGAAAAGGCAAAAATCGCACTACTCAATGCAGCACTAGAAGTAGAAAAAACAGAAATGAGTGCAGAAATCAGAATTACCGACCCAACTCAAATGCAAATGTTCCTAGAAGAAGAAAATAGAATGCTCAAGTCAATGGTCGACAAGCTGCAAAGAGTCGGAGCGAACGTTTTGATCTGCCAAAAAGGAATTGATGATATTGCACAGCATTATTTGGCAAAATACGGAATTTTATCAGTAAGACGCGTCAAAGAATCCGACATGACAAAATTAGCAAAAGCATCTGGCGGCAGAATTACCACTAATCTGGATGATATGACAGATAAGGACCTAGGACATGCAGACCTAGTACACCAAAAGAAAGTCGAGTCCGACAAGTGGGTATTCATCGAAGGATGCAAGAATCCAAAATCTGTAACTCTTCTAGTTCGAGGCGGCTCGCAGAGAGTAGTGGATGAGGTTGACCGCTCTTTGCATGATTCACTAATGGTAGTAAAAGATGTAATTGAAAAGCCTGCAATTGTTGCAGGTGGAGGAGCACCAGAAGCACACTTGGCATCCCAACTAAAGGAGTGGTCTGATAACTTTGAAGGCCGAGAGCAACTAGCAATTAGAAAATATGCAGAGGCACTGGAGGTAATTCCACTGACAATAGCAGAAAACGCGGGAATGGATCCAATTGACACCATGGCAAACCTGCGAGCAAGGCAAAGCAACGGTAGAAAGTGGGCTGGAATCAACGCCAAAGAAGGAAAAATCGACGACATGCTATCATTGAATATAGTCGAGCCAGTGTCAGTCAAAGAGCAGATCGCAATATCCGCAACAGAGGCCGCCTGCATGATTTTGCGAATCGACGACGTAATAGCAGTCTCTGGGAAAAAATAAACCCTAAAACATTATTCATATCACATAGATTTGTGTACAAAATAGGCATTGATCTGGGCGGAACAAAAATCGAAGCAGTGTGCCTTGATGAATCCCTGAACTTAATACAGAAAAAGCGAATTTCCACAAACCAGCAAAATGGCTATACAGGCATTGTAAATTCGATTGCTTCTCTGGTACGTGATATTACAAAAAACATTGATGATTATTCTGTAGGGATTTGTACTCCTGGGGCAATCTCAAAAAAAACAGGCCTAATCAAAAACAGCAATACACAATGCCTGATTGGGATGCCACTAAAAGAAGATCTGGAAAAATCACTGGATAAAAAAATCAAAATGGAAAACGATGCAAACTGTTTTGCAATGGCGGAAGCAAAAATGGGTGCAGCTGTAGGATACGGTATAGTATTTGGCGTAATAATGGGCACCGGAGTAGGGGGAGGAATAGTAATTGACGGCAAAATCCATCATGGTAGAACAAACATTGCAGGCGAATGGGGCCATCACACGTTACACCAAGATGGAAATTTGTGCTATTGTGGTAGGCGCGGATGCGTAGAGACATACATCAGCGGGCCAGCGCTGGAAAAAAGATGGGAAGAGCTCACTGGAAAAAAAGAGTCTCTTCCTACAATAATTCCAAATTCAGAGTCTACACAATGGAAGCAGGAATTTTTGGATAATTTTGGCACCAGTCTGGCAAATGTAATTGACATTTTGGATCCCGATGTCATAGTATTAGGTGGAGGATTATCCAATATTGATTTTCTATACACCCAAGGAAAACAAGCAGTATACGGCAATGTGTTCAGCGACCTAATCGATACACCAATTATACCAAACAAGCTAGGCGATTCTGCAGGCGTGTTTGGCGCAGCTCTTCTTTAGAAATTCTCGTATGCGTAGTATGATATTTTTTTTGCTTCATCTAGCAGTCTAGCACCAATCTGTACCATGTCGTTTGGCGCAGAATATTCTTTTTCTAGGAATTGACCTAGCTCGGGATCGTTTCTGAGTTTTTTGTATTCTTTTTCATACCAGATAAGAAAGTTAATTGCATCAATATTTCCTGATTTCTTTGCTATTGTCTTGAATTTTTCAAGACCTACTCTGTCCATTTTGAGGCCGAACTTGATATTGTATTCATCTAGCAAATGCAAGAAAATATCATGAATTATTCCTACAAAACTATCAAATTTTTCAGGCGATTCTAGTCTTGCAAGAATTTTTTCTGCTTGCGATATTTTTTGAGCAGTACTCATAGATACGGTTCTTTCTTAACTCTTGAATATCTGTTTATTTTAATTTCAGTTAATCTCTGTCTATTTTGGCTGTTTAGTGGGGTTATCTTTTGATAATGTTTCTGAATGTACCTGCCGAACTATTACAATTGATACTAAAATTAACAAAATTACAAAAAATGATTTCACATGGTAGCAATTTTCTTATTTTTAAAAAATTACTACAAATTTTTACTGCGGTTCTATTGTTGCTGGAGGCTTGCTTGATATCACATATGAGACCCAGGTTACCTCGTCGATCTCATTTGTGATTCTATTGCTGATCTTTGCCAATATTTCATGCGGCAGTCTGGTCCAATCAGCAGTCATTGCATCAATTGACTCTACCACCCGGATCATCACAATGTTTCCGTACTTTCGCTCATCTCCTACCACACCTACTGCTTTGTCGTCTCCTACCGCTGCATATGCCTGCCAAACCTTATCGTACCATCCAGATATTTCCAATTCTTCTTCTACAATTTTGCTTGCAAGCTTGCAAATGTGTAGTTTCTTTTCCGTTATTTCACCAATTATTCTAACTGCAAGGCCTGGTCCGGGGAATGGATGTCGCATAAGCAGTTTTTTTGGAACGCCTAAAAGTGCGGCAACCCTTCTGACCTCGTCCTTGTATAATTCTCGTAGCGGTTCTAGAACCTCAAGCTTGAGCCAGTCTGGCAAACCTCCAACATTGTGATGAGTCTTGATCACAGCTGCAGGGCCCTTTGAGACTCCACTCTCTATTACATCCGGGTATAGAGTTCCCTGCGCAAGCCACCTGAACGGACCGTTTTTTTCTGCAAACTCGGTAAAAATTCTAACAAATTCCTCACCAATCATCTTTCTTTTTTTCTCTGGATCTGCTATTCCCTGCAGTCCATCCACAAATCTCTTTTTTGCATGAATTGGAGTGAAATTGACTGCAAAATTATCCTTAAACATTTTCTCTATTTCGTACTCTTCGTCTAGTCGCAACAATCCATTGTCGACAAATACGCACTTGAGCCTGTTTCCAATTGCCTTATGAATCAATAATGCAGCAACCGTGGAGTCAATTCCACCGCTTACTCCACACAATACATCTCCTTCTATTTTTGAGATTTCACTCACGGTTTTTTCTATGAATCCCTCCATGGTCCATTCCTGCTTTGCCTTGCAAATGTTTAGAACAAAATTCTTGAGAATCTTGACTCCGTTCTCAGTGTGTACCACCTCGGGATGGAATTGTATTCCGTAGATTGACTTGATTTCATTTGCGATTGCTGCTGCTTGTGATCGTTCAGTGTGGCCAATTATTTTGAAATTGTCAGGAATTTTTTCTGCCTCATCACCATGACTCATCCACGCCCGAAGCGAGTCTCCAACCCCTCCCAAAAGGCTGGTGTTACTGTCTATTGTTAGGGTGGAATGCCCGTATTCTTTGTTGGAGCGCTTTACTTTGCCACCAAAATTATCCACTATTAGCTGGTGACCATAGCAAATCCCAAGCAAAGGTAGACTCAACTCAAAAACCTTCGAATCGGGACGAGGCGAATCATCGTTGTAAACACTTGATGGACCTCCAGAGAAAATGACTCCCTTTGGGTTCATTGCCTTTAGTTTATCAATTGGGATATCAAATGGGACAAGTTCCGCATAAACTGAAAATTCGCGTATTCTTCGACAAATCAGGTGGCTGTACTGAGAACCAAAGTCCAGAACTACTATCTTATCCATTTTATCACTTGGAGTTTTCTATCATCTTTGAGAGCGACCATGTAGCTGTGTTTAAAATTTCAGTGACACGCTCTTTTTGACGATAGTTTTTGATTATTATTTCTCGCAGTGATGTTCCGTCCTTGTTTACAAGACAGTCTATCATGGAATCCTGCGTTATGATTCCCTTTTCCATGTCTGCAATGTCTTTTTTCTTCATCTCACCTATGATTCTCTCAAGGAAAAACGATTTGAATGGATGCATGTCTTCCTTGAGATTTAATGTATTGTCTAAAACAATTAGAACTTGATCAGGTGTGATGTGTGCATTTCCAATAAGTGCACCGTCGGTGTTTTTCTTTAGAGGCACAGAATAATCTTCTTTTTGGACTTGACCTGTTTCTTTTAGTGATGATGCTTTGGTGAAGCTTTGCTGCTTTAGTAAGGAATTGATTAATGCGAGATTTTTCTCAAGCATTTCGATTTCTTCTTTGTGTTTTTGTATTTCAGATGTCAGCTTTTCTTTGACTTCTAGGACGTCTTTGATCTGATCCTCTGAAAACTGCATATTTGTAATGAGGTAATCTCGGTATTAAAACGCATTCTAGCTAGAAACGTTATGTTCAAGCTGCTGGTATGTAATTTTCTTAAAACCCCTGATTGGCTTTGAGAGGGTAAAAAGATCGGATTTTGTTTTTGTCGCATGCCATTCGAGCAGAATTTTCCCACGATGTAGTTTTTTCTGCTTGATTTTCTTTTCCGATTTTTTTGTGCGGGAATATGTGCCTATTTTTGGTCCAAAATCCATGCCAAAAAGAAATATTTTTGATGCACCAAACTTGCTTGCCAAAAACACTGCTCTGTCTCCATCAGTAAAGCCACCAAAATTTTCAATCTTGCCTACTTTTTTTGTCTGTGTTGTCCCAATACAGTTTTTAAAATTTCTTGCAAATTCTAATTTTGAAATGTTATCCCCGTGAGCATGAACAACTATGATGCTTGTCTTACTGAGTTTTCTTATCAAGTCCAAGTCTCCATCCAGATCAGTTGCTATGATTTGAGGCCTGATTCCATTTCTAACTAGGACATCCAGAGAAGAATCTGCACAAATTTTGACTGTATCTTTGTATTTTTTCAAAATTGGCAGTGAAGAGAAAAGTGAGGGGCCAGAGCCAATGACAAAAACTGTCTTGCCAGATATTGTTTTTTTTAGCTTTTGAAAAGAATACTGTCTTGATATGATTGAATCTAACATGAATGCGGCCTTTAGGTCATTTTGTTTCTGATAACCAAATTCTCGTACTATTTGGTTGTATTTTACACCCCATCCGTGGATCATCAACTCTAAAATGAGCATACTTTATCATAAATGATGTGAACAAACTAGGTCCAGTACGAGTTGGCGGAAAAAACCCAGTCAGAATAATGGGAATACTAAACACCAGTCCGGAATCATTTTACAAAAAATCAATCAAACGTGGGCGAGAGATTCGAGATGCAGTTAAACTAATGGAAAGCAACGGTGCTGACTTTGTTGATGTTGGAGGAATGTCTACTGCGCCGTATCTCTCAACACTGGTATCAGAAAAAGAGGAAACTAGACGAATACTGGATGCGATACGGCACATTCAAAATACATCAAATCTCCCAATCTCGGTTGATACGTGCAGATCTTCTGTGGCAAATATTGCGCTCGAGCATGGTGTGGACATCATAAACGACATTTCCGGACTAAAATACGACAAAAACATGATATCTGTAATAGAAAAACACAGCCCATCACTTGTCTTATGTGCATATGGGCAGTCTCCAATTAAAGACCCAATAGCGCAAGTCAGGCATTTACTAAAGCAGAGCATTACCATTGCAAATAACATCTCCAAAAACAACATTGCAATAGATCCGGCAATTGGCTTTTTCAGAAAGACAGGTAAAAATCACTTTTTTTCAAAAATAAAAAAAGACTGGGTAGCTCGAGATCTGAATGTTTTGCAGAATCTTTCCTCTATTAAGCTGGGGTTGCCCATTTTGATTTCTGTTTCAAACAAGTCATTTATTGGCAAAATTCTCAACAAAGATCCGCAAGACCGTTTGTACGGATCTGTTGCTGCAGAAGCAATCTCCGTTCTCAACGGAGCTGACATAATACGCACCCACAACGTATCGCAAACAAAGGACGCAATTTTTGTGGCGCAAAAATTATCAAAACAAATCAGGAAAGGCTTATAACATAATCAAAATCTTCTGTAGAAGGTTTGGAAATTAAAGAAGGATTAACTTTTGATGACGTTCTTCTTGTGCCAAAATATTCAAACATCACGACCAGATCGCAAACAGATCTGAGAACAAAGTTATCCAAGAATATCTCACTTAACATTCCTCTAATTAGCGCAAACATGGATACCGTAACCGAGTCTGCCATGGCAATTGCTCTGGCAAGGGAGGGCGGAATTGGAATAATTCACCGATTCCTAACCGTCGAAGAAGAAGTAGAAGAAGTACTCAAGGTAAAACGTTCTGCAAGCGTAATGATAGAAAACCCATACACGATATCTCCTGACCAATCGACCAGAGATGCTATCTCTTACATGCAAGAAAAAGGAGTTTCTGGATTACTGGTGGTAAAAGATTCCAAGCTAGCAGGGATTTTGACCCACCGAGATGTCATGTTCGAGTCGGAATCAAACAAGCTGGTCCGAGATATCATGACAAAGGATGTCATTACAGCAAAACCCGGAATCAATCTAGTTGAGGCAAAGGAAATCCTTCGCCAACATCGAATAGAAAAGCTTCCACTAATCGATGATGCAGGCCAAGTAAAGGGGCTGGTCACAAGCAAGGACATTACTCACAATGAGGACTATCCAAATGCATCCAAAGACAAAAAGGGCAGACCGCTAGTCGGCGCAGCAGTCGGCGTCAAAGGCGACTTTATGGAGAGAACCGAAGCGTTATTGGAAGCAGATGCCGATGCCATAGTAGTTGACATTGCACATGGCCACAGCGAAAACGCAATTACCACAATCAAAAATATCAAAAAGGCATTTCCAAGCTGCGAGCTAATCGCAGGAAATGTAGCCACTGCACATGGGGCAGAAGATTTGATAAAGGCGGGAGTAGACGCTGTAAAGGTTGGCGTCGGCTCTGGCTCTATTTGCATTACGAGAGTGATTACCGGTTCTGGCGTTCCGCAGCTAACTGCAGTATATGACTGCGCTCAGATTGGCAAAAAATATGATGTTCCAATAATTTCTGATGGTGGTACTAGGACCTCAGGTGATCTCACAAAAGCACTGGCAGCAGGCGCATCAACTGTAATGGTTGGAAGCCTATTTGGCGGAACCGATGAAAGCCCGGGTTCCTTTGTAATGAAAAATGGCAAGCGCTACAAGATCTATAGGGGAATGGCATCATTTTATGCAGCACTTGGAAGAAAATCAAAGGAAACAGGGAATGTAGCAATTAACGATGACCTAAATGATTATGTCGCAGAGGGAGTAGAGGCAATGGTACCATACAAGGGAACAGTGACTGATATCATAAAGCAGCTAAGTGGAGGTGTGCGTTCTGGCCTGAGTTATTGCGGGGCACATACCATACCACAAATGCAGCAAAACGCAGAATTTATCAAAATGTCGCGAGCAGGATTTGCCGAAAGCCAGCCACATGACGTAGACTTGATGTAAGTTTTTTATTGTCTAGTTTTGAATAACAGTTCGTGCTCAATAAATTCACACTAGCGGGAATCGGAATTGGCGCTGTAATCATTGCAATTGGAGCCTATGCACTAGTTAATTCACTAGGGCTGCAAACCGTTACGCTAGATGACAAGATAGACATGACTAAATCCGTGTCGTACAAATTCCTGGCACCAAAGGACTCACACCAGAATTTCAAGGTGACTGGCGAGAAATTCCACGTGAAATTGGAGACGCCTGGCGCTGGCATACAAAAGGATGAGGATTTCAAAAATGAAATTACGTTTGACTGGTATGTCTTACAGGAAGGCACAAACACAATCAAAATAACAAATGTCGGTCAAACCGAGCTTCAAGTCACTGGAACATTCCAAAAGAACACCGATCCACTGCTGTTTACGTATCACTTTATGGTGATTACTGCAGGAATTGTGATTATCGGCTTTAGCGCCGCATTTAGTGTCAGAAAGCCAAAGGGATTCTAGGACAGTTTTGCCTTTTTGTACGAGCCTAGTATTTTGAGAAATATACACTGCTGGCTTATTTTCTGTAGCAGTTCTTCTATTCTTTGGTCATATTGGTTTCCATCGAAATCAACGTAAAAATTGTATTCCCAAGGAGTGCTCTTGTTGGGCCTTGATTCTATCTTTGTCAAGTTGATCTTGTAGTCATTGAATTCCTTTAGTATGTTAAAGAGTGCTCCTGCCTCGTGCTTTACTGAAAATATTATCGATGTCTTGTCGCCGTCCTGGATTTTGGTTTTGGATAATACCAAGAATCTAGTATAGTTGTTTGCATTGTCTTCAATTCCTTCCAGTATTATTGGTACGCCATGTATTGCAGATGCACGTCTACTTGCAATACATGCAATATTTCTCTTGTCTAGTTCTTTTATTATCTTGACACTTCCCGCAGTGTCATATGCAGGGATTGGAGTAAGTTTGTATTTTTGAATGAACTTTCTGCACTGTCCCAATGCTTGAGGATGCGAATAAACAGTATCAATGTTTTCCAGCTTGTCAGATCCTATCAGACAGTGGCTCACTCTGTAGTAAATCTCTCCCACCACTGACAGATTGGTTGAACGCAGCAAGTCATAACTCTCGCCTACGCTTCCTTCAAGTGAATTTTCCACTGGTAGAACAGAATACCGAGTCTTTTCGGTTTCAGTTGATTCTATTGCTTCTGCAAATGTGTGACATGGAATGGTTTCAGAGTCTGCAAAAAATGTCACTGCCGCATCCTCGCTGTATGCACCTCGTTCTCCTTGGAACGATATCTTCGGCATTTTAGTCTCGTAGCTTTACAAAGTCTGCCTTTTCATAGTTGGTAGATATCTTTCGATCTTCCATGTATCCACAATTAGGGCACTTTACTCCGTCTCGAAGCGGTACAACATTGCCAGCGCAAACATTACATTTTGTAAACAACACTCCAAGTTCTGGTTCGTCAACTGTGGCATGAATTGTGCCGTTGAGATGCGTCTCTACCTTTAGCGCTACCACATCGTTAATTCTTGCAATGATTCTTTTTCTATCTGGGTTTTGGCAAATGCATTCAACGCCGGACGAGTTTGGTTTACCATTAACATAATGAATCGCAACTGCAATCATTGATGGAAGCATCATCGCTACTGTACCGATCACGATGTCTCCTTTTTTTGGAATGGATAGCTGCTTGCCGTTTCTTACTTGAACTAATCTTGCCTTTTTGTCCAAATCGATCATTCCTGCAGACGATGCTCGTATTGTTTCCCCATCATCAAATGTGTTGAGGCCGCCTTCTATCTCCTCAATTAATCCCAGCTTGTCGCCAGGCATTACAAAATCAGTCATGACTATCTACTTTATAGTTGGCTAATAATTCTTTATGGCTAGATATCAGACTCGCACACTTGGATGTCTTTTAAGATGTCCCTACCGTCATCGTCTACTATGGATGGTGCAACAAGGCAGATCTTACCGTTCTTTCTTTTGCAGTACAATTCTGATTCGTTGCTGTCTTTGTCCCGCGCCCAAAAGGAATGCGTTTGCGAAAAATTGGGACTCTGGCCGCTTTTTTCGTAGATTTCCTCAGCCGTCCAGACTTGGTCTCGTGCAACAGAGCTTGTTCCAAGCTTCATTCCCTTTATTGCAACGATGTCGCCGTCCTCGTCCTTTATGATGCAGCTTACGTGAATCCTAGCCTTTGGATATCGAATAAAGTTCTTTTTTGCATGGGTGAAGTTGTTTTTTCGTGCCATTTACATCAATTATAGAAAACGAAAATGTTTGCTCTCAAGTTACTTTCCTTGTTGAAAAAAACTTTCGAGTTCTTCAATATTAACATTATTGTTGGTATAAAGATCAAAGCCAGTGTGGAATCTGTAAATAATCATCAATGTTTTCATGTCGCAGTATTTTGAGCAACGCGTTTGCTTGGGGAGTTGACAAAACAGGCTTGTCAAACTGATTGTCAGTTGAAATCCTAGGACATGCGACTTGGATAAACGCGTCTATTCCCTTTAGGTTGCGCAGTCTTTCATTTGTGATGTCAGTTAGGGCAAAAAGCTGCACTGTCTTTCCTTCTTTTTCTAACTCGCGCTTGAATTTTAGTGCAAAGGTTTTGGAAATCTGGCCTTCCTTTAGTCCGACAATGATTCCAAATGTTGTGGCTTCAGCTGCCTTGTATATTGAGAGGGTTGCTTTTCTCTGAAGCATTAGAGCAAATTCCGTGACGTCTCTTACCTCATTAAAGTATGGATCCAAGACATATGTGGGCTTGTTTGTGGAAAGTGCAAGACCAGATGCATGGAAATTACTTTGACCCATGAACACGTTTGCATCCACTTGGTCTCTTACTTCCATTGCAGGATAAAACTCGCATCCAAAGACCTGACCGTCGTTTAGCTGACCTTTCCCTTTTCCTATTCGAACTGTGACTCCGTTGTTTTCAAGAATTGTTCTGACCGAATCTACCTGGTTTAGGTGCTGGCTATCGGTTACCAGTGATACTGTTTTTCCCCTTAGCATTTCTGCGCATTTTGCAGCCACACCATCAAAGGAAACATCATCAAATGCGTCAATCATAAAGACATTTTTTTCAAGGCTTGGCGTGTTTATTGTGTGACCAATGTTGAAAAGAATCTCTGCACCGAGAACCTTGGCACCATTGGAATTCAGATCACATGTTCCCCACGTGGTGTCTGCCAGTACATACGCGGGAATCCCAAATCGGTTCATGATGTTTGTTGCAGTCTCCTGAACTCTTGGGAGCATTCCATCCGGACCGTTTAATGCGACAGAAACTGGCATGCGCTCTTGTATTATTTGAAAAATTGTCTTTTCATCTATTATTATCATGGAATGGATGACAAACCTTTGATTTTAATTTAAACCAAACTATGGTAAATCACAAATGTCGGTAATAATTTTGATTATCAGTGAAAGACACAATACTCAACATTGGATTTGATGACACAGACTCGCCAAAAGGAATGTGCACTACTTATCTCGCATACAAGCTAGTCAATTCGCTAAAGCAAGACAATGTAAAATTTCTGGATTATCCAAGACTAATTAGGTTCAATCCCAATATTCCGTGGAAAACCCGTGGCAATGGAGCAGTCTCACTCAAAATAGAAACTAAAAATCCTGACAAAGTAAAAAGCAAGGTAATCAAATTCGTAACTAAATTCTCTGATCTAAAAAATGGTGCAAACCCGGGAATTGTATTCTATGAGAACAGCTTCATTCCGCAAGAATTCACGGAACTGAGCAAAAAGGCACTATGGAGCCTGATTAGCAGAAGGCAAATAAAAAAATTCATCTCAAAATATAATTTACAATCATTTCACATTGGCAACGGCCAAGGACTAGTCGGCGCACTAGGAGCAATTGGTTACCGATTTGATGACCATACGTTTGAGCTTCTTAGTTACAGAAAACAATCACAGTTTGGCAAAAAACGCAACATCGTGCCGTCAAGCGTAAAACAAATGCAGGAAAAAACTTACCCAAAAACATTCAATAGCTTTGATACAAAAAAGAAGAAAATTATCTTTGCACCACATGGTCCGGATCCAGTCTTCTTTGGAATACGGGGTGAAGATGCTGACTTGTTGCTTGATGCATCAAAGATGATTCAAACAAAAGAAAAACCAGTGGGGCATCTCATTTTCAAATCAAATCAGGGAACTGGTGATCACCTCCAAAACGAGCTTGACATTGATTCCATCAAACCCTATTCTTCTGGGGTCATAGTGGGAGTGGTCTCTGGCGAACCGAAAATTGAACAAGGTGGACACATCAAGTTTGTCATATCAAAAAACGGCTCTCAGCTGACCTGTTTTGTTTACAAGCCAACCGGCATAACCAATTATGCGGCTCAACTAATCAAAGGAGATCAGATCCGAGTTGGAGGTGGAATCAGAAGGTCATCTCCAAAACATGGACGAGTGCTCAATGTAGAGTTCTTTGAGGTATTAAAACTGCAAAAAAAGGCAATCCTGACAAATCCGACATGTTCCAAGTGCAACAAAAAGATGAAGTCAAAGGGTCGTAATCAGGGATTTGAATGCATAAGATGTGGCAGAAAAGCAGCAAAAAAAGTAACCCAAGTGTTGCCGAGAAAAATAAAAAATCAACTATACATTCCACAGACCTCTGCGCACAGACATCTTACCAGACCGCAACAGCGAATCAATGTCACAAACAAGAAAACAAAATTCACAGAATCTTCGGCGTGGATTGCAAATTATAATTGAGTACTAGCGGGGAGTAGATTTGAACTACTGATCTGCGGGTTTCACATCGTTGATGATTATGAGCCCGCCGGGATGACTTTGTCCTGAACGACAGTCTGACTTCCCCACCCCGCTGACTAAAATTGGGTCTAGCAGTGATATATACACTCTCATTTTTGCAAATAATTAATAGGATTTTCAACACATCATTTTATGTGAACAAAAAACTGCGAATCGCGGGCATATTGGCAGCACTTGCGGCCTCTGCAATAATTCTGACGTCACCATCACAGTCTCCACCGTTGCCTCCACCCACACAGTCTCTAGACCCGTCAATCAAGACGCTTGCAACAGATCTCAAAAAGCCATGGGCGATGGCATTTTCCGATGATCGGATTTTTGTTACAGAAAAAGGAGGCAATATCAGAGTAATCCAAAATGATACGTTACTGTCAGAACCGTTGGCCTCTATTCGAGCAGCCAAGATACATGGGGGAGGCCTGCTTGGCATAACGACACATCCTGATTTTGAGAACAATCACTTTTTGTACATTTACTATACTTATTTGGAAAATGAAAATCTCTGGAACAAGGTTTTACGAATCACAGAATCTGATAATAAGATCAAAGATGTTACAACTATAATAGACAAAATCCCTGGCTCGCAATTTTACAATGGTGGAGTAATAAAATTCGGCCCTGATGAAAAATTATACGTCACAACAGGACTCTCTGAGGAATTCTCACATGAATCTCAAAATCTTTCCTCGCTTGAAGGGAAAATTCTCAGACTAAACGATGACGGTACAATCCCTGATGACAATCCATTTGCCAATTCCCCAGTATTGTCATTTGGCCACCGTGACATTCAGGGCATGACGTGGGATCAAAATGGTAACATGATTGTAACAGAACTGGGACCGACAAAAAGTGATGAAATCAATCTGATCAGGCCTGGCCACAATTATGGATGGCCAGAACAAGAGTGCGGTGGAAATGAGAAATTCACAGACCCAATAATCTGCTATGATCCAAGCATAGAGCCAGGCGGAATTATATTTTACAGCGGTGACCAATTAGATTACAAAAACAAACTAATCATGGCCACATTGCGGGGCACTAATCTTTTTGTTGTGAATTTTGAGGAAACCGGCGTAGACTCACAAAAAAGCATATTGAGTGGGCTGGGTAGAATAAGAGATGTCATGCAAGGGCCGGATGGTTATGTTTATGTTATCACTTCAAACACGGACGGAAAGGGATTTCCTGCCAAATCCGATGATAAGCTGTTGAGAATTCTGAAATAACTTGGCATCAAAATTTTTTGAAAAAAGCAGAAAGGAACGACTGGATGAGGTATCGAAATTTGCGAACCTTACTCCAGAAGAACGAAAAATCCTTGAAGGAGCAGGCGGAATCGGCTTTGATCAGGCAGATAAAATGGTGGAAAATGCAATTGGCATGTTCTCGTTTCCGCTTGGGATTGCAACAAATTTTGTCATAAACAACAAGGAATACCTCGTACCAATGGTGATCGAAGAACCCTCTGTAATAGCCGCTGCATCAAAAGCAGCCAAAATAGCAAAAATCCACGGAGGCTTTAGGATGCAAAATGACGAATCCTACAGCATAGGCCAAATCCAAATAGTCAATGTGAACGTCAAAGAAGCAATACCAAAGGTTTTGTCGCATACAAAAGAAATACTGGACTTGGCAAACACCAAAAGCAACACCCTGTCCAAAATGGGCAAGGGAGCAAAGCAAATCTCTTGCAAGGAAATAACGACACCATCTGGTCCTATGCTTATAGTTGAGCTATTGATCGATGTTGGCGATGCAATGGGTGCAAATGTAACAAATACAATGTGTGAAGGCGTAGCGCCACTAGTTGAGAAAATAACTGGCGGAAAAGCATTATTGCGAATCCTATCAAATTATTCCACAAGACGACTAGTCAGTGGAACTGCTACATTTGACAAGGAGGAACTAGGCGGTGAGCAAACAGTCGACAATATTATTCTGGCGTATCAGTTTGCAGACAATGACGAATACAGGGCAGTAACTCACAACAAGGGAATAATGAATGGAATGATTGCGGCTGCAAATGCAACCGGCCAAGATACCCGTGCAATAGAGGCAGCAGCTCATGCATATGCATCAAAATCTGGCAAATATCGATCACTTACTCAATGGAACAAAGACAAGGCCGGTAACCTGGTTGGCAAAATAGAACTGCCATTATCAGTCGGCATTGTGGGGGGAATAATCAACGTCCACCCAATGGCCAAAGTCTGCGCAAAAATCCTACAAATCAAATCTGCAAGCGAGCTCGCATGCGTTATAGCGGCGGTGGGCCTTGCACAAAACTTTAGCGCAATTAGGGCGCTTGCCTCGGAAGGAATCCAAAAGGGGCACATGAAATTGCACGCACGAAACATTGCGGCAGCTGCTGGTGCCGCGCCTGATCAGGTGGATGCAATAGCGGCAAAAATGGTCCAAGAAGGCAAAATCTCAATTAATCGAGCCAGAGAACTGGTAGGCAGATAAACACCAAAAATATAGAGCCTGACGTTCTGGTCTTGATATGGCCGGCGTAAAATTTGCTATTCCAAAAGGAAGCCTAGAGGAAGCTGTATTTGCCCTAATGGAAAAATCCTGGACCAAGGTATCCAGAAAAAGCCGCACATACATAGTCAAGCTAGACGATCCGCAAATCACAGTCAAAATGCTCAGACCTCAGGAGATACCCACCTTTGTCTCAGAAGGACTGTATGATGTAGGAATAACAGGCAAAGACTGGATTTCAGAGACCAAGTCTGATGTGGAAGCCCTTTTGGATTTAGAGATTGGTAAAATAAGACTAGTCATTGCAATTCCAGATAATTACAAATTCAAATCAATCGATGAAATGATTGCATCGTATGCAAAACAAAAAAAGATACTGCGAATATCTTCTGAATATCTCACTACTGCGTCAAAGTACCTAAAACAGCAAAAATCATACAAAAAATTCTACGGAAACAAGGACCCACAAATCGTCACACCATGGATGCGTATTGGCAATAACAAAAATGTCCAAATCCACCTCTCGTTTGGGGCAACGGAAGCAAAACCTCCAGACGCAGTTGACGCAATAATGGATGTTACCGAGACAGGAACCACACTGGAGCAAAACCAGCTCAAAATCACAGAAACTGTAATGGAATCAAGCGCTCACCTAATTGCAAACAAAAACGCACTGCAAGACAAGACAAAACGTGAAAAGATCTATGACATTCTAACTATGATGCGTGGCGCAGTACAGGGAAGAAAATATCTGCACATTTACCTAAATGTGGAGGAAAAAAATCTCCCCAAGCTACTATCTAGTCTACCATCGCTGAAAAGACCTACGGTTAGCCCCCTAAGTCAGAAGGGATGGTATGGAATTAACACAGTAGTTCTAAAATCTGAATTTCACAAAATGATTCCAAAGCTTCGCAAAATAGCTCAAGGATTGGTAGTCCACGAGCCGCGCCAAATATTGGAGCTTGAGGAGATAAAGCGTGATGAAGAGAATTGATGAAAATAATCTCAATTACAAAGGCTCTTTCCCTAGCACAAAAAACTAGAAAAAATCAAAACATTCAGGCAGTTCAGGCGATAATAAGCCAAGTGGAAAAAAGCGGGGATTCGGCCCTTTTCGGATTTGAAAAAAAATTCAATGGTGTAAATCTCAAAAGTCTCTTGGTTTCAAAAAAAGAAATCACGGATGCATACTCACTTGTTACAAAAGACCAAATCGATGCAATAACTGAGGCAAAAAACAGACTGACCAGAACTGAATCTATGCTAAAAAGAAAGCTAGGAAAAATAATCGTAAAAACAAATGGCACAAAAATCACAAAATCCTTTGAGCCTCTAGACAAAGTTGGTTGCTATGTTCCAGGAGGACTGGCACAATACACAAGTTCGGCCATAATGTCCATAGTTCCAGCAAAACTGGCAGGAGTCAAATCTATAATAGTTGTAACTCCACCAAACAAGCAAGGCAAAATAGATCCGATGGTTTTAGTTGCCGCAGACATTTGTGGCGCCAACATGATATTCAAGGTTGGTGGGGCACACGCAATTGCCGCTTTGGCGTTTGGCACGAAATCAATTCCCAAAGTAGACAAAATTGTAGGACCTGGTGGTGCATTTGTCACTACTGCAAAGTATCTTGTAGCTAATACTGCTTCAATTGACATGCTTGCAGGCCCAAGTGAGCTGGTAATACTTGCAGACGACTCTGCAGATCCAAAACTGGTCGCACTGGATCTTGTTTCTCAGGCAGAGCACAGCTCTGACACAAAATGTCAGCTAATAACCACGTCTCCTATGTTGGCAAATAAGGTAAACTCTGAAATTGCAACACTTGCATCTACTATACCAAGAAAAGAAATAGTCCAGTCAAGCTTGAAAGAAAACGGGTTTATCGCAGTGGGAAATATTTCTGATTCCATATTGCTTGCAAATAGAATTGCTCCAGAACACATACAAATCATGACAAAAAATCCGAACATAGTAGCACAGAAAATCAAGACTGCAGGCCTAGTACTGATTGGGCAGAACACCCCATCTGCAGCAAGTGACTATCTACTTGGAACAAACCACATCTTGCCGACTAACCAGTTTGGCCGCTCCAGAGGCTCATTATCGGTTCTTGACTATCTTAAAATCCAAACCCGTATAGAATCATCAAAGTCCGAGATGAAAAAGATCAATAAACATCTCAAAACCCTGACACAATCGGAGAATCTGTCAAATCACTATGGAGCAGTAAGGGGAAGAATATGACAAAAAAACAACTCACATCCAAAATAGACGAGCTTGCGCAACTGCAAGGTTATCAAAAACCCGAATATCATTCTGGGGTTCTAAAGCTGGACTCTAATGAGAATTTTGTAATTAACAAACAACTACAGCAAGACCTGATTAATTGGGCACAAAAGAATTCCGACGTACGTGAGTATCCCCTTGGAAGATCGGAAAGACTCATAGAATCCATTGCAAACTATGTGCATCTGCCAAAGCAAATGGTCGGAATAGGAAACGGCTCTGATCAGATCTTGGATATAATTCTCTCAAATTTTGCGTCAAAGAAAACCAAGATTCTGACTTCAAATCCGACCTTTGGCTTTTTTGAAGAAAGATGCAAGCTCTACCAGATTCCGACAATAAAGATCCCATTTGCAAAAGACATGACGCTAGATATTGGGGATTTCATATCAAAATCAAAACAAGCAGACATTCTTTATCTGGATTCCCCAAACAACCCCACGGGATTCCAATTCAAAAAGGACGAAATCACGGAGCTGGTCAAAAAGGCTGATGGGCTTGTTATAATAGATGAGGCATACGGCGAATTTTCCGATTATTCCCTGGCAAGTCTGACAAAAAAGTTTGAAAATCTAATCGTGGTCAAGACGTTCTCAAAGACATTTGGCCTAGCAGGACTAAGGCTGGGCTATGTCTTGGCAGATGCAAAGTTCATCGATGTCTTTTCTAGGGTTCTGCAATATCCATACCCATTAAACACGATAGCAATTGAAGCTGGAATTTTTGCCCTGCAAAAAATAAAACAAATCCAAGAAACAACCCAAATCATCAAAGAAGAGCGATCAAGAATAATCAAAAAACTGCGAGAAACAGGAGCCTTTGACGTGTTTGATTCAAAGGCAAATTTTGTCCTATTTGATGCCCGCGGAGCGGACAAGAGGATCTATACTGCATTATTAGAGCAGGGAATATCCATTCGCAAGCTTGGCAAAATTGGAAAACATGAAGGGTGCTTGCGCGTAACTGTCGGAACCAAAGACATGAATTCCAAGTTTTTGCTTGCAATGCGTGATCTCCTAAAATGAAATATCACACAAAGACAGGAATTCTGATCAATAAAGATTCCCTAAAAAATCTAAGCCAAATAGACGCAATAATTTTTGATTGCGACGGAGTTTTAGTAGACATATCAAAATCATATGATTTGGCAATAAAGCAGACTGCTGCATTCGTGCTGGGTAAATTTGCAGGAATCAAATCTATTCCAGTCTCGCCCAAAATAATTAGCGGTTTTAAGGCAACCGGCGGATTTAACGACGAAGTAGATGTCACATACGCTGCAATTCTTTCTCTCGTTGCGGCAAAGCGACTTGGAGTCGATGCAAAAAAATTCATCAACCAAGTCATCGACAACGCAGACAGTACTGGAATTATATCTGTTGAAAAATTTCTTGCTACCGTGCCCGTTGATATCTCTGACATAAAAAAGAAATTACGATATCCCGGACCGCACTCTACTAATCCATTGTACCAAATATTTGATCAGATGTTTTATGGAAAAGATCTTTACAAGAAAATCTTTGGCAAAAAATCTCAGTTCAAAAAAGGACTGATCGAAAATGATATTGTTCTTGTGACACAAAAACTGATAAATTCACTAGAGCCAAAGTTTGCAAAAAAAATCGCCATAGTGACAGGACGTGGCAAAGAATCTACCAAATATTCACTGGACAAGTTATTTGACAAATTCGACATTGATTCCTCATTTTTCCTAGAGGACCACTCAAGAACGCTCGCAAAGCCAAATCCCAAATCTCTAATCATGTCAATAAATCGCCTAAAGTCAAAGCACTGTCTTTATGTTGGCGATTCCATGGAAGACCTTATCATGG